>OIYT01002193.1_pt1 | contig 12316 bp, 13 predicted proteins | sample 1588201 | NCBI WGS metagenome assembly OIYT01 (sample SAMN03283260) | human gut metagenome | biome: human-associated habitat; material: feces | host: Homo sapiens | place: USA | collected 2013
GACAGCTTTTCGAGGGCGGAGCGAACAAGACCGCTCCGCCCTGTGTGCCGTTTGCTGTTACGTGATTTTGAAAACGTTCCGGTGGAACGTTTTCAACGGACTTTCCGTTGATACAAAATCTTAGGACACGGCACAACCTGTTCCTGTTTTATGCCTCCCCTGAAAGGGGAGGGGGACCGCCGTTAGGCGGTGGAGAGGTATTTTCGTGTAATCTTTTATGCAATGTTTTAGAATGTGTATTTGATATTTGTGGAGACCCCTCCGAGCGGCTTCGCCGCCCACCTCCCCTTTCAGGGGAGGCTAATTTCTCTCCATTTTGTGATATGAAATCTGCGGACACATCCATTCTCACAAGATGCACCGCTATCCTGCGATGCACTTTTTTGAACCTCCCCATTTTCCCGCCGGTATTCTTTGGTACAATATACTTGTTCCCAATCGAGGGAACCACGCAGAGCCCTGAAACATCGTTTCAGGCAAAACCACAAGCGTCTGTTTCGCACGGAACACAGATGCGAAACAAACGCTCCGTCACGGCGCAAAGCCGGAAAGGAGAAGTTACTCATGGTAACTGTTATTGTCATTCTCATCGTCCTGGCACTGATTGCAGCAATTGCATTCCTCGTGTCTGACAAGGTGAAAGATCTCTTCCACCTCGGCGGAAAAAACAGCAGCACTTCCTACGGAACACACCGGGAACCGATCCAGATCCAGAAAAAGGATCTGACCCCGGGAGAGACAAACTTCCGGATTCCTCAGCATCAAGCGCAAGTGAAAGGAGACAACCAGCATGAACAGTGAAAAAATTCTCAGATACTCCACCATTCTGTCCGACAGCAGTTCTGTCCCTCAGAAGTTTCCCTTCGCCGATGTGCCGGCGGAGCGCATTCTGGAGGCAAGCTCCAGAGAACTTCAGCCGTTTCTGGAAACGGTATTCCAGATCCTCGCCAACAGCCACTGCATTGTGGTGACAGAAAACCGCCCGGTGGCGGAATTTCTGCTGGCAATGAACCAGACCCAGTCGGAGGCCGACCACAAGGTGGGCGTGTTCTGCAGCGGTAAGCTGGAGGCGGAGGCGATCTCCGAGAGCATTGCGCTGGCAGAGAATACTTTTGTCACCGCAGACGGCACTACCTATCTGCTGAACCAGTTCCTGTGCGAGCATATGTACGCAGCGGAGAACGGACGCATTCTGTGCGTGGATACCACCAGCTGCTCCGTAACGGGCGAACCTCTCTACCGGAAGCTGGAACAGGACGGCGAGCCGTGCGGCACACTCCTGCCGGAAGCCTTCCACGCCCAGAACCTGCTTGGCACGCTGGCATCCGTCCAGCACAAGCTGACCACCGCACAGCAGGTACAGCTGGCGCTGGGTCTGCTGGACTGGGAGGGACACGAATATTTCGACCCCGACCGGGTGCTGCTGTTCCACGGAGACGGCACACCGGAGGTGACCTTTGCTGCTGCCAAGGGCGACACGGCGATCTCCAGCGACTTTGTCATTGCATGGGCAGCCTTCACCGGCACCTCCCTGGATCATGTTCAGGACCCCGTGGAGGCCATCGCAGACGATGCCGGCAAAGTCCCCTCCAGCCTTCTGGAGGACGCCGCCATCGCCTATCACAGCATCCTGTACCCCAACACCAGCACAGGGCTGGAACACGTCGATTCCGCAATGCTGACCCGGCGCACACTGGAACGTCTGGCATGCATCTATCCGTGCGCTTGAAAGGAGTTTTCTTATGAAATTGACACACAGCACATCTGCCGCAACCGGCAGCCGTATTCCTGCCATCCACGTGACTGCACAGACCATGGCGGGACAGTATCACGCCGTCAGAGAGCAGGAGAATGAAGACTCCATCATCAGCTTCGAGAACGACAGCATCATGGTGGTGGCCGTCAGCGACGGCTGCTCCTCCAGTGCCGGGGCAAAGGCGGCTTCTCAGGCAAGCTGCGAGGCTTCCGTGAAGTTCGCCAAGACCAGAGATGTCTGGAGCACCGACAACAATACTCTGAAGTCGGCGTTCCTGAGCGTGATCGATGATGTATACATGGACACCAAGCTGCCCTATAACCTGCTGGAGGCAACCCTGCTCCTGCTGGTGGTGAGCAAGATCACCGGCGACTATGTGGGCATCTCGATCGGGGATTGTAGCGCTCTTGTCCTCGATGAGAACCTGAACAAGCCGGAGGTGCTGCTGAAGCCGTACAATCAATTCATGCAGACCACAAAAACCGTCTTTGCCAACAGCAAGGATGCGGAAGCGCTCATGACCATTGTTCGTGGCAGAGTACAGGACAAGGCGGGCTTTGTGCTGTTCACAGACGGCGCAAAGGCGCTGCTGGATGACACCTACGAGGAGGAGGTCAAGAAGCTGGTGGGGCTCACCGCCATCAACGCCGGAGAAGCAGCACAGACCGAGGCGGACGTGCTCACCAATACGTTCCAGCAGGGAGGTCACGATGATGTGTCCATCATCGCCGTAGGACTGGAGAATCCCAACACCGTGCGCATTGCGTCCACGCTGTATCAGCCGAAGCAGGAGGAAGCAACCGAAAGCGAGCCTGCGCCGGACTTCCCGACAATCACGCCTGCACCCATGCCCATGGAGATGGAGACAGAAAAAACGGAGGAGATGCCTGCTCCGGACAAGCCGGAAAAACCCGCCATGCCCGCTGCGGAACCGGTACAGGAGTTCACCGCCGAGGAACTGCTGAAAAACGGCATTACTCAGCGTCCCAGCGAGTTCTTCGTCCAGATCAGTCCGTTCCTGCAAAACAGTCTGATGACTTACAGCACCGCAACCGGTGCGTTCCAGTTCTGCGACCTCAGCGGTCAGTCCTGAAAGGAGGGAAAAATATGAGCAAGATCAGCTATGTCCAATATCTGCGGGAGGTGTATCCCGGCAAGTCACAGTACCAGAACATGCTGCCCGCCGGCAACCCCGACGGCGACAATTACGGCGACATCCATATCCCCGGCCGTGCCAGCATCAGCGGCTACCGCTGCCACGGGCTGCTGGGATTCGGGGGATTCGCCACAGTCTACGATGTCACCGAAAGACCGCACGGTCTGGAAGCGCTTATCTACCGGAAGCGCCCGCACTACGCCTGCAAGATCGCAGACCTTTCCCACGCAAGCATCAACGGCGGAAATCCGGTGACCGCAGCGGAAAACTTCCTGCGGGAGATCGAGCTTTACTATGCCATGAAGCGCAGCCGGGTGGCCGGCGTGCTGCCTCTCAAGGCACACACGCCCATTCCTGAGATTCAGCGTGCCATCCGGGAGGCCCGCAAAAATCCCCGCCATACCACCAATATCAGACTCATGATGCTCACGCCGGTGGGCTTGTCCTACCAGACGTACCTGGCGAGTCTGGTGGACAGTGGAAAGATCCGCCGGCTCACCGTACAGCAGGCGTGCGCCATGTTTCTCGATATTGCCGAGGCAATTCTCCAGCTCCACAAGAATGGAATCCTACACCGGGATCTGAAGCCTGAAAACATCTATCTCTATACAGATCAGAACGCTCTGCGGGCATGCCTTGCGGACTTCAATGTCTCCCGGGCAGTACAGATTCAAAAGGGAATGCAGGGGCTCACCCAGATCTCCTACAGCGGAACGGCAGCCTATGCGTCGCCGTATCTGAAAACACACAACGTGGCAGACCTCCCCCGGGAGATCGCCCTTCGGCTGGACACGTATTCCCTCGGGGTCATCTGCTACACCATCCTCAACAATCAGAAGCTCTCTGTCGGCTTGGACGGCAGACTGAAAGAGCCGCAGTACAGCCCCAGCAGGGAGCTGTCGAAGCTGGTGCTGGAGATGATGGAGCCGGATCCCCACAGGGCACTGTCCATGGAGGAAGTGGTGCGGGCGCTGTACAAAATCCTCCTGTCAGCACCACGTCCGGCAAAGCCCCGTCCGGCTGCTGTCCCGGTCGGTCATGATTTCAGAGGCAGACGGTAAAAAAAAGACAGAACCCAGACCCAACAGGGACACCATGCACGGTGTCCCTGTTTCTTTTTGGGTTAGCGCCTGTTCCGTTTTTTTGAATCCTCTGTATTTTCCGGCATCTCGCCGTGGTATAATAATAACAGAAACAATGGACTACCGGAAATCCGCCCCAAGCGGATCTCCCCGCCAAAAGAAAGGAACTTTTTTATGAAAAACATCACAAATCTGCCAAAGGACACAGCGTGCACTCCCGCAACTCAGGAAACGGACAGCGAGCACGTGCTTTCCCCGCAGGATAAGCAATGGATGGATTTTCAACGCATTTATGATAGCATATTGCAGTGCATGCATTCCCCGCAGAATATGCAATTGATCGAACTCGCCAACGGCTACTACCACTACAGACAGCAGGAAAATCTGGTAGAACAGACAGACAACAGCTATGCGGTTCCTATCGAGAAAATCCAGCGGATCGAATTCACCAGTTATGCTTTGGAACACGCCACCAGCCAGGAAAAAGCCGTCATCAGTCTGGATCCGGCATTCTTCGACGAGCTGAAAGATACCTATACGCAGGCATATATCCTGTACATGAACGGCATCGACAAGAAGGTCAAGCACCGTGAATGCGAGTATCTCAAGAAACTGTACTTCCGGAGTACGGAGGCTGCCAATCGGCTTCGCACTGCTATGAAGGCCTGCGAGGAAACAGAAGATGCGCTCCGAAACAGCAGCGGCGGAAAGACGCTGATCGAATCCATTGTACTGTGCCGGCTCATGATCGCCAAGCTGGCAATGCGTATTCTGGAAAACGTTGATAACATCGAACGCTATATTCGGGATTCCGGTGCGGAGGGAAGAGCCTGGTACGAGGCGCTGAGATCCATGGAAGAGGAGAGCGAAGAGATGCACGGCGAATAATTTTCCATACCCTCAGACGGACGGTGTCCTTTATGCACAGAGGGCGCTGCCCGTTTTTTGAACCTCCCGCATTTTCCGGCTTCGGACTATGGTATACTAATCTCAGAAACAAAGGGAACATACGAAAGGGGGTGCAGACCACATGAAAAGACTGCTTTGTTTCATCGCCGCTGTTATCTTTGCCGGATACGGCTGGTGCTACTACGAAAAGGAGGAAATCCACGCTGATGCGCTTCCCACGCCCCACGAATACCGTGTATTCGTACAGGAAAAGACCGCTTCCGCTGTGGAGCTGGTCACAGAAATCATTCAGGCAATGGATTAAAACCGGAAATCCGCACAAGCGGATCTCCCCGCCAAAAAGAAAGGAAAAAGCTTATGAAAACCATCGTCCTCATCGTTATTGCGCTGCTGGTCATCACGCTGCTGATTCTGGCGTTTCGCAAGAAAAAGACCAAAACGGACACGGATCTGCAGCCGGTAACACCATACGATCCCGTGGATCGGGGAGGCTACAGCCAGCAGGAAAACCTGGTGGAACAGACAGACACCAAATACAAAGTTCCCACGCAGGAAGTGCACCAGATCGAATTGACCAGCTCCGCTGTTCAGCACGCTTCAAGCCGTGCAAAGGCGGTCATCCGCATCAATCCGGCGTTCTTCAACAAGCTGAAAAACACCTACGCACAGGCTTACATCCTGTACATGAACGGCAACGCTGCAAACGCCAAAAGCCGTAACTACCGGTACTTGAAGAGTTTGTACTACAGAAGTGTGGAGGCCGGCGCACGGCTCCACGCCGCCGAGAAGGAGTGCCAGCAGGCAGTGGCAGCGCTCCAGCGCAGCAGCAGCGGTGAAAGTGCACTGATCAAGTCCGTCGGACAGTGCCAGTCCCTGATCGCCAAGCTGAGAATCAGTGTCTGGAACAACACCCACACGTTGAAGCTCTATATCCGGGAGTCCGGTGCGGAGGGAAGAGCCTGGTACAATGCCCTGGAGCAGAAGCACAAGGAAAAATACGGCAAGTGATCCACCTGCCACAGATTCAGACGGGCGGTGTCCTCCATGCACGGAGGGCGCTGCCCGTTTTTTTGAACTCCCTTTATTTTCCTGCGCCTCGCCGTGGTATACTGATCTCAGAAACAAAGCGTGTATACAGACCGTCTCTGCTGCGGAGCTGGTCAAAGAGAGGAACTTTTTTATGAAAATCACGGTACTTATTGTCGTTGGTCTGATGGTCGTTATGCTACTGATTCTGGCGTTCTCCAAGAAGGACTGTACCATAGTAGATCCTCCTTTTGACTCCGACGAGTCATGGCCGGACTACATACTGCGGGAGAATCTGGTGGAGCAGGATGACAGAAGTTACAAAGTCCCCACACGGGAAATGCAGCAGATTAGATTTACCAGTTACGCTGTGAGATGCGCTTCCAGTCGGGCAAGAAACGCCATCTGCATCGACCAGGCGTTCTTTGAAAAGCTGAAAAACACCTATGCGCAGGCTTACGTCCTGTACATGAACGGCAGCGCTGCAAGCGTCAAAGACCGTGGTTTCCAGTATATCAAGAGCCTGTATTATCGGAGCGTGGTGGCCGGCATGCGGCTCAATGCAGCCGAGAAGGCGTGCCAGAAAGCGGTGGAAACGCTCCGGCGAAGCAACAGCGGGGAAAAGGAGCTGATCAAATCCATAGAACGATGCCAGTTCATGATCGCCAAGCTGAAAACCAGCGTCCGGAACAACCTGCATCCCATCAAACAATACATCCGAGACTCCGGTGCGGAGGGAAGAGCCTGGTACAATGCCCTGGAGCAGAAGCACAAGGAAAAATACGGCAAATAATCACCTGCCACAGATTCAGACGGGCGGTGTCCTCCATGTACGGAGGGCGCTGCCCGTTTTTTTGAACCCGCCGGATTTTGGCGGCATTGCAGCGTGGTACAATAGAGAGGAAAGGAGGTCACACCAAAACAACGAGCCGGCAGGCTCACAGCCAGACCAAAGGTCCGGCACAACAGCAACGGCAGCCCGCACACTGGGCTGCCGCAACAGAACGAAAGGAGAATTAACCAACATGCTTCACGGCAAACTTCAAAACGTCGCAGAGCAGAGAACCCTCCTCTACGGGCTTTCCACCATTGGCGTGACGGTGCTGCTGTCGCTTCACACATTTGTGACATCGACCCTGTCTCACGTTCCCTCTGCGATGCTTGGCTTCCTGCTGAATACCTTGGCAGTCGTTCTGACTGTGGTATTCGCAGCGAAGAAATTAACCCCAATGGCACTCCATAGTGCCGTCTTTATGGCTGTGCTGCTTCTGGGCAGCAATTCTACTGTTCTGATCTCCACGTACAACATCGGCAGCGAGGTGGGCAATCTGGGGCTTTGGATGGGCATCAGATCCTGCGGGATGCTGCTTCTGGCAGCGGTCACATGGGTGGGAATCTCCCTTCTGGAGCGCTGGCAGGAGGATGGGAAGAAACTTCCGCTGCTGCTGCTCTGGGCGGCAGACATCGTGTCCTGTCTGATGGCAATGTTCCTCTCCCGGGGCAACACCGCCTCCGTCTTTGGCATCCTCATCGGGCTGCCCATGGCGATTCTGGCAATTCTCACCATGGGTACGGGCTTTCAGGAAGACGGCACACGGAAAATCGTCAGCGTTGTCCTGTGCGCAGTGATCTGCCTGACCCTGGTAATCAAGCACGAGACCGGCATTCCGGCACTGCTGTATGCCGCTTTCTTTGTGTGGTACACCCTTTTCTATCCCCGCAGGAACCGCCATAAGAAGTGGATTGCCCTGCTCCTGGCGGCAGTTCCGGCAGGCGGCATCGGCATTCTGTGGCTGGCAAATTCGCTCTTTCAGAAGAGCGGCATCAGCTTTCTGGCAGACCTGGCGGGCAAATTTTCCATCCGTGCCGGGATGACCTATCAGATCGAGAGCGGCTTGAAGTCGCTGATAAAGGCAGGGCTGTTCGGCAGCTATCGGGCGAGCCACATTCCGGAATGGCAGACAGACATGATTCTCGTGTCCGACACCCATTATCTTGGCTGGGGATTCCTCTTTTTGATGCTGCTGGTGACGCTGCTGTTTGTCATCTTTAGCAGCAGGGAGCTGATGAACGCCTCCTCGGAGCTGCACAACTACTTCCGCAGCATGGCGCTCTGTTTCGTGGGCGTGACCATGCTCTATAACCTGCTGGCGATCACCGGCATTCTGCCCATCCTTGGAGTACAGCCATTTTTCACCAGCAGTATCAGTCTTTCGTATCTGGGGGCCTCCGGCATTCTGCTGGGCTTCCTGACCTATGACGGGGACTGCATGGAGAGTCTCGGCACCCATTTCAAATTCGGAAGGAGATAAGATACCATGAGATATGCCAAAAGAAACCTCCGCATTGTGGGAATCGGGACAGCCATTCTCCTTACTGCCGCAGTGATTTCGCTGTCCAGCCACACCAAGAGCCTCCGCCCGGTCATTCAGGCGGAGGAGCAGAACGGTTCGGCGCTGGAAGCCGTGCTCGGGAACGACATCCTGCCCAATACCGCTTATCACTGGGGCAGTGTGTATACGCTGAACGACGGCACAGACATCGCACAGAAATACGTCAACGAGGAGAGCGGCTACACCGTCTATGGCGGTGCGGAGGGTTATCAGGTGCTTGGCTCCGACACCGGTGGAGGGCTGGTGCAGGAGATGGGGAACATCCTGCTGTCCAGCGTTGCCAAGGCGAACCGGCTCGCCCGAACCGGGGACAGCATCGTCACCACGCTGCACAGCAATGCCATGGCAGCGGCAAACGAGGCGCTTGCGGAATATGGCGACGACGTACAGGCGGGCATCTGCGTCGTCCTGCGGGACGGTGCGGTGCTGGTAGACGCCGGAAACAACGTCCTCAGCTCGCCGGCAGATGTCTACCTGGGCATCTCTGAGCAGACGGACAGCTTCGTGAACTACAACGCCAGCGCCATGGCAAAGGGCAGCGTTTTCAAAGCCATCACCGCAAGGACACTGCTGGAGTATGACGGCGACCTGCCCGAGAACTACTCCCTGTACAACGACAGCTTCGAGGATCTGTCCGCCATCACCCTGAACAACGGCAATATCATCCAGAACTGGGATTACAACATAGCGGGGGATTACAGCAGCGATCTTGGGAACGGACAGTACAGCCGGCTGGTGAATCTGTCCGAGGCGCTGCAATTCAGCTCCAACACCTACTTCGTCCGCCATGCGCTTCAACTGCCGGACTGCTACGACAAGCTCCGCTCGCTGTTCGGGCTGGACAAGTCCCTGACCACGGAGATCAACTCTCTGGACGGCATCGAAACCGCAGACGAGCGCCAGCCCTATCTGTACTTCGGACAGGATGCGTATTTGTCCAGCATCCGGCTCTGCCAGCTCTACAACTACGCATTCTCCGGGGAGTTCTACGCTCCGTTCTATATTGCAAGCGTTTCGCTGCCAAACGGAGAGAAGATCTATGCAGCCGACCCCCAGCCAAAGGAACAGTACCACATGGACATCACGCCGGAGGATGACATTCTGGCGAGCGGTCTGGCGGACTGTTTCGACGCATACACCAACGGCAAATACACGGCGCTGTCCGGCTCCGGCAGAATCTTGTGCAAGTCCGGAACGGCAGAGCTGGACGACGAAAACGGCCGCGAGAACCGCACCATGATGATGACCATCCTCAGCGAGGACCGGACACAGGTGCTGGCGAGCTGCTGTATGATCGTGTGCAGCGCTCCGAAGGACAGCGTCTACAACAATGTCATGATCGAGAAGCTGCTGCAAGTGGCTTCCGCAGCTGGAATCCTATAAGAAGGCTTACCAAAAGAAAGGAGAACTTTACCATGACCAAAAAGAAACTTGCAGGCATTCTGATCTGCACTGCAATTGCACTGCTGGGAGTGCTGCTGCTTCTCATGCAGAAGCACAGCAACGACAGCGCCAAGCAGCCGGCGGACAAGGGCAGCTACAGCTACTACTACGCCGAGCCGGACGCTGCCAATGCGGAGTCCACCACAGAGGCGGATGACGCCATTCCCTTTTACCAGAATGTCAAATAACAAAGCGGGCGGGTGCCTCTCCAGAAGTTCTGGGAGGGCATCCGCCCGTGTGTTTTTTCAGATAGCGTGTTTCACGTGAAACATGTTTGGGGGTTCAGATCAAGAGAGAACCCCTCAGTCAGCCTGCGGCTGCCAGCTCCCCTTTCAGGGGAGCCTCTTTTTGAGCGGCGAGAAGCTGCCGGAATACGGCTTCCGACAGGGCACGGTGGCCGTCCTCGTTCATGTGCTCCCGATCCTCCAGCGAGGGAAACGCCACGTCCGATGCCGCCAGAAACCGGCAGCCCTCCTCCGCAGCCACGCTGGCATATGCCGCTTTCAGGCGGTGGGAGAGGGCGACGGAGTCCTCGTTGAACTCGCCATCGTGCTGCGCCACGCCATGTCCCAGCACGATGGGGGACACCACCAGAATTTCCGGCACGCCGGCATGCTTTGCCTGCCGTACCAGCTGGCGCACACCCCCGGCGATCTGCTCCGCAGAGGCGTGGAAACAGGTCTTGCAGTCGTTGGTGCCCAGCATGATGACCACGCCCGCCAGCGGACTGTGGCTCTCCAGCAGCAGCGGAAAAGCGTCCAGACCGCAGCGGTTTTTCCGGTACCAGTCGTGGAACTGGGTGGTTCTCCCGCAGAGTCCCTCTTCGATGACCCGCTTTCCGAACGGGCGGAGCAGATCGTCCAGAAGCCCCGTCCAGCGTGTCTGGTCGTCAAAACGGCTGTTGTCCCGTGGGTTCAGACCCCACGTATTGGAATCGCCAAAGCAAAGAATCGACTGCATGTGTGTTTTCCCTTCTCTCAGTTTAAGAGCTCGTGTTCATAGGCGTCTATCTCCGCCTTTTCGGCAAATTTTGTTGCATACTGCGTTAAAAATTCTTGCCATACGAAAGTATGCCTGCAAATTTTTGCCTTGTCTGCAAAAAAATTTGCTCGAAAATCCGCATATATTTCCTATGAACACAAGCTCTGAAGTAATGTTTCACGTGAAACAAGGATTCGAATGATTAGTCAGCGAACATCGGGGTGGACAGGTAGCGCTCACCGGTATCCGGCAGCAGCGCCACAATGGTCTTGCCCTTGTTTTCCGGACGCTTTGCCAGCTGGATGGCTGCCCAGACAGCTGCGCCGGAGGAGATGCCCACCAGAGCGCCCTCGCTGCGAGCGATTCTGCGTCCGGTCAGGAATGCGTCCTCGTTCTCCACGGCGATGACTTCATCATAGACCTTGGTATCTAGTGTTTCCGGCACGAAACCCGCACCGATTCCTTGAATCTTATGTGCGCCAGCATGACCCTCTGACAGCACCGGAGAGCTTTTCGGCTCAACTGCCACGATCTTCACGTTGGGGTTCTTTTCTTTGAGGTATGCGCCTGTGCCGGAAACCGTTCCGCCGGTGCCAACGCCTGCCACAAAGATATCCACGTTGCCGTCGGTGTCGTTCCAGATCTCCGGACCGGTAGTCAGGTAGTGTGCCTTGGGATTCGACGGATTTGTGAACTGAGACGGAATGAAGCTGTTCGGAATCTCCTTTGCCAGCTCGTCAGCCTTGGCGATGGCTCCCTTCATGCCCTTTGCGCCTTCGGTCAAAACCAGCTCCGCACCAAATGCCTTCATCAGGTTACGGCGTTCGATGGACATGGTTTCCGGCATGGCAATGATGAGGCGGTAGCCTCTCGCAGCTGCAACTGCAGCCAGACCAATGCCGGTGTTGCCGGAGGTCGGCTCGATCAGCACGCTTTTTCCCGGGGTGATGAGTCCCTTTGCCTCAGCTTCGTCCAGCATTGCCTTTGCAATACGATCCTTGACGCTGCCGGCCGGATTGAAGAACTCCGCCTTTCCCAGAACCCTTGCCTCCAGCTTTTCTTCCTGTTCAATGTGAGTCAGTTCGAGCAGCGGTGTCCCGCCAATGAGATCTGTGATCTTCTGAAAAATCTTTGCCATGAGAAGCCTTCCTTTCTGCGTGTAAAAAACAGGTATGGACATTCCCGCCCGCCTGCTGCAAACGGGAAATTTGATAAGTTCCTATCGGATTGATTCCCATTATACGCCAAAATACCTAGTTTGTCAATAGGTTAGGTAGTAGTTTGTAGGAATGTACAAATCAAAAAGCGGATTTCGCCTTTAAAATTATGTGAAATGCATAAATCGCAAGGGAAAACAAGGGCAAATTGCAAAAAGTGTCGTGCAGAAACGAAAAAATTTCAGAACTGTTTCCCCATAAGGCTGATCCAACTGAGCGCAGTTGGCGAGAGGTTCTTAGGAGGCGAGTAGCCTCCTGAGTCGCCGTCCGCAGACGGCGAAATCCCCTGCGCCATGCTTTTTGGCGCACGGAGCAGGTGGGTGAGAAAAGCGAAGCTTTTCGAGGGCGGAGCG
>OIYT01002198.1_pt1 | contig 12298 bp, 11 predicted proteins | sample 1588201 | NCBI WGS metagenome assembly OIYT01 (sample SAMN03283260) | human gut metagenome | biome: human-associated habitat; material: feces | host: Homo sapiens | place: USA | collected 2013
GATTTATCAACCGGATCTTTTGAATTGAATATAAAGCCCCATGAAGAATGTTCAAGAATAGAAATTCCGGTAGGTAATCTCATAGAAAAGGAATGCAAAAAACTTGACAGAGTGCGGGAAGCTTATGAATCCGGTGTTGATACTTTAGAAGAATATAAAATCAATAAAATAAAAATAGCCCAGCGCATAAAAGAACTGGAACTGATGCGGTCTGAACAAATATCACAAAATGAAATTATAAATAATACGGAGAAAAAAATTACAGCAACATTAGATATTCTTGATAATCCTGATGTCAGCGAAACAATAAAAAATATTGCTTTAAGAGAGATCATCGACAAAATAATATTTCTGAAACCTCGTGGAATCATCGAAATATTTTATAAGCATTAATTTATATCTTTTTGGAATTCAGTCCGCCAAGCTGAGTGATAATTACCTTTGCAAGTTTGGCGTTAGGTGTTTTGATATTGACAGGATATTGCAGCTTTTTTTCATATTGCCACATAAGTTAACTCCTTTCCCAAGGCCACGGTTCGTCGATCCATGACCAGTGCTGATCGTCATTGCTCTGTTCGGGAGTTATCGGGCCAAACTTGGAGATATATTCATCGACTGATTTTTTTCTCAGTTCTCTGTATTTTTTGAACAGAGCAAGTGCTCTCCGACAGTTCGGATGCGTATCAAGGTAAAGATTAAGTTCTTTAAGAGCAAAATCATATTCCTTGATTTTTTTCATAAGACGAACTTTCTCGTTCATCTTGGATCACCTCCTGTAAACGGCAGATCAAGTTCAGGGAAGAGAGTTCCATTACACAGAGCTTCAGATTCGTCATAGACCTGATTCCACTGCTGAAACGGAACATAAGCCATTGCCAGAGGGGTATTTTTAGGAAAGCGTGGTATATCGCCGGTATTTCCGGGATTCATATTGCGGCTGTTGTTAAACGAAGCCTCACGTTCTCTCAGGACAAGACCGTCTACATCATCAAAAAGATTGAGATTCATATAAGATGTTCCTCCTTTCTGAATTTACAGAGAATATTATACGGATATCTCTGCATATTATTATAATATTCCGCAAATAAAATATAGTTACAAAACAGCCCCGGAAGCAGTGAAAAACCGCTTCCGGGGCTGTTGATTATAGTTATGATTAAAAGAGATCGAATTCGCCGAGTACATCGCCATTGATAACGTAGTATACCTTGTTGATTTCAGGTCTTACATAAATGTCAACTTTTTTTAAAGTTTTAACGCCAGCAGCTTCAACAGCTTTTTTTACGAGATCATCGGCAGTTGCTTCAGAACCATTAGCCTGGATAACTACCTTGCTTTCAACAGCAGCTTTCTTTGATACTGTATCTTTTTTTACAGTTTCCTTTTTTGCAGAAGCAGTTTTCTTTGCAGCAGGCTTTTTCTCTGCTGCCGCTGCAGTTTCAGTTGCTGATTCAGCAACAGTTTCAGCGATTATTTCCTTTTCGGCAGTTGCCTTTGCGGCAGTTTTCTTAGGTCTTGGCATAATAAATTCCTCCTTAGATTACTTGTTGACTGCGCTCTTGAGAGCCTGACCTGCCTTGAATGCAGGAGCCTTTGAAGCAGGGGCAATCATTATTTCCTTTGTCTGGGGATTCAGTACTTTCTTTTCCTTGCGGTCACGGACTTCAAAAGTTCCGAAACCAACGATAGAAACCTTTTCACCGCTTATAAGAGCTTCTGTAATAGCAGCAACAACAGCATTTACAGCAGCCTCAGCGTTCTTTTTTGTGAATTCTGTTTTCTCAGCAACGGCACTGATTAATTCGGTCTTTGTCATTTTTTTATCCTCCATTAGTTTTATTTTTACAATTGAATTATATACCCTTTGCGGCGATTTGTCAAGAACTTAACGAAAAATTGACAAAATGACCTGTATTTGGCTATCTATCGCAGAATTTTTATTCATAAAGGCAATAGAATGCCGATTCTGCCGTTAAAAATGCGTTTGAATGATAATCCCCGAAAGAAATATATTATGTTTCGGCTGTAAGATTTCCGTTTTCATCAAGATCAATATTGATAATATCGCCGGCAGAAAGATTTTCAGAAATAAGTTTTTTGGCTGCAAGAGTTTCAACCTTGCTTTGGATAAATCTTCTCAGCGGACGAGCGCCGAAGTTAGGGTCATATCCGCAGTCTACAATATAATTCTTGGCTTTTTCGGTAACATTTATACGTATATGTTTGTCATCAAGACGTTTTTGCAGATCGGACAGCATAAGTTCGATAATATTCATGATATTATCCTTTGTCAGCGGCTTATAGAAAATTATTTCATCAAGACGATTAAGGAATTCCGGTCTGAACTGTGTTTTAAGCAGCTCCTCTACCCTGGAACGTGCTTCGTCTGTGATCTCTCCTCTGCTGTCGATACCATCAAGAATGTAAGGCGAACCGAGATTTGACGTAAGAATTATGACTGTATTCTTGAAGTCCACGGTTCTGCCCTGAGAATCGGTGATTCTGCCGTCGTCAAGAACCTGAAGAAGTATATTGAATACATCGGGATGGGCTTTTTCTATCTCATCAAAAAGTATGACTGAGTATGGTTTTCTGCGTACAGCCTCTGTGAGCTGACCGCCTTCGTCGTATCCTACATATCCGGGAGGCGCTCCGATAAGACGGCTCACGCTGAATTTTTCCATGTACTCGCTCATGTCGATACGTATCATGCTGCGTTCGCTGTCGAAGAGTATCTCAGACAAAGCCTTTGCCAGTTCGGTCTTGCCAACGCCTGTCGGGCCAAGGAACAGGAATGAACCGATAGGTCTGTCAGGATCCTGAATTCCGGCACGTGAACGGAGGATAGCTTCACTGACTTTTTCTACAGCCTCATCCTGACCGATAACACGTTTGTGCAGAAGTTCTCCGAGACCGAGAATCTTTTCCTTTTCGCCCTCCATAAGTTTTGAAACAGGAATGCCCGTCCAGCGGCAGACAATCGCAGCTATTTCGTCTTCCGTAACCTTGTCACGGAGCAGTTTGCCTTTTTCCATATCTGCTTCTGCCTGTTTTTCAAGCTGTTCCAGTTCTTTCTGAAGTTTGGGGAGACGGCCGTATTTCAGTTCAGCCGCTTTATTTGTATCGCAGTTGATGCCTCTTTCGGCACGTTCTATTTCAATATTCACAGATTCGATTTCTTCACGAAGTTTCTGTACAGCCGAGATATCATTCTTCTCGTTTTCCCAGCGTGCTTTCATTGCACTGAACTTCTCACGCAGTTCTGAAAGTTCTTTCTGGATTTCTTCAAGATGCTCTTTGGAAATGCTGTCATTTTCTTTTTTGAGAGCGGTTTCTTCTATTTCAAGCTGGATGATCTTACGTGAAATAACATCAAGTTCTGTAGGCATTGAATCCATTTCTGTACGTATTGTAGCGCAGGCTTCGTCGATAAGATCTATAGCCTTGTCGGGGAGGAAACGGTCGGTGATATATCTGTTTGAAAGGACAGCCGCAGATATAAGCGCACTGTCGTGGATCTTTACACCGTGAAATACCTCATATCGTTCTTTGAGTCCACGAAGAATGGAGATAGTATCTTCCACCGTAGGTTCATCTACCAGAACCGTCTGGAAACGTCTTTCAAGAGCCGGATCTTTTTCGATATACGTGCGGTATTCGTTAAGCGTAGTTGCGCCTATGCAGTGGAGTTCGCCTCTTGCAAGCATAGGTTTAAGGAGATTTCCGGCATCCATTGCGCCGTCGGTCTTGCCTGCGCCGACTATCGTATGAAGTTCGTCTATAAAGAGGATTATCTGACCGTTGCTGTTTTTGATTTCTCCAAGAACAGCTTTAAGACGTTCTTCAAATTCACCTCTGTATTTAGCTCCTGCCACGAGTGCTCCCATATCAAGCGAGAATACTTTGCGGTCTTTCAGGCTGTCCGGAACATCGCCGGCAACAATTCTCAATGCAAGTCCTTCTGCGATAGCAGTTTTGCCGACGCCTGGTTCTCCGATAAGAACAGGATTATTTTTTGTTTTACGGCTGAGTATTCTTATAACGTTTCTTATTTCGCTGTCACGTCCGATAACAGGATCAAGCTTGTTCTGCCGTGCAAGTCCGACAAGTTCCTGACCGTATTTTGTAAGCACGTCGTAGGTATCTTCCGGATTTTCGCTTGTAACACGGGAACTTCCCCTTACTGTCATAAGAGCGCTGAGGAAACTTTCACGAGTAATGCCGAATGTTTTGAACAACTGACTTGTATCTTTGTCTTTGCAGTCGATGAGGGCAAGCATAAGGTGTTCAACGGATATGAACTCGTCTTTCATGTTATCGGCTGTCTGTCCGGCTGCGGTTATCATGCGGTCGGTTTCTGCTGAAAGACCGACATTGCTGCTTCTGCCGCTTCCGGTGACTTTTGGCAGCATACCGATACGTTTATCAGTTTCGGATTCAAGAATGTCGGCATCAATATTCATTTTTTTCAGCAGCTGAGGGATAAGTCCGTTTTCCTGCTTCAGAAGTCCTGCCAGAATATGGACAGGTTCGATCACTGTATTTGATTGCATGACAGCGATATTCTGAGCTTTTCTTACAGCGTCCATAGACATCTGTGTCAATTTCTCTGCGTTCATAATTTTTCCTCCTATATTATATATTTTTCAAGCATTGATTTATATAGTTCCTCCAGCCACGGAGAATAATCCCTGAGGCAGGAAGGATCTGCAAAATAAGTCTGAAGCGATCTGTTGAGTGTATCAAGATAGCATCCTATTGCACAGGCGGTATTCTGTTCATCAAGTCCGGTATTGAGAAGTTTTCGCACAAAAGCAACCGGTGAAAGATCGCTCAGATCGTCCTTGTATTTGAATTTACCGAGATATTCCGATTCCATAGCCGACCAGTACAGAAAAAAGTTTCCGAACATTTCCGTCAGCTTTTCGTTCATGGTTCTTACGCTGACACGGAGAGTACCGATAAAGATATCCGGAGAGCGTGCAAGTTCCACACGGTAGCTAATCGTCGGGCGATATTTGAATTCCAGAGCCGTTTTCATGATCATCAATGACGCCGAACGCTGCTGCTGTATCTGGAAACTCCTGCCTATATGTTCAGTCAGCGAATCGAAGATATCATGCATTCTCATTTCGGGGGTTACGCATGAAAGTTCTGCGGCCAGAATCTGATTTATAAGATTTGATCTGCTTGTGCCAAGCCGGGAAGCTTCCCGGTCAACTGCTTTTATAACGTCGTCAGCAAGGACGAGACTATATATACTTCGCTTCAATGGATTCACCCCTTTGTAATTAATATACCACATATTATAGAACTTGTCAAGCGTATTATATAATTTATCACACAAATTTCACATTGTAAAAAAATCCTTCCTTTTCAGGAAGGCGGGTGATCTGTTCTGCGGAAAACCGCTTAAGCACTGTGAACTGATCATAACAATAAGTTAAAAGAAATATAGAGAATAGAAAACATGAAAAATTACAAATGAAAATGAAATTTGTATTATGTGTTTACCATAATATATTTATGGCAAGCAAAGAAAATTAAATCCAGTTTAAAGTACATGAGAGGGGAGGGTACTTTCCACTAAATACCTTAAATATTCATTTGCTGTATGTATTATATCGCATATTGAAATTTATTACAATATATATTTATGTACAAAACTGCACAATAGTCTCATTTTTGAATATTTTGCTATTTTTTAATCTTAATATTTTTTTAATAAGTAATCAAATTATACTATTTAATACTATATTTAATTATTTTCAAAGATATTATCTGTGCCAATGACGGAAAAATCATCGGATGTATTTCCGCCTACTATAGTATAAAAGCTGCTGTTTTCGGAAATTTCCGGGGCAAGCATAAGCAGGCTCCTGAAGCTGCAATGAGGTGTAAAACTTATCATCTGAGTACCGTCAAGAATCATTTCAGCAGTTGTTCCGCCAGGAACTGAAGTTCCGAACACTGCAATAATATACGGATTGTCTGATGCTGACGGAGCACTGACCTGATTTCCGGCTGCGAACAGATATCCTCCGGTACAGATGAATTCACCGGCGGCATAAACAGAGCATTTTTCTTCTTTGTTTCCGCCTGAAATAACCGAATGACCGCCCGAAATATGAATGCTTCCCTTGGATTTTATGCCGTTCGTACCGCCTGATATTGTCAGATTGCCTCCGCTGACCGTGACATCATCATTGGCAATCAGACCGGATTTTTTTGATTCAATGTTCAGTGTACTGTTTTCTATGATTATATCATCGTCGCTGCATATTCCATGTGCATTTCCGGCGTTGATATTCAGTGTACCGCTGCCCTTTATGCAGAGGGTATCGTTGGAGTATATAACCCCGTCAAGAGCCTTGTTTTTTCCTGCATCACTGAGAGTATTTTCTGATCCCTCACTTGCTTTGACAGTACATTTTTTTGCTTCATTTATAAAAATTGCAGGCCCGGAAGAATTGTGGATATTCACTCCGTCAAGTACAATTGTAACTTTTTCTTCAACGGCGGTATTTACGCATATCTGTCCGTCTGCAAGAGAGCCGGTAAAGCGGTAATCTCCTCCGGCATTGACTGTTACTACCGAGCCGTCAACAGATACGTTTGCACCTGTGAATGAAGATGTATCTCCGAGTTTGATTTCTGCTGTGTACTTTTTTTCTTCCGGCGTTGATTCAGCCGGATCCTGTGCAGGCTGATGTACCGGTACATTTTCAGATACCTGAGCATTTCCGCTATGGTTTCCGGAAGTACCGCTTGTCTGATTCGTTTCACCGGAAGATATATTGCTTTCGCCCGAAGAAACATTGGCAGTTGTGTGCGTATCTGGTGAAGGAGACTTTGCCGTTGTTGTAACTGTATGCTTGCTTCCGACGGCAGAATGTCCTTTTGACGCAGTTGTGACATCGGATTTTTTTTTATCGGGAGCAGCAGATGTCGATTCCGTTTTGCTGTCTGAATTTTTTTCAGTAACAATACTGCTTCCGCTTTCTTCGATTATTACCGAAGTTTCTTTGCCTTTGGGTTCGGAATCGTGTTTTGATTCCTCATTTTTTCCGCATGATGACGCTCCGGCAAAGCATAACAGAGCGGTCGCAAATGATATAATTTTAGTGTATTTCATATTTTTCTCCTGTAATACAAAAAAGCCGCAAGTGCAGCTCTTATTATTGAGAGAGGCGGGGGAGTTGGAAATCAAATACTCCCCCCATGGTGATTTTAATTTTCGTATACCTTGTCGTCGTATTTAAAGAAAACAAGATTAATGGTCATATTGCCGTTGAGCGCACGAAGTTCATCAATAAACTTTTTCTGGTCTATATCTTCGTTGACATCCACACTGTAGATAAGTTCAAACAGAGTACCGAAATTAGTTGTTTTTACTCGTCTGAGCTTATAGAACTGTGTATACTTTTTGAGAACAGGGTCAAAAGCTCCCTGATAGTCCAGATTTTCGGGAATAGTTATTTTAAGTGTCATATGACGTCTTTTTGTACCGCCGAAATCAAATTCCGAAAGAACGAACATAACAAGACCGAGAAATGCAAAGAAAACTATTCCGAATCCTACATAACCGATTCCGCAGGCAACGCCGGATGCCATTGCAAAGAAGATATATGCTATATCTTTCGGATCTCCCGGCACACTTCTGAAACGGACGAGAGTAAATGCTCCGGCAAGACTAAGAGCACCGGCAGTTGTGTTTATAAGAAGAAGGATAAGAGACACTATAGTCGGCAGCATTATCATGGTCAGAACATAGCTCTGGGAGTATCCTTCTTTTCTGTGTGTAGCTATGTATATCAGACTGATAAAAAATCCGATTATGAGAGCTGCTCCTACGCAGAGAAAAAATTCTTTTGGCTTGATCTCCGCCAGTGCCGCAGCAGTTGTATTATTAATCACCGGACTCGATGCTGCCTCTTCACCATATCTTGAGAGAATATTGCCGAAAAAACCGTTTGGAAACATTATAAAACACTCCTGTTCATTATTGTATTATTTCTTGTAACAGATATTTCCGGAACAAATATCTGTTTTTTTCTGTTTGTCTGTTCTGCGATAAAATTTGTATATGCTTTTCCGTACTTTGAAAAACTCGTCTTAAAAATTTTCAATTCCGAAAGTTCATTTACAAGCCAGTCAGGAACTGAATCTGAAATTTTTACTTCCATTAACCGCTGATCTGCCTCAATAATAAAATTGCCATAGCTTTCGTATTCAAGTCCGAGATCGTACCGCCGTTCTGTCAGTTTTCTGTCAAATGTGAGCCGGAAGTCATGATTATCCTTACCGAAAAAGGCTTCACGCCGATAGCTTATGTATTGTTTTGGTTCAACGGGATAATGGTCAAGAAAGGCATCAAGTTCTCTGAAAACCTGTTCGGTTATATATTTTGAAGTCTGCGGTTTGATACGGTTGTTGATGTAGAGTCCTGCTTCCGCAAGAGTCATTGATACACGGCGCTTAGTGACTACACCGCCGATCTTCTTTTTTATCTCCAGAAATACCATATCATCCGGAGCGGCAGGCGAGTAGTAGCTGCGAAGCCGTATTTTTTCCTTATAATAAGGCTTTGAGAGGGATTCTCTTATCAGGAAATCATCGGACGTGTCATAGTAAATATTAAATATACTGTATTCTTTGCCGCCTACGCAGTATTTGTCTGGGTTCATATATTCCGGAATGATTTTCATGAGGCTTTCATACTGCTGCATATTCAACAGGAATTTTATTTCCTTGCGTGCAAACGAATTTATAGCCAATATATTTCACTCCTTTCTTTTTGACTCAGATGAGAGAGCCGGAATTATTTTCATGAGTTTATTATATCAGTCCATTCTTAAAATTATCTTAAAGCTTTTTAAAAAACACGTGAAAATTGTGAAGATATTATAAAAAAAGGAACAGACGAAACTGTTCCTTTTTTAAAGCTGATATTATTATTTCAGGCGTCAGAATCCACTCTGCTTGAAATTTCTGCAAATTCTCCGGCAGGTCTTACGCCGTTTGTTTTAACAGTCATAGCGTTTGAATCGTAGTAGAACCAAAGAAGTGTAGCGGCAAGACCGGGGTTATTCTTTGTATTGATGTAGAAATCAACTGTATCGCCCTGCTTGCAGCTTATGTTGTCTCCGTAAAGTATAAAGTCGGTTTCATTGGATAAATCTTCACTCTTTTTTGCTTCTCCGCCGACTGTAATAGATCCGGAGTAGATTTTTTTCGGGTTTGTGATCTCACCTTTTACACTTGAAAAATCAGTAGCAAAAGTAATTGGATATTCTCCGTCAGGAATACCGTCCTTTACTTCAAATGTAACTTTAATGAATTCGTCATTGAAAACGAAATCTTCATTCTTGGAGCAATCTATCCAGAGAACGTAATTTCCGTTTGTTACGCTTTTATAGTCAGAATTGTCTCCGCTTTCGGTAACATATTCCGTAACAGTCTGTCCGGAGCTGTCCGTTACTTTTTCACCGTCAGCATTGGTAACGTCAACAGGCTTTGTTGATGTCTGACCGCCTGAAGGAATAGACGGTGAAACATCTACAGAGTCAGGATCCTGTCCGCCGAGATTGAAACCGTTGCCGTTGCTTTCGCTGCCTGCCGAACCGATCTCACCCGATTGCACAGGAATTCTTATAAGCTCACCGTTTGAACCGGTTTCAACTTCCATCGGAAGGTCTTTGTAGATATCAGCAGTTGTTTTTTCAGAATCAGTGCTTTCATTAGTTTCCGAGTTTCCGGTTGTCTGTTCTGTCTGAGAGGTTTCACTGTCGGAAGAAGATTTCTCCTTGCTGCTTTTATTATTATCAGAGCATCCCACAAATGACGAAAGTGCCATACTTGTCAGAAGGAGAAGAGAAATAAGTCTTTTCTTTAAGCTGTTCATTTGAATCGTCCTTTCATATTTTCATAATAATTTTATATCTATGAACCTGAAACAGGTTTTACAATAATATTATACACAATTGTATCGTCTTTGTCAAGAGAAGCATAAAAATGAAAAGCAATTTATACAAAAAATCATCTTTCTGTCATGCGGATTTCATAGAACTGTCACTTTTCAGCTTATTCCGGAGTCCGTTCAGTCTCAGCCTGACAAAATACAGAAAATAATATGTGGATTTTGTGCATTGTTACAAATTTTTTATAAAACTATTGACTTGGAATTATATTAGCGTTATATTGAAATATAATGATATTGTCAAATTAATCAAAGCGAGGTTTTAGCGTATGAAAGTGTTAATGGTAAACGGAAGTCCCCATGCAGAAGGCAATACATATACCGCACTGCATGAAATGGAGAAGATCTTCAAAGAAAACAATATTGAAACAGAGATCATTCATGTTGGAAACAAGGATATCAGAGGATGCATAGCCTGCCGCAGTTGTATCGAAAAAGGAAAGTGCGCATTCGATGATATCGTAAATGAAGCTGCACCGAAATTTGAAGCCTGTGACGGTCTGGTGATCGGAAGTCCTGTTTATTATGCATCGGCAAATGCAACTCTGATAGCATTTCTGGACAGACTTTTTTACAGCAGTCACTTTGATAAGACGATGAAAGTCGGCGCAAGTGTTGTTGCAGCAAGACGAGGAGGTCTTTCAGCAACATTTGATGAACTGAATAAATATTTCACGATCTGCGGAATGCCTGTAGCTTCCAGTCAGTACTGGAACAGTATTCACGGAGGAGCACAGGGTGAAGCATTGCAGGATGCTGAGGGATTACAGACAATGAGAACTCTTGCAAAAAATATGACTTTTCTGATGAGAAGCATAGAACTGGGCAAAAAAACTTACGGTCTGCCTGAAAAAGAACCCAGCCAGCGAACAAGTTTTATAAGATAAAATGCAGCGTGCTTTCGTTGATGAAAGCACGCTGTTTCCGTATCAGGATATTTTTATCAGTTCTTTTCTGAGCAGAACGAGATCAAAAGCATTTAGCAGATTATCGCTGTCCATGTCGGCACGTGCGAACTGATCTTCGGAAAAATCTTCTTTGCCAAGAATATAACGCTGCATAAGTACAAGATCGGCAGCGGATATTATTCCGTCGTTGTTGATATCTCCCGCTAGTGAATCTTTTACTTCAAGAAGATTACAGAGTACGATTTCCTTTTCCACACCGGAAGCAGAAGTTATCTTAACAGAATATCTGCCTTCATCTGAGCTGTCAGAAGCTGTAAATGTATATTCTGCGCCGTTTGCACCGGATATCGGTTCATCGTTGTGATACCATTGATATGTCGGGGATTCGAGCAGTGTAATTGATCTGAGGGTATATTCATCGCCTCTGGACAGACGTATATCCGTTTCTGATGCATATGAAACGAAATTGGAGGGAACAGTACATTCACCACTTTTTGCTTCGCCTGTCAGTTTCCAGTCGTTGGCGCTGTCCTGTAGGAATATGCGGATAGATTTCAGAGATGTTCCGGGAGAAAGATCCATTATTGTACCAAACGGTATCCGGAATTCCACAATGTCGCCGTTCCATTTGCAGAGAGAGCCGTCATAAGAGCCGTTATTGAAATAAACGTAGCCATTACTTGCAAAGTATATCCAGTATGCACGGTCTGTTTCGGCATTTTCCACACGCAGATTATAAACCGGAGCATCTGCGCCGCCGGGAAGAATTCCCTTAATATAGAAGTATTTGTCATCAGCTGTCATGTACAGCTTGTCGCTGCCGTTTTCGGCGATAAGCATATCCTCTGTCCATTCGCCGCTGAATGAATCAAGACCGTCGGTGAACATCCGGCCGTTTACGGAAAACATTCTGTCAGAGGGATCACTGGCCGAACGCAGGAAATTATCAGTACCATGACTGTCGGATTCTGTTACATTAAATGAGCCGGCATAGTTTGCTCCGAGGGCGGCGTTCCATACACCGTCATTGGCGAACTGTACGGAACGCTGACTTGTCTGGTATACGGAATTTTCGCCCATAGTCAATTTAATGTAGGCATTCCATTTTCCGACCGGGAGACTGTCCGGAAGCTTTGCCGATATATTTTCATCGGCAACGGTACAGGAACGCCACTGATTAGGGTCAATATCAATACCGGTTCTCATGAAATTCCCGTCACGTTCAAGAAGAAGTTCAGCTTTAACGTTTGGAATCGGATTGGCAAATCCGGTATTTTCAACTTTAAAATGAATATTGAGCTGACCACCCTGTTCTACATTTTCTGAAAGCTCTGACTTTCTCAGAACAAAACGGTATCCTATATGGTCACGGATAAACTGAAATACAGTCTGACCATAGTAAGCCGAATGA
>OIYT01002199.1_pt1 | contig 12297 bp, 9 predicted proteins | sample 1588201 | NCBI WGS metagenome assembly OIYT01 (sample SAMN03283260) | human gut metagenome | biome: human-associated habitat; material: feces | host: Homo sapiens | place: USA | collected 2013
CAGAAAATAGATAAAGAAATGTAGGAGGAAAACAGCACATGAAAAAACGATTATTGGCAAGTCTGCTGTCGTTGTGCCTGTTGGTGGGCCTATTCCCAACTGCGGCACTCGCGGCGGAGGACACGGCGGACGAGGCCCAGGCCACAGCCTGCACCGCCACCGTGGGCTGCACACTGGTGGCCGGGCATGATGGCGAGTGCATCCTGCCCGACGAACCGGAAACCCGGGAGGGCGATACCAACAGCTACTATGAATTTGAGGATGTGTACGGTATTGACGAGGATACCGTGGCCATTTCTCCCATTCAAGAGCGCATCAACGCCCTGCCCAGCGCGGAGGCGCTGTCGGAGATGGACGCGGAGGAACAGGCCGAGGTCTATGCGGAGGTCTGCGCCATCTATGATGCCATTGACGAGCTGAGCGACGAGGAGGCCGACGCGCTGGATGTGTCTGCGCTGGAGGAAGCGGCAGCGTTCTTCACCCGGCAGATCATGCCGCTGGACGCTGATCCCATGTCCGGCTCCTGCGGGGCACCTACCACAGAGGACGGCGAGGCCACGGATGCCGTGAAGTGGTCTTTTGACAGCACCACCGGCACCCTCACCATCTCCGGCCAGGGGGCGATGGCGGACTATTCCGTGGACACAAATAATGATTCACGCCCATGGGCGGCTTATCAAGAGAAGGTCAAACAAGTGACCATTGGGAATGGGGTTACCAAGATCGGTGACTATGCTTTTTATATGTTCTCGAATCTGGAGGATGTAAAATTTGAGGGAGCAAGCCTGTCCTCCATTGGTGAACGGGCATTTGCCACATATGACCATAATATTACATCCTTTGCTATTCCTGATTCTGTGACCGAAATAGGAGAATGGGCATTTGCTATGTACTCCGTCGAGGAATTGACTCTCCCAACCTCGATTACTTCGATTGGTAACTGCGCTTTTGCCGATTGTATAAGCCTGAAGTTGTTCAAAATGGGATCAGCTGACGGATATACCGTGACCGATGGCGTCCTATTCAAAGGTGAGAGCGATCAAAAAACATTAGTTGCTTATCCGGCTGGCAATGAACGAGCATCCTATTCTGTGCCGGATGGAACCACGATCATCGGGACCTATGCTTTCGTCAGTGCATCTAATCTTACCAGCATTACCTTGCCTGCTTCTGTGACCACTCTGGAGGCTAAAGCATTTCAGGGCACGGGGTTGACTGAGTTCTCCATTCCGAGTTCTGTTACCTCTATTGGAACTGAGCTTTTGAGAAACTGCAACTCCTTGCAATATTTGTACTTTGATACTGCTGCATGGCCAACCAATACAGGAGGGACGATATATACCATCTTGGAAAACGCTGGCAGCAGTGCCGAGAACGGGTTGGTCGTGGTATTTGGCGATAATGTGACGACGATTCCCACTAACTTTGGCTACTACACTAATACCTCGAATAACCCCAAAATTACAGCAATTACCTATAAAGCGGGGACATCTATTGGGGAAAGAGCGTTCTACAACTGCAAAGACTTGAAAACCATTCTGGTTCGCGGCAGTTCGTCCAACACCAGTGAGACGATTGGAAACAATGCTTTTAGTAATGTAGCTGCCAAAATTTATGCGCCATCTGAAAATTCCGGGTTACCGACTGGTCTGACACAAAAGACCTATCCGGTGGCGGAGCAGGCGGCAATCGAAGCGGGCAGTACGATTGCCCTTGACGTACTGGATGATTTGGCCGTTTTCGGAACAATAAGCTACAAGGCTGAAGGTTATTCTGGCAGTGATTTTTCTATAAATGGAAATGAGGTAACACTGTCTACCGCGACGAGTGAAGCTCAAATTTCCATTGATATTTCTCTGAAGTTGAAAGATTTGGATGCTTCGATTTCTCTTGGAACCGTCACAGTCAAATTTGCGGGCGAAAAACAGACGGTTACCGGTACGTCGGGCAGTTGGAGTTATAGCTACACCTATTATAAAAATGTCCCAGAAGATGGAGTACTTTCTCTGACTGGCTACACAGGTTCCGACAGCGCAATTAAACTCCCGGAAACCCTTTCCATCACGATTGACAATACTACATACGACAACGTTGATGTTGCCGCCGTAGCAGGCAGCTTCAGCGGAGGAAACGTGAACACAATCGTAGTTCCAAACCAGATTAGAGAAATTGCGAACGGAGCCTTTTCCAGTTTTACGGGCCAAATCTTTTTTCTGCCTGGGAGCGTTTGTACTGGAGTAGGGACGAATGCCTTTGGCTCGGCCCAGGTGTATTGTGATTCTGCGTTGGCCTCTGTCTTGGGCGATTCCGCCACGGTTTGCGATGTAATTGCGGATGTGTCTGACTCCGAAGGGAACGGTCTTGTGATCGGCTATTTGACTGATGGGAAGCTGACTCTGACCGGCAGCGGAATAATGCAGAATATTTCTGCATGGAACGCTGCTCCTTGGTATAGCAACAGAGCAAAAGTGGTTTCTGCGGAGGTCGAGGACGGCGTAACTTATGTGGGAAGCTATTTCCTAAACGGATGTACCAATGCCAAAATCTTGACGATTGGAAAAGATGTGAAGTCCAGCGCCCTAAATGCGTTTGCCTCCCCAACTTTTGATGTGGTCTATGTCAACTCGAGTTATTCGGACAGTACAGCAAACTACAATGCAAGATACTTGGCGGATTTGAAAGCCAGCACAGTCGTGTTCGGGAGCGAAGTGACAAGCATCCCTGCCTATCTACTCAATGATAATAAGGTAGTGAAGAAAATCGTAATTTTGGGCAGTAACACAACTGTGGGATCAAATAACTGTCAGACAAATACTGTCCAGACAGACATCTATGTGAAGAACGGTACAATTTCCTTTGCGGAAAATGTAAAGACCAATAATGTAATTTATATTGTTGGCGAGGGTGCCGGGGTGTACGAGGCTGGCGGCACAACGTCTTTTGAAGCTGTGTATAAGCCAGGTTATGAAGCAACGTGGTATGAGTACAACAGCAGCACAACAGACTATTCTTCTGAGAATAAGGTGGAGAGTGCGGTAGCCGGGGAAACTTATATTGCCGTTTGGAAAAAGGGTAGTGTAACCCTGCAATCCGACGCAAGTGAAGATACGGCAACCTATGACCCGGCTGGCGGCATTACCCTCTCTTTGACTTCCTCCAGCAGCGCTTGGACATATATCTGGTATAAAAAAGCCGCTGACGGAGGAAGCGGGACAGTAGTTGGTGGTGGCTCGACCTTGACCTTGAAAAATGTAGCTGACAGCGGAACTTATTATGTCCAAGTGCTGGGCAACTCCGATGAAGGCTACTGGACCAGCAACGAGGTTACGATCACCATAAATGCCGCAGATGTGACAAACACTGCAAAGAGCGATGAGACCTGTGTTTACGGCGAAACCTACGATGTAAGCAACTTGTTTGCGTTGGACACCAACGCCGGGGCAGCAACCTATGACATCGTGACTGGCGATCAAGGTGGTACAGGCACAGCTATGCTGGACGAGGACGGCAAAACACTGACCGTTACCAAGGCGGGCACCATTGTTGTGAAACTGACCACGACCGCCAGTTCGGATGGCAACTATGCGGCAGACTCCACGGGCGTGACTGCAACCCTGACCGTGAAAAAAGCCAGACCCAATTTGGCGATTACCCCGTCCAGCGCTACCCTGTCTGGCTCCGGCACCGTGACCCTGACCGTGAGTGGCCTGCCTGATGGCGCGAGTGCGGCCCCAACCTGTGAGGGCGTGACCGTTACCGCCGATCCGGACGGTACATACTCCGTCTCCCTGCCCAACGAGACAAAGAAATACACCTTTACCGTAAGTTATGCGGGCGACGGCAACCATGAGGCGGCCACGGCCACCTGCACCGTGTCCGTAACCAGCAAGAGCGGCAGCAGCGAGGATACCAAGGTTGAGGTGAGCGGCCTGGCCGCCGTTCCCGAAGGACTCTCGGAGAAGTATGAATCCGTGGATGAACTCACAACCGCCTTGAAAACCGAGATCACCCAAATCAACTCGGCTGTTCCCGCCTCCAATATTGCGGTTTACGATGTGAAGCTGATGGTCACAACAGACAGCGGAAAAACATGGGAAGTCGCTACCAAGGATAACTTCCCGAAGAATGGCCAGTTGACCATCACCCTGCCTTATCCCGAAGGCACAAACAGCAATTACAAATTTACCGTGGTGCATATGTTCACCACCAGCGATTTTGGCAAGACCCCCGGTGATACGGAGACACCCAATGTTACTAATACAAGCAGCGGCCTCCAGTTCTCCGTCACCGGCCTGTCTCCCATCTCCGTGGGCTGGACGGCTCCTGCCAGCAATACCGGCGGCGGTGGCGGCGGCTCCAGCAGCTCCAGCTACACCGTGACCGTGGACAGCGCCAAGAACGGCACCGTCAAGGCCGACCGCACCAGCGCCTCCAAGGGCACTACCGTCACATTGACCGTAACCCCCAAGGACGGCTATGAGTTGGACAGCCTGACTGTCACCGACAAAAACGGCGACACCGTGAAGCTGACCCGCAAGAGTGATACCCAGTACACCTTCACCATGCCCGCCAGCAAGGTCACTGTGGAGGCCAGCTTCACCAAGATCGCGGAGCAGCCCAAGGTTTCCTTTGTTGATGTTCCCACCAGCGCCTATTACTATGACGCGGTGGCGTGGGCCGTAGAGAACGGCGTCACCGCTGGCACCAGCGCCACCACCTTCAGCCCGGATGCTTCCTGCACCCGCGCCCAGGCCGTGACCTTCCTGTGGCGTGCCGCCGGTTCCCCCGCGCCCAAGAGCAGCGTCAATCCCTTTGCCGATGTCCCCGCCAGCGCCTACTACTATGACGCCGTGCTTTGGGCCGTGGAGCAGGGGATCACCGCTGGCACCAGCGCCACCACTTTCAGCCCGGATGCCACCTGCACCCGTGCGCAGATCGTGACCTTCCTCTACCGGGCCGATGGCACCGCCACCACCAGCAACAAACCGTTTGTGGACGTGGCGGATAGCGCCTACTATGTTGACGCGGTAAAGTGGGCCGTGGCCGGGGGCGTCACCGCTGGCACCAGCGCCACCACCTTTAGCCCGGATGCTTCCTGCACCCGCGCTCAGATCGTGACCTTCCTCTATCGGGCCTACGCATAAGCCAAGGGAACACGCGATCAAGCCGCGCAAATTGAAAAATCAATAAATTTGAAAAACGCGGGGCGGTACATCCGCCCCGCGTTCTCTATACCTTATCACGGGAATCTTGCTGAAAAATGCGTCTCACCGTGAGACGCATTTCACGGAATATAGGAATTTACATAACATTTTGGAAAGTTTTGTAAAATCACGCGAATAATGAGCTGAAAAAAATTTTTTGGACTATTAGGTTATAGAAGGGGGCAAACAGTATGTCCATGTCGCCGCGCTATGTAAGGTTTAACGAGATGATGTTCGAGGTCTATTGTAAGACCTCCATCGACAACGCTATCGCGCGGGAACGCAAACGCAAAGCCGCGAGAGCAAAATGGGAGCAGCCCTTTTCCGCTCTGCCAGACGGTGTACTCTATTCCATCGGGAGGACTGATCCGAAATTGGATAGTGCTGAGGCATCCCCCACTGCCTTTTGTGTACATGGTATGCGTGTCCTTGTAAACGACCCGTCGCTGGGACAAGCCCTATCCTTCCTGCTGCCCAAGGATCGTGAAATCGTGATCCTCTATTATTTTATCGGCATGGAGCGCAGCGAGATCGCCCATGAATTGAACATCAGCAAGGCAACCGTCAGCAGGCGCCTCAGAAACGCGGAGGCACGTATGCGCACATTTTTGGAGGGAAGCCATGAAACAGGTGCCACTTCCGATCATAATGGCCGCACAGAATAACGCCCCAGAAGCGGTGGACTTTGTTCTCCGGCATTTTGAGGGATATATAATCAACAAATGCGCAAGTACATACACCGACGAATACGGCGGGCGGCACAGCTTTACAGATGATGATCTGTATTATGAGGCGAAAAACGCGCTTTTTGCCGCCATTAAGGGCTTTCAACTCCGGGAACCGCCGGGAGAGTTTGAGGGGTAGATTTCCCAGCCGGTCAAAGCGCATCTTGGCAAAGGTGCGTTTTTACAGACTGGGAACAGTCTTGATAAAAACTGAATAGGGCAATCAGATACATTCTGTATGCGCGGAGCCAGGCGGCGGGCACGCCGGGAGAATCCCTCGTGGAAGGAGGCAGGACAGCGGGAGGACGGAGCGAACACGGCCAGCGCCGTAATGCTGCTGCGGCAGAGCAGCGGGCCACGAACCGCATACGGGCATGATGATACTTGCGTCGGCTATGCGTCACAGCGTAGGACGCCCCGCCACGGGAATGGGGGGAGGCACGAAAAATCCTATGGAGCGGCTTTGCCAGCCGCCGTCTGAACCTGCCTTGTTTTATAGCGTGAACAACCGAATACAGCACCGCCCAACGGTGCGAAATTTGTCGTTAATGCGTCTCACCGTGAGACGCATTTTTTCGTTGGAAATACGTCTCACGGTGAGACACATTTTACAAAGGAGAGTGTTTGACTAATGGCTGATACAATCCAGGTGGAACAGCCGAAGATAGAGACAGAGATAAAGATCGGCAATACAACCTACATAGTGGGAGGATATTTTGCCCCCAAGGGTGTCACCGTTTCAGAAAAAATCCGAAAAATGCTTGACAAGGAAACCAAAGCAATCAGTGTCTAAAAATGCGAAAATTTGCGGTTTTTCTTGACATTTGATATAATATACTTGTCACAAAGGAAGAAACGGTGACTGCCGGATAGGAGGCTATGATGGATAGGCAGTCAAGCAAAATCACAGCGATATATTGCCGCCTTGCCCGTTATAATGAAGCTGAGGACTTAGACAGGGCCATCGCCCGGAATCAGGTGGAGCGGCTGACCCAATATACAGCGGCACAGGGGCTGAAGAACCCGGAGCTGTTTTGTGATTGGGGCTTTAGCGGTATCACACAAGACCGCCCGGAATACAAGCGTATGATCCGGGCGATAGAAGCCGGAAATGTGTCCGACCTCGTTGTTCTGGACTATTCCCGCCTGGGGCGCGACTACCAAATGTGCAATAGGCTTGTTGAGGTTATCCTGCCCAAGCAAGGTGTCACATTCCATGCAGTCAAGGGCGGTGTAGTTTACACGCCGCAGACACTGAATGAGCTGGCGGCCCAGCGCAAAGCTGTCTACGCTGTTTTCCGCCAAATGCGGCGGGAAAGGGGGCGGCAGTAATGGCGGCAGGAAAAAGATTTTCTGAAAAAATTGTTGCCCTCTATGTCCGCCTCTCCCGCGATGACGAGAACGAGGGAGACAGCAACAGCATCGCCCACCAAATCGAAATCCTCACCAAGTATTGTAAAGACCGCGGGATCTCCCAATACAAGGTTTATAAAGATGACGGATTTTCCGGTACGAATTTCAACCGGCCCGGATTTAAGGAAATGCTGGATGACATGGAGGCGGGGCTGGTCAATATGGTGGTGGTCAAGGATATGTCCCGTTTTGGCCGAAACTATCTGGAAGTCGGGATGTACACGGAAATCCGCTTTCCTGAGATGGGCATCCGCTTTATCGCCGTCAATGACGGGGTGGACAGCGACGATCAAATGGGCAATGATTTTACTCCTTTTCGCAATATCATAAACGAGTGGTATGCAAAGGACACCAGCAAGAAAATACGGGCGGTTTTCCGCAACAAGGGAATGTCCGGCCAGAGGCTGGGCGGCATCGCCCCTTATGGCTATATCAAGGGCGACGCAGGACAGCTTTTAATCGACGAGGAAACCGCGCCGGTGGTCAAGCTGATTTTTCAACTATGTGTTGAGGGCAACGGCACCGGGAAAATTGCACGGATGCTTAGGGAGCGTGAAATACCTACGCCGGGAACCATCAACTTTCAGAGGACGGGCCGAACGAGCAGATACCACCCGGACGCGCCTTGCCTGTGGAGCGAGGAAACTGTTTCCGGGATATTAGCGCAGGACGCCTATTTGGGCCGTACAACAAACTTCAAGTATTCCAAGCCCTCGTTCAAGAGTAAAAAGACCGTTCTGAATCCCCCGGAAAAGCGCATGACCTTTGAAAACACGCATCCGTCAATTATTGACCTGGACACCTGGGAAATCGTACAGAAGAACCGGGCACAGCGGCGGCGGCCAATGAAGCAGGACGAAATCGGATTGTTTTCCGGATTGGCAGTTTGTTCCGATTGCGGCAAGCGGCTGTACCATTGTCGTGCGGCCTCGCTGAAGCACGAACAGGAAAGCTATACCTGCGGCACATACCGCAACCACCGCAATCAATGCTCCGCGCACTATATCCGTGTTGTTGTGCTGGAGGAGCTTGTCCTGCAAAATTTGCAGCGTGTTGTGGCCTATGCACGGGAGGACGAGGATGAGTTTGTCAGGCGGGTTATGGAAAACAAGATGGCTGTCCAGCGCACAGAGCGGGAGCGGTCAAGGCGCAGACTGGAGAAGCAAAAACGGCGGATTACGGAGCTGGACACGATTATACAGAGGCTTTACGAGGACAATGTAACAGGCAAGCTGACAGACGAACGGTTTGCCAAGCTCTCAGCGGCCTATGAAGCGGAGCAGGTAGAATTGAAGCAGTCTGTTGAAAGTCTGAGCGCCATTGTCGAAGCCGCAGAAACACAGGCTGTCAATATCAGGAGTTTTCTGAAAATCGTGAAAAAGTACACCGAGCCGACGGAACTGAATCCCCAGCTCCTGCATGAGTTTGTGGACAGGATCGTTGTCCATGAGGCCGATAAGTCCAGCGGCCATCGTGTACAGCGGATTGACGTGCATTATAATTTTATTGGGGAAATTGAGTTTTCCCCGGAATATCGTGGACATAAAGAAGTAACAGCATGACGCTGTTGCATCATGCTGTTACTTCTCCTCGGATTTCCAAAACATTCTTTATGAGTGGAAACCATGCGTTTTCAAGGCTTTCCGGGCATCGTTTACATTATCCGCGGCGCGATACATAGCTCCGTGAAATTCCGAAGGAGGTCGCCACCTCCCGCTGGGTCAGGGGAACGGTGCCGCCCAGGCCGTAGCGCAGGCGGATGATCTCCGCCTCCCGGGGGGACAGGCGTTCCCGCACCAGCTGCCGCAGCCGCAGGGCGTTGTCGCGGTCGTGGAGGTCGTCCAGCATGGTGTCATCCACGCCCACCACGTCCATCAGCTGCAAGGCGTTTCCCTCCTTGTCCGTATCAATGGAATCCGACAGAGACACCTCGCTCTGCAATTTTTTCTGGCCCCGGAAGTACATCAAAATCTCATTTGCTATACTCTCCTAACGGCTCCAAAAGCCGGTTTTCAGCGCCTCCCACCATATTTTCTTCTTCGGTTTTTTCCTCCCGAATCCCTCCAATTCCGATGGGTGTTTCCGGAAATTCATATTCGTAATCAGAACCGAACAGAACCACATGGGCGTTTTCTCCATCCCATATCACTTCCTTAACAAAGACACGGAGAGCCGCCCGTTTCTGTTCCACCGTCATATCATCCACATTTTCCTTGAACGAGGAAAGTAACTGGGCTAATAGTCCAAATTCAATGTCAGCCAACGCATGGCTGGCAGTTAGTTCTTTCAGTTCCGCAAGACGGCGCTTGAATCCCTCACCTCTATTATGTAGTTCATCAATTTGTTCTACGATATAGCTTTCAGCAGATGTGCCGGAGACTTTTGCTAAGGTAGCAACAAGTCCCTTAATCTCATTCTCGTTCTCCGTGATGTCTGTTTCAAGTTTAGAAATCTGTTCATCATAGCTGTCGCGATTTCCCATTAAGACCCGCTTGCTCTGTTCAATCTGGCGGATAAAGTCGGAGCCATCTTCACTTAACGCTTTCACCTGCTCAATCACGTCAGCGTCCAGAATATTTCCATTGCAGCTCTTGATGTTACAGACATGGGCCTTGCTGCGCTCTTTCATGGAACACTTATACGTGTAAATCGTTTCCCCCTTTGCGTTATACCTGTTTGTTAGTTTCGGCCGCATATATTCCTTGCAGTTTCCACAAATCAAAAGGCCGGATAGGAGCGCCACATTGCTTCGAGGTCTGCGGTAGCTTTTGGACTTGTTTTGCTCCAGCTTTTTCTGTATCTGGACCCAAGCCCACCCTTCGATAACGCCCTCATGTTTACCAACCGATACGATCCATTCATCCATAGGCCGGATTTGATTGGCTTTTCCGGGTTGCTGAAATGTCCGATTATAAGCCATAATACCATGAATACCATCAAATTCGCTTTGCTCTGAAAATAAATCAACTTCGTTTTCTATAAAATACTGATAGGCGTCGTTATCTGCAATCATATAAACTGGATTTGTTAAAATCCCTCGGATGGCAAAGCGTGTGAAGTTTTTTCCTGTTTTCGTTTTATATCCATTTTGAATCAGATACGTTTCCGTCCGCGTTAGGGAGCCAGTTGCAAGGAACCTATCGAAAATCATTTTCACCAGGCCGATTTCATCAGGAATGATTTTTAGTTTGCAGGCTTTCCTTGTTTTTCCGTCCACGGTTACATGAGAAATACTCTCAGAGGTATATCCGGTCGGTGTCGTTCCCCCCAGCCAGCGCCCGGTTTTTGACAGTTCGTGCATATTATCCCGGATACGCTCCGCAATAGTCTCCCGTTCCAACTGGGAGAAAACAGAGGAAATATACATCATAGCCCGTCCCATGGGGGATGATGTATCAAACTGCTCTTTGATCGAAATAAAGTCGATTTTCATGTTTTTTAACTGTTCAATCAGTTTCGCAAAATCCCCGATATTGCGACTGATACGGTCAAGCCGATAAACAACGATTGCCCTAAATTGTATTTTTTTCGCATCTGCCATCATTTTTTTGAATTTCGGCCGTTCCAGCGTTCCGCCAGAAAAGCCCTCGTCCTCATAAACTAAGACACTATCTGCGGCATCATCTCCAAACTGCACACGGATATATTGCTTGCACATTTCGATTTGATTTTCTATACTTTCTCCTTTCCCCGTAAACTTTGACTTGCGTGAATAAATGACAAATGGGTTGTTTCCTTTCATTATGATGTACCTCCGTATGATATGGATTTGCACTCTATCCTATCATGTCACTCACATTCTACTGGTGTGCTGGAGTAGAATGTGTCGCCCTTTGCTGAAACGCAAAAAGTTTATCTTTTTACAATATTATTATATAATATCAGACAAAATGCGTCAAAAAATGCAAAAATACAAGAAAAGGCGTTGCCGTGAGGCAGCGCCTTTTCTTGCCGTTTTAGGAGATGAATTTTTTGGAAACAACAATGATTTTTGACTATTACTACGGCGACGAAAGCAATCAATTCAGTTTTTACCGCATCCCCCGCCAGCTCATCACAAGCGACCACTTCAAGCGTCTTTCTACTGATGCCAAGCTGCTATACGGCCTCCTGCTGGACCGCATGGGCCTGTCTGCCAAAAACGGATGGTACGACGAGCAAGGGCGTGTATATATCTACTACACGCTGGAGGAGATACAGGCAGACTTGAATTGCGGGCATGACAAAGCCACCAAGCTGCTGGTAGAACTGGACAGCGAAAAAAAGGGCTTCGGCCTGATCGAGCGTGTGCGTCAGGGACAGGGCAAGCCGACCAAAATCTATGTCAAACGGTTTACTACCAGAGCCGTCCCGCCGCTTCCTACGCCCAATTCTCGGGAGGACATCCCCAGGCTGCGGCTGCTCCGCAGCGCAGAGTGCGGGGAACCCGCGTTCCAGAGTGCGGAAAAACCGCAGTCAAGGCTGCGGAAAAGCCGCGGTCAAGAGTGCGGATTTTCCGCAGGTAGTTATATTAAATCAAATCAGACTGAATTTATCTATACTGATCCATCTATCCATCCCTACCCTTCCGGGCCTCCCGGCGGATGGATAGATCGAAACGATGAACAGAGAGCGGTGAAAGAGGCCGTTGAGTATGGGAGCCTCTGTACCCAGTACAGCCGGGAGGACGTGGACGAGGTGATGGAACTGATAACCGACGTACTGTGCAGCACACGGCCCACGCTCCGCATCGGCGGCGAGGAGCTTCCCACCGCCCAGGTGAAGGAACGCTTTTGCAGACTGGACCGCGGGCACCTGGAATATGTGTTCGACTGCTTGCAGAACAACACCACACAGGTCCGCAATATCCGTGCCTACCTGATGACCGCCCTCTATAACGCGCCCGTGACCATCAGCAGCTACTACCAGGCGGCGGTACGGCACGATTTCGGCCCATAGCAGCAGTTGGGAACGCG
>OIYT01002200.1_pt1 | contig 12297 bp, 10 predicted proteins | sample 1588201 | NCBI WGS metagenome assembly OIYT01 (sample SAMN03283260) | human gut metagenome | biome: human-associated habitat; material: feces | host: Homo sapiens | place: USA | collected 2013
ATGCTGACGCCGGTCACAACCAGCGGCGGCCCAGCGGTCACAGCAGGCGCTGTCTGAAGAACGCCGTTTACATAATACAGAACCGAATCGCCTGCAAACGTCAAGGGTGTGACCGATGTTGTGCCGGTGGTGTATGCGCCGAGATCGTCGGTGACTGTAAGACCGGTGTAGGGAGCTGAGCCTGTGTTGCTGATACTTACAGTGTAGGTCAGCGTATCGCCGCGGCGATAGCTGCCGGAAACTGATGTCTTGCTTACGCTGAGCACTCGCGTGATTTCGCCTGTTACGATATTTGAATTGGCGGTCAAGCCGTTGTAGCTTATGCTGGCCTGGTTTGTGAATTGAGCCATCTATATCCTCCTTTGCAGACTCTGATGCCTGCTATACATTTTATGCGCAGAATACAGATGCTGTTATTTACATAATTGTAATTGCATTTTTTCGATCATGAGGCTATAATTCTTCTATTAAAGGAGAGAATTATGAGCGATTTTGAGTATTTCAAGCCCTACGAGGGCGATAAGCCTTACATATTTATAAGCTATGCGCACGCGGATGATGACGCTGTTCTGCCCATCGTCAGCGATATGCACCGCCGCGGCTATAATATCTGGTATGATGAAGGCATCGAGGTGGGAAGCGAGTGGCAGGAGTGCATTGCCTCGCACCTTGCCGATGCGCACCTTGTCGTTGCGTTCATATCCAATGCGTATATGCGCTCGGATAACTGCCGGCGCGAGATGCACTATGCGCAGTCAAAAAAGATAAAGACCATAAACATTTTTATCGAGGAAACGGCGCTCACACCTGGCATGGAGCTTCAGATAGGCAATATTTTTGCCCTGATGAAATACACGTATCCGAGCGATGAGTATTTCTACGATAAACTATACAGTGCACCGCTTTTAAACAGCGAAAACTTTGCCGATGCCTCGCCGCGACCGACGACCGAAACGACGAAATCGGCACCCGTACCGCAAAAAAAAGAGAAAATGGAAAAGAAAAAGCCCGGTAAGGGAAAAAAGATAGCGCGCTGGTCGATAGCGGTCGCCGTGTTCGGAGTGCTGCTGGCTGCGCTCATTGTCGGCTACTTCACGGGCTATCTCGAAAAGCTGCTCACGCCGACAACGCAGATAGAAACGCTTGCCGCCGATACGGTGTGCGACTTCAAAAACGCCGTTTTTGAAAGTGCTGCGCGTGAGTATACCGGCAAGGAAAGCGGCGATATAACGGTAGGGGAGCTAAAGGGTATAACCGAGCTTTATGTCTGTGGCAATGAATACAGCATGCATGAGCCTGCAGCCGGAGTCGGCAGCATAAGCCAGAGCGACAAATCCGCAGCGTACACCGACTGGCAGGGCAATGAAAAAACCGTCAGCCGCGGCAGCGTAAACGATTTGTCGGATCTGCGGTATTTCACAGGGCTTAAAACCCTGTGGCTTCAGTATCAGAGCCTGAGCAGCCTTGAAACAATGCCGGCCTGCCCGATAACGAGCCTTAACATTGACGGCAGCAGAGTTGCGGCGCTCGACGGCGTAGGCAATCTGCCTGAGCTTAGGAAAATAAGCGCAAATTACAATCCGCTCGGCTCACTCGGTGATCTGAATAAGTGCCAGAAGCTGACGCACGCGAGCTTCATCGGCGCAAGCTGCACCGACTTCTCGGTATTCAAGCCGCTGGTGAATATCCAGAGCGTTGCGTTTTCAAACTGCTCGCTGAGCGATATCAAGCAGGTGCTGGATATGAGCTCGCTGCGCAGCGTGAAGCTGTATGACTGCAATCTCAGCGGTGGATTCTTTAAGTCGTTTGACCGCGAACGGGCAATAACCGAGCTGGAGCTTGTAAGCTGCACTGTTGATACAACGAACGGCCTTGAGGACTTCACTGGCCTAACGATGCTTCGCCTTACAGGAACACGCGGTGTTTCCGACTGGTCAGCTCTCGATATGCTCACTGCGCTCAAGACTGTTTATATTGATGACGGCCTTTCTTCAAGCTTCACCGGTCAGCACCAGTATCAAATAGTAACTGAATAAAATTGATCCCGAGTGCATTGCACTCGGGATGATTATTCGGATTTGTTCTCTTCCGGGGAGGCTGCTGTAAGCGGATCCGGAGCGGTATCTGCCTCGGGCACCGGCTCGGGCTTCGGCTCTATGCTCAGCGCAACGATCTTTTCCGTCAATAGCTTATACAGATGCGAGTATATCGCAGACTCGACAACGAGGTGCTTAACGGCGGCGTCGTCCTTGCGATTGAGGTCGAATACGTCGGCTGCGAGCTGCTTGACCTGCTCTGTGCACAGGCGGCACAGACTGCGATGACGCATGACAAAGTCGTCGTAGATTTCCCTGACCTCTGCCTCGGGGATGTTCATCGGGATTATCTTGCTTACGACCGATATGCTCAGGCTCTGCTTGAGCGTGCATATCATGATAAGGTACGCAAGGTGTATCCTCGTGTATTTTTTCTTCACCGGAGCGGGCATAATCTTCATGCGGACGTAATTATTGATCGTGCTCGGAGTGATTATCGGATCGCTGCCCGGCATGTGCGGAAAAAGGTCAAGAAAGCGGCCGACGAGCGATATGACCTGATCCATATAAAGATCAAAGTCGGGAAGCTCGTCCCAGGTCGGAAGCGAAAAACGGTTTATGTATTTATCCCATCTGCGCAGCTTGGCTGCAACGAATTTGCTGTTATATATAGGTCGTTCCTCCCTAAGGTGTTATATAATACATTATAGCACCGATTTGAATTTGTGACAAGAAAATATAATATTCATTATTATTTCTCAATAAAGTCTTTACTTAATTAAAAAAATGCGGTAATATGATATAACATGTTAGATACCCATGGAGGTGTATGATGTCAATTGAAGTATTCACTGATTCGGCGGCCAATCTTCCGGCTGCAAAGATCAAAGAGATGAATATACATGTGATCGCGTGCAGCTATGAGCTGGACGGCGAGATCGTGAAGTGCCCGACTGTTCCCGAGGAATTTGACGGTCACGAATTTTATGATATGCTCCGTGCAAAAGCCGAGCTTCGCACGAGCATGACAAACTCCCATGACATAGCGGAGGCCTTTGAAACCGAGCTTTCTAAGGGCAACGATATTGTCTATATAAGTATTTCATCCGGCATAAGCGGAACATATAATGCCGGACGTCTTGCGGCCGAGGAGCTGCGCGATAAATATCCCGAGCGGCGCATTGAAGTGTTTGACTCCATGGGTGCAGGACTCGGTATCGGCTTACTTGCCATGAAAGCTGCCGACTACAGGGACGAGGGGCTCAACATGAATGCGCTCATCGAGCACCTTGCCTCCGACCGCAGCGGCCTTTGCGAGTATTTCACGGTCGATGACCTTATGCATCTGCGCCGCGGCGGAAGACTGTCGGGCATAGCGGCGATGGTCGGAACGGTGCTCAACGTAAAGCCGCTGCTGCGCGGCGACGAAGAAGGGAAGATAGTCGTTTTCTCGAAGCTCCGCGGCAGGAAGAAAGCGATAGAGGCCATTGCGCATGAGTACGAGGCCAAAGCCGTCGATCCGCAGCATCAGCGCGTTGCCATAAGCCACGGCGATTGCCTTGAAGACGCTGAAAAGCTCGCCGAAATGGTTCGTGCCATTGCCGAACCGGAGGAGCTTATAATCTCCATGCACGAGCCGTTCACCGGCATTCATGTCGGCCCCGGCATGCTGTCGCTGTTCTTCATCGGCGCAGGAAGATGAAAAAAGACCGCGAAAGCGGTCTTTTTTCATAGAAATAATAAACTTTATCAGTGGTGATCCTTGGCGTTTGTGCCCTTGTCGCCGACGCCGAAGTGAAGCTCCTTCATGCCTTCGACTTCGTCGCAGATATCCTTGAGCTGGCATACGGTGCAGTCGGTGGGCAGACCCTCCATGATGTGGGTCAGCGTGTTGGTGATTGCATCGGCTTTCTTGGCGTTTTCAAGCATTGCCTTGAAGTCGAGCGAGGGATCAGTGACGAAAATGACCTTAACGTTGAGAACGTTTGCGTCTTTCTTATATGCCTCGATGTAGCGGTAGCCGACCTGCTCGAAGTTAATGCCGCGCTTTATGGCTTTCTTGGAAACGCGGACCTGCTCGCGGTGGCTTTCCGGGGACATGCGCACCATGTAGCCTTCAGGATAGACGTGGTACTTGCAGAACTCAATGTCTTTAAGTGCGCGGTAGACCTCTTCATCCTCGCCGTCGAGAACGCCGACACGCAGAAGAACGATGCGCGCAAATGGAACATCCTTCTTTATTGACTTGAGATCAGGGCCGTAGAGCACTACCTCGTCGCGGTTGACAAGCTCGGAGCTTGTTGTAGTGCAGATGTAGTTTGCCGAGCCCAGACCGAGCGCGCCAAGCTCATATGCCGCATCCGACTGAAGCACCAGCTCCGCCGAGCCGAGATCCGGCCATGCCTTGCCTGCTTTGTATGGCCATGCCTTGGGAGAGCCTTTTGCAAGCAGCTCGTTGGTGTGCTTTATAAGAGCATTGTACAGTTCCATGTTGGTATCTCCTTTACCTTATTTCCTTTGGTTATATTATAGACGCTCGGTCCATAAAAACATGTAGCAAATTCTACAGGTCATAATAAATGTTAAAATTATTGCATTTTTCCGCAAAAAACGGAGCCACTAGCAAATGACTCCGTTTTTTGTGTTTATAAATAAGATATCGCGCTCAGAACGAACCGCTGCGGCCGCCGTGTGTGCTGCCGCTGCTTGAAACATGCGTGCTGCTGAATCCACCGCGATCGTTATCGTCATCCTTCGGCTTTGCCGTCACGGAAACGGTGTGATACAGAAACAGATCCTCGCTCCTGCCGGGAGTGAAGCTTCCTGAGCGCAGATAATCCGCTGCCGATGACTTCATAGAAACCGACTTCATGCCTCGCTTCATTGAAAGCGTGACGATAAGCGCAACGATAAGTCCGACAAGCAGCGAGCCTATAAGCCAGACGCTGTTAAAATACATGACGCTCGGCGTGTAGTCGTAATCGTCGTCTGTGTCATCGCTGTAATTGCCTTCATCCGGTTCATAGGCAGACAGGCACGGGCCGCAGTCGTCTGCAAAGCTGATCGCCGCGCCGGACCAGTCGCCGTCGGAAAGGTAGGGAAGCAGGTTGCCGACGATATAGTCAAGATCACTGTCCGTGAAAGCGTCGATGCAGCTGCCTGAGGTGCTTATTGCCCAAACGCGCTCATTTTCACTTATAAGAAGAAGTATGCCGTCCTTGTTTTCACCTTGGCCGATTTCGTTTTCGTCATAAAAATCGTCGGCGTATTCCTCGGCTGTCTTGCCGTCGAGCGAGGAAGCCGTGACAACTGCGACATCAACACCATAGATTCGGTTGAGCTCGGCGAGCTTGCCGTTTATTATCCCGGTGTCAAACTCGTCAAAAAGCCCCTCCTGGTCGTATACGATGCTCTTGTCGCTGTCGGCAAGCGCAGCCGGAATGAGAGAAACGCAGATAAGAAATGCGAGAATAAAAGATAAAAGCTTCTTTTTCATGCCGCACCTCCTCAATGAAACAGCAGCCAGAACACGGCGTAGGCAGCGACCGAGGCTCCGGCGAATATCGAGCCGAAATACGTCCAGAACAGCCCCTTGTCAACAGGCAGATCACCGACAAATTTGCCTGTCTGGCCGTTCATTGCAAAGGTGTATTTATTCCCGTTCCATGTGGTGTTGAGTATCCACACGGGGTAGAGCGCATAATGCTTCCGTCCGCCGGAAAACTGCACGGACACATTCTCGGGAACAACGGAGTCGTAGCCCTGCACGGTGCTTTGAAGAACAAGATCCGAGCTGCGCTTAACGCGCTCGTTTGCTCTCTCGTTGCACTCGTCCGAGCTTACGTCGTATTTGTCGGCAAGATAGCCGGACAGATAAGCCATGCTGAAATCCACAGCTTCGGAAAAATCGAACGGCTCGAGCGATTCCATAAGATCGTCCGGCATTTTCTTCGAGCCGTCAACCGGGATGTGGTCAAAGCTCATGCTGCCGCTGCGCAGAACGCTGTAGTGGCTGGTCTCGGTGTAATCGTAATCCTTATCCGACCAGAAGCGAGTGCGCGTTGCGTGGTATCGTGCCTCGGCGTCGGCGTCGGTGTCAAACAGCCAGAAGGGAACGTACACGCCCTTTATCTCGTCGATGTGGTTTTCACTTTTGAAGAGCTTCGGCAAAAGCTTCTTGCCGGTAAGGTGCTTTTTAAGAGCCTCCTTTGCGGTATTCTTATCGAGCTTGAAGGGAATGATATAGTCCGGCTTCAGCTCGCCCGAAAGCTGCGATTTAAATATGGTGGGATTGCCGCAGAATGGGCAGCTTGTCGCCGCTGTTGTCTTCTCTGCGATTATCTCGCCGCCGCAGCTTTGGCAGACATAGACGCACATACCGTTGCCGTCGCCGTCAAAACGCTCCTTTTCGTCGTCCGATATCCAGTTCATGTCGTCGGACTTATCATTTTTCAGGCTTTCATCATAGTTTTTGAGTGTTTCAAGCTCAAACTCGGTGTCGCAATACGGACACTTCATTTTCCCGGCTGCGCTGTCGTAGGCTATGAAGCCGCCGCAGCAGGGACATTTATATTGAACGGTATTCTTCGTTTCCATAAGCATCAGACCTTATCGTTGTCGTTGAACGGGTCGCCGCATTTAGGGCAGAACTTCGGCGGCTGCGACTGATCGGCAGGGACCCAGCCGCACTTATCGCACCTGTATCTCGGCGCACCCGTAGGACGAGGCTTGCCGCACTCGGGGCAGAAATTATCCGTTGAAGTCGTGCCGCAGGAGCAGGTCCAAGCGGAAGAAGAAGGCTGTGCCGGTGCTGCCTGCGCAGGAGCTGCCGCCTGCTGCTGGGCTGCCGCCATGCCGTAAAGCGCCTGAGCGTTTGCGCCGCCGGCGTTAGCTGCCATACCCATGCCCATGAAACCTGCCATAGCGCCTGAGCTGTTGCCTGCTGCCGTGCGCATGGCGTCGGTCTGAGCGCCGATAACGGCGCCTGCCGCGAGAGCGGGATTTGCAAGCGCGGCGGCGCGCTGAAGCTCCTTGAGCTTTTCCGCGTCCTCTTCGGGGATGCTGACGGAGTTCATTGCTATGGAAACAACGCTTATTCCGCGCAGCTCCGACCATTTGCGTGTGAGCGTTTCATTCATAAGGTCGCAAAGCTCAATGGTGTGCGCCGGGATCTGGTTCGGGCGCATTTCAAATGTCGAAAGACGTGCAAAGGCCGGCTGAAGTGCGCTGACAAACTCGGATTTAAGCTGCGAGTCGATCTCCGAGCGCTCGTAGGCCTGCTCAACGTTGCCGCAGACGTTTGTGTAAAACAGCAGCGGATTTGTGATCTTATAGGAATAAACGCCGTTGCATCTGACTTCGGTGTCCGTATCAAGTCCTATACGGTTATCAACAATGCGGAAGGGGATGGGCGTTGCGGTGCCGAATCTGTTATCGACTATCTCCTTGGTGTTGAAGTAGTAAACGCGCTGATCCTTGCCGGTGTCGCCGCCGAAGGTAAAGCGCTTGCCGATGGTCTTGAAGGTATCAACTATCGCCTGACCGAGACTGCCGGAGAAAATGCTCGGCTCTGTTGATGCATCGTATGTAAACTGCCCGGGCTCTGCGCAGACCTCAACGACCTTGCCCTGCTCGACGATTATCATGCACTGGCCGTCGGCAACGGCAATGCCCGAGCCGCTTGAAATGATGTTGTCATTGCCCTTGGTGTTCGACGAGCGCGAGCTTGTGCGCTTTGCGCCCTTTACAACGAGCGTGTCCTTATCAATCGCATCGCAGTAGAAAAACTCCTTCCACTGGTCTGCCATCGTTCCGCCGAGAGCGCCTGCGCCGGCCCTTATAAGTCCCATATCAATAAAACCCCTTTCGAAAAATGCGTTGATGAACAATGTATACTACATTTGCATGTAACTGTACAAATTATATCATGCGCAGATATGCCTTTCAACAGTTTTCGGCACTTGCGGATATTAAATTATAGTGTTAAAATAAAGCGTTTGATAATAAAGGGGGTAAACTTCATGAGCATTATTAAAGACATAAACCTTGCGCCTTCCGGCGAGATGAAGATAAACTGGGTCGAGCGCAACATGCCCGTGCTGCGCGGCATCGGCCGCCGCTTTTCCGAGGAAAAGCCTTTTAAGGGACTCAAGGTCGCGCTTTCCGTCCACCTTGAGGCTAAAACCGCGTATCTGTGCCGCGTGATGGAAATGGGCGGCGCGGAAATGTATGTCACAGGCTCAAACCCTCTTTCCACTCAGGATGACGTTGCCGCGGCGCTGGCTGCCGGCGGCATGAACGTTTTCGCGGAATACGGCTGCACCGAGCAGCAGTATGAAGACTGCCTGCGCGAGGTGCTTAAGATAGGCCCCAATATTATCATTGACGACGGCGGCGACCTCGTCCACCTCATGCACGAGGAGTTTGCAGACCTCATCCCCGGCGTTATCGGCGGCTGCGAGGAGACAACGACCGGCATTAACCGCCTGCGCATCATGTCCGCTGCCGGTGCGCTGCGCTTCCCTATGGTCATGGTAAACGATGCCGACTGCAAGCACATGTTCGATAACCGCTACGGCACCGGCCAGAGCGTTTGGGACGGTATCTGCCGCACGACAAACCTCATCATCGCCGGCAAATACGTTGTCATATCCGGCTACGGCTGGTGCGGCAAGGGCGTGTCGCTCAGAGCAAAAGGTTTGGGCGCCAAGGTCATCGTTACCGAAACCGATCCCATTCGCGCGCTTGAAGCCGTAATGGACGGATACGAGGTCATGCCAATGAAAGAGGCGGCCAAGATCGGCGATATCTTCTGCACCGTAACCGGCGGCAGAGATATAATCACCGCAGAGCACTTCCCCCTGATGAAGGACGGCGCTATCCTCAGCAACGCAGGCCACTTTAACGTTGAGGTCGATATGGCGGCGCTTGAGAAAATGGCGGTCAAAAAATACGAAGCGCGCCACAATATCCAGGGATATGTCATGCCCGACGGCAGAACGCTTTTCACCATAGCCGAGGGCAGGCTTGTTAACCTTGCCGCAGCCGACGGTCATCCGGCGGAGATCATGGATATGAGCTTTGCGATCCAGGCGCTGTCGGCAAAATATCTTGCCGATAACCGCGGCAGGCTCGAGGTCGATGTTGTCTCCGTTCCGCGTGAGATAGACTATGAGGTCGCAAGATGCAAGCTCGACGCGATGGGTGTCGGTATAGACAGTCTCAGCCGCGAGCAGGCCGAGTATCTCGGAAAGTGACCTTTAAGCTAAGCAACGCGAAAGGAGGCTCCTAAATGGATAACATGGAGAATATGGACTTTGAGGCCATGCGCGATAAGCAGGCCGACGAGCTCATGCAGCTTCTTGACGAGCGCAGAATGAAGGAGCTTCAGCTCCGCCTTGAGGACATGAATGAATTCGACGTTGCCGAGTTCCTGTCCGAGATCGGCGATAACCGCATGCCGATGGTGTTCAGGCTTTTGTCCAAGCAGATGGCGGCGGACGTTTTTGCAAACTTCGATTCTCCCGAGCAGGAGCAGATAATAAACTCCATCACAGACTCGGAGCTGTCGGCGATCATCGAAGAGCTTTACGTTGACGATGCCGTTGACATGATGGAGGAGCTGCCGGCAAACGTCGTAAAGCGCGTCATGCGCACTGCAACGCCGGAAACCAGACGGCTTATAAATCAGTACCTCAATTATCCCGAAAATTCGGCAGGCAGCATAATGACGGCCGAGTTCGTGGATCTCAAAAAATACATGAACGTGCGCGAATCTATTGCGCGCATACGCAGGATAGGCGAGGATAAGGAGACTATCTACACCTGCTTTGTCACCTCCGCCGACCGAAAGCTTGAGGGCGTTTTGTCCGTAAAGGATCTGCTCCTGTCAGACGATGAGACGGTCATAGAAGATATAATGGACACGAATATCGTGTTCTGTATGACGCACGATGACCAGGAGGAAGCGGCGGAAAAGATATCCGACTACGACCTTATGGCGCTGCCCGTTGTCGATAAGGAAGGCCGCCTCGTCGGCATCGTCACCGTTGACGACGTTATCGACGTTATGGAAGCCGAGGCCACCGAGGACTTCGAGCTCATGGCCGCAATGACGCCTTCGGACAAGCCCTATTCGAGAACAAGCGCGTGGGATATGTGGAAGCGAAGAGTACCGTGGCTCATGTTCCTCATGCTTTCGGCAACGTTCACGAGCATGATAATCAACTCCTTTGAGGATGCGCTCGCAGTGCAGGCCGTGCTCATCGGGTTTATCCCCATGCTTATGGGCACCGGCGGCAACTCCGGCGCGCAGGCGTCCACCGCGGTCATACGCAGCCTGTCTCTCGGCGATACGGAGCCGAAGGACGCGTTCCGCGTTATGTGGAAGGAGTGGCGCGTCGCCGCCATCTGCGGGATCACGCTCGCGGCGGTGAACTTTGTGAAGATGCTGCTGCTTGACGGGATGCTGCTGCATAACGACAGCGTGACGATCGCCGACGCGGCGACGGTCAGCGTCTCGATAGTGTTCATCGTAATGTTCGCAAAGGTCGTCGGCAGCATGCTGCCGATAATCGCGGAGAAGGTCGGGGTCGATCCGGCGGTCATGGCAAACCCGCTGATATCCACCGTGACGGACGCGGTGTCGCTGCTTATATATATAAACGTAGCAAAGCTGATATTGCATATATAATTATGATCCGAGGTATTTCCCAGTGGAGCAGATTCTTTTAGTCAAACTGTCAACGATTCTCATCATCATTGCCATCGGCTACGTCGGAGCACGGCGCGGCTATTTCTCAAAGGAATTTACCAAAACCGCAAGCTCGCTCACCATGAACGTAATGCTGACGGCTCTGGTGCTGGATTCCGTATTCAACGGCCTGCCGGACATAAGCGGGGCAGAGCTTGCCAGACTCCTGCTCATATCCACGGTGAGCATGGTCATAATGTACATAGTGGGATTCCTCTTCGCGCTGCCGTTCCGTAAGAACAAGAGTAGAGCGTCGATAATTGAGCTGCTGATCGCCGCGCCCAATACGATGTTCATCGCGGCTCCGATCGTGCGCGAGCTGTACGGTGGCACGGCGATGTTCTATCTTATCATAACCTGCATCCCTTTCAACGTCCTGCTCTACACCTACGGGGTGTGGCGCGTCGGGCATGGAGGGAACGTCAAGCTCAGTATGCGCGATATCATCACGCTGCCGCTCATCGCGTCTTTCGCGGCGCTCATAGTTGCGGTTTTCCGCGTCAAGGCGCCCGAGCTTATATGCGACCTGTGCTCCGTCGTCGGCGCGGCTACGGTGCCGATGTCGATGATAGTCATAGGCGCGTCGCTGGGGGCGGTGCGTATTCGGGATGCATTTGCAAATCCGCTGACGTATTTCGCATCCTTCGTGCGGCTCATCGTGTGCCCGATCGTCATATGGCTGGCGCTGCGTCCGTTCGTGACGGATACTGTGCTGCTGAACACAATGATCATGAACGCGGCCGTGCCAAGCGCGGTGGTCATTGCGGTGCTTGCAATACAGTATGACCGCGACCCCGAGCTTGCGGCCGAGGGTGTCCTCGTGTCGGTGCTGCTGTCGGTTGTGACGATACCGCTGATAAGCAGACTGCTGCTGTGACGCCGAGATACGGCGGATTATACTATTGACAAGCCGGTATAATCTGTTATAATAGATACGTTAAAATTAAATACCTTATCAAGAGAGGTGGAGGGAACGGCCCTGTGAAGCCCGGCAACCTGCGAAGGCAAGGTGCCAAATCCGGCGGTGATTATCGAAAGATGAGGCTTATGACCAAATTTGTTGCTCCGTCGGTCGACGGAGTTTTTTAATTGCCTGATGCGTGTTCGGAAATATTATTTTCGGAGGAAAAAGAAATGAGCAAAAGACTGTTTACATCTGAATCTGTAACCGAGGGACATCCCGATAAGATCTGCGACCAGATATCGGACGCTATCCTTGACGCTATCCTCGAGAAGGACCCCAACGGCCGCGTCGCATGCGAGACGACCGTTTCCACCGGCCTTGTCCACATCATGGGGGAGATAAGCACCGAGTGCTATATCGACATTGCGAAGATAGCACGCGGCGTTATTCGAGATATCGGCTATGACAGAGCCAAGTACGGCTTTGACTGCGACACCTGCGGCATCATCACCAATATCGACGAGCAGTCGGCGGATATAGCCCTCGGCGTTGACAAGTCGCTTGAAGCCAAGGAAAGCGGAGATGCCGAGCTTGACAACGGCGCC
>OIYT01002207.1_pt1 | contig 12227 bp, 9 predicted proteins | sample 1588201 | NCBI WGS metagenome assembly OIYT01 (sample SAMN03283260) | human gut metagenome | biome: human-associated habitat; material: feces | host: Homo sapiens | place: USA | collected 2013
CTCTCTGGTTGAAAACCTCGAGAAAAACGGAGCCATGGCTTACACCACTGTAGTGTGCGCCACAGCTTCGGAGCTTTCGCCCCTGCAGTATATTGCGCCTTATGCCGGCTGCGCCATGGGCGAATACTTTATGAAGCAGGGTAAAGATGTGCTGGTGGTCTACGATGACCTCACCAAGCACGCCGTCGCTTATCGTACGCTATCCCTGCTCATCCGGCGCCCGCCGGGCCGTGAAGCCTACCCCGGCGATGTTTTTTATCTCCATTCAAGGCTTTTAGAGCGTTCGAGCCGTCTTGACGACGAACACGGCGGCGGATCTCTCACTGCTCTGCCGGTCATCGAGACGCTGGCAGGAGATATATCGGCTTATATCCCCACAAACGTAATTTCAATTACCGACGGACAGATCTTTCTTGAAAGCGAACTTTTCAACGCCGGTCAGCGTCCTGCGGTAAACTTCGGACTTTCCGTATCACGTGTAGGCGGAGCCGCTCAGACGAAAGCTATGAAAAAGGCGGCAGGAAATCTCCGTATCGACCTTGCTCAGTTCAAGGAAATGGAGATATTCACACAGTTCTCATCGGAACTTGACCAGTCAACAACCGAACTGCTCGACCATGGAAGAATGCTCACCGAACTGCTTAAACAGCCGCTGTATAATCCGCTGCCGCAGTATGAACAGGTCATACTGCTCTATGCGGCTCAGCACGGTCTTTTCAAAGGCATACCGCTGAAAGAACTCAAGGAATACTGCTCCGAACTGATGAATTATATCCGCACCTACGGTCAGGATATAATCGCCGAACTTGAACAGAACAAGATCCTCAGCGACGACCTTGCAGAGAGAATTGAGCGCATAGTTACGGCGTTTGAGGAATAAGAGGTGACTGTCTATGGCGAATATGAGAGAGATACGTGAACGTATCGACAGCATAAAACAGATACTTAAAATAACCAACGCCATGTATCTTATATCATCATCGAAGCTGAAAAAGGCAAGAAAGGCTCTCGATTCCACAGAGCCTTACTACTATAAATTGCAGGAAACTATCAGCAGCGTTCTTGAACACACTCCGCATACACGCCAGATGTATTTCGACCGCAGATCGGATATACCTCCGGAGAAGCGGAAAAAGGGATATATCGTCATTACGGCGGACAAGGGACTGTGCGGAAGCTACAATCACAATATCCTGAAATTCACCGAACAGGAGCTTGCAAAATCTCCGGATATAAACAATTGCTACCTGTTTGTTCTGGGTCACGTGGGAAGAATGTACTTCACAAGCCGTCTCAAAAACAGCAGCAAACCCTTTGTGGACGGGGAATTCCTCTATACTACGCAGAATCCAACACTTTACAGAGCAATGGAGATAGCCAGACTCGTTCTGGAGAAGTTCGAGAAACGTGAACTTGACGAAGTCTACGTTATCTACACGGATATGATAAATTCCAGCGTGCAGGAGGAAAGAATGATACAGCTCCTGCCGTTCAGCCGGAAACATCTGGGAAAAGCTCCCGACGGAACTATGAAAAAACTGCCGAAGGCTTCGTTCCTGCCGTCTCCGGAAGAAGTCATGGCACATCTCATCCCAAACTATGCAAAGGGAATCATCTACGGAGCAATGGTAGAAGCTTTCTGCTGTGAACAACAGTCAAGAATGACCGCCATGGATGCGGCTACTACCAGCGCAAAGGACATGATAAAGGAACTGTCGCTGCTCTACAACAGAGCAAGGCAGGGCGCTATAACACAGGAAATCACCGAAGTGGTAAGCGGTTCAGGCGCTTTGTCTGCAAACGTTTAGCCGACAGGAGTTGAAACATAATATATATGGAAAAAGGAAAAATCACACAGGTAATAGGCCCTGTTATCGACGTTGTTTTCAGCAGCGGAAAGCTCCCCATGATACGGGACGCCCTCACTGTTGAGATCGACGAAAAAAAACGATATATGGAAGTTGCTCAGCACATGGGAAACCGCACAGTGCGCTGCATCATGCTGGCTACCAGCGAGGGTCTGAGCAAAAATATGGAAGTTACGGCTACCGGAAGCTGTATAAAAGTTCCCGTAGGTGAAAAGACGCTCGGACGTATGTTCAATGTCCTTGGTCAGCCGATTGACAAAAAAGGCGATGCAGAAACAGACGAATACTGGGAGATACACCGCAAGGCTCCGACTTTTCAGGATCAGCGCCCCGCCACCGATATTCTGGAGACCGGCATCAAAGTCATCGACTTGATCGAGCCCTACCCCAAGGGGGGCAAGATCGGTCTGTTCGGCGGCGCAGGTGTGGGCAAGACCGTGCTTATACAGGAACTTATCCGGAATATCGCCACCGAACACGGCGGATATTCGATCTTTACCGGCGTCGGAGAACGTTCCCGTGAGGGAAACGACCTCTGGAACGAAATGCAGGAATCAGGCGTTATCAGCAAGACTGCCCTTGTTTTCGGACAAATGAACGAACCGCCCGGATCTCGTATGCGTGTTGCCCAGACAGGTCTTACCATGGCGGAATACTTCCGTGACCGTGAACACAAGGATGTACTGCTGTTCATTGACAATATTTTCCGTTATGTTCAGGCAGGATCGGAGGTTTCTGCTCTGCTGGGACGTATGCCATCCGCCGTTGGATATCAGCCGACACTTGCAACGGAAGTCGGAGAATTGCAGGAACGTATTACATCTACGAAAAACGGCTCTATCACGTCGGTTCAGGCAGTTTACGTTCCTGCCGACGACCTCACCGACCCGGCACCTGCCGTTACTTTCGCACATCTGGATGCCACAACCGTTCTCTCCAGAAAGATAGTTGAACAGGGAATTTATCCTGCCGTTGACCCTCTGGAATCCAACTCACGTATCCTCGAACCAGAAATAGTCGGCGAGGAACACTATCAGGTGGCACGCCGCACTCAGGAGCTTCTCCAGAAATACAAGGAGCTTCAGGATATCATCGGCATCCTCGGCATGGAGGAACTTGACGAACAGGATAAGCTTGCCGTCTACCGTGCAAGAAAGATACAGAAATTCCTCTCCCAGCCCTTTAACGTTGCGGAAAATTTCACCGGTCTTAAAGGAAAATACGTCCCCGTCAAGGAGACTATCAAGGGATTTGCCGCTATAATCGACGGCGAAATGGATAACTATCCGGAAGCCGCATTCCTTATGGCAGGAACTATCGACGATGTTATCCAGAAGGCAAAGCAGATCGGGGATGACTAATCATGGCAAAGACATTTCATCTGGAGATAATTGCCGCAAACAGGATCTTCTATCAGGGAGAATGTGAGCATCTGGTCATCACCGCCATTGACGGTCTGCTGGGAATCATGGCAGGTCACGAACCGCTTGTAACGGTTCTTCCCACCGGAGAACTTAAATACATGGTAAACGGGCAGTGGCATTACGCTGCTATTTCGGAGGGATTCATACAGGTAATGCCCGAAAGCTCGGTCATTCTTGCCGATACCTGCGAACTGCCGGAAGAAATCGACATAAAACGTGCCGAAGAAGCACGGGAAAGGGCGCAGGAACAGCTCCGCCAGAAGCAGAGTATCCATGAATATTACCAGACTCAGGCTGCACTCAACCGTGCAATGAACCGGCTGAAGGTTTCACAGAAGCATTTCAAATAAATGCAATGTATCTGAAATATGTAAATAATGGCAAAAATAGCAGTCAGTAATTGTGCATTTTCTTGAATTATTTGTATTTGACAGCGATATGCTTGACTTTTATTTAAAAATATAGTACAATATTAACAATTGTCATAGTGACAGATTATAAGATGCTCTAAGATTATTGCGGAGCAATCAGAAATTTAGGAGGCATGACCGTGAAAAGGATTGGAAAACCTACTTTCTTCATTGTCGTTGCTTTGATCGCACTGTTCTCATTTTCGGCTGTAGTCGGTCTGGATTACAGAAACGGCGACATTATCAAGACGCTCGTAAAGGGCGTTGACGATGTCCGTCTCGGTATTGATATCCAGGGCGGCGTTGACGCTACCTTTGAGCCGGCTGACGGATTCGACGCCAGCGACAGCGAACTTGAAGCCGCTACAGTTGTTGTCAAAACAAGACTTTCATCACTGGGAATCACCGACAGTGAAGTATACAGCGACAAAAAAAGCGACAGAATTATCGTCCGCTTCCCATGGGAGGCAGGAACAACCGACTTCGACCCGGACAAGGCTGTTCAGGAACTCGGCACAATGGCTGAACTGACATTTCGCATGGGTACGGAACAGACAACCGATGCTACAGGAAAATCAGCTTATACAAGCTCCGGCGCACCCGTTCTTACAGGTGCGGACGTTGAATCGGCAGAGGTAAAACAGACTCAGTCGGATAACACCGCTACCGGACAGGAAATCGTTGTTGCCCTCGAACTCAAGGCATCGGGCAAGGAGAAGTTCAGAGCTGCCACACAGCAGGCTATGTCCTCCAACGTGCCTATTGCTATCTGGATGGACGATACACAGATCTCCGCACCTATGGTAAACGAAGTTATTACCGACGGAAGCGCCGTTATTACCGGCGACTTTACATACGAGGAAGCTAAGGATCTTGCTGACAAGATCAACGGAGGAGCTCTTCCCTTTAAAATGGAAGTAACAAACAAGAGAACTATCACTCCTACAATGGGTTCAGGCTCTCTTGATGCAATTCTTCTCGCAGCTGCTATTGCTTTCGGATTTATTGCAGTTTACATGATATTCCTTTACAGACTGCCCGGCGTGGTTGCCGTTATCGCTCTCATAGGACAGATCACCGGAAGTATCGCCTTTGTTACAGGCTGGTTCGGATTTATGCCCGGTTCTACGCTTACAATCCCCGGTATTGCAGGTATTATTCTTGCTGTCGGTATGGGCGTTGACGCAAATATCATTACCGGCGAGCGTATCAAGGAAGAGCTGAAATCAGGCAAATCTCTTGATTCCGCTATCAAAATTGCTTACAAGAAGGCGTTTTCAGCTATTCTGGACGGCAACGTAACAAACGTACTTATAGCCATTATTCTCATGGGCGCATTCGGCGTTCCCTCAAGCTTTTTCTCAAAGTTCCTCAACAAAACGGTATTCGCTGCGTTCGGAGCAACGGCTGAAGGCTTTGTTTACTCCTTCGGATTCACCCTCCTTGCCGGCGTTATCCTCAACTTTGTAATGGGAGTTTTCGCAGCAAGACTTATGGTGACATCACTTTCAAAGTTTAACTGCTTCAAAAACAGAAAGCTTTACGGAGGTGACGAGAAATGACGAAAAAAACCAAAAAAGAAGTTTCTGCCGTTATGCCTGAAAAGGTTTATAATTTCTGCGGAAAGAAAAAAATGATCCTTGCTATCGTCATCGGCGTTGTTGCCGCACTGATCGTCGGACTTATTGTAAGAGGCGTAAACCTCTCAATCGAATTCAAGGGCGGCACTGAAATCTCCTACAATTACACGGGTGAAGTTGATGCCAACGACGTAAAAAAAGCCGTAGACGACCTTACCGATGCCCCTGTCAGCGTAAAGCTGGGTAAGGCTATCGGATCAGATGACAAAAGTCAGATCATAATTGCCTATACTTCATCTGAAAATTTTGACGTTTCCACCGACTACAGCCTGACCTACAAATATTCAGGCGAGATTGATGAAGAATCTCTTAAAGTTCCCGTTGAAAAATATTTTGGGAACAGCATAGAGGAAGCAGGCGTTGAGCTTCCGGAACAGTCCGATGATACGAAAGAATTTACAGTAAAATTCACAAAGGAATCATTCACACCAAGTGATCGTGAAGACTTGACAGCGGCTTTCACTGAAAAGTTCCCTGACAATGAGATCGAATTTGTTGATTCAGAGGAAATTGCTCATCCAAACAAACTGACAGAACGTTTGACAAGCACTTTCCCTGATAATAATTTTGAAGCCCCCAACGTAAACAACGTAAGTTCTACAACAGCCCGTGAAGCTCTTTTCAAGTGCATCGTTGCCGTTATATTTGCAGCTGTCGTTATTATCATTTACATTGCTATCCGTTTCAGAAAGATAGGCGGCTGGTCTGCCGGAGTATGCTCGGTATTCGCCCTCTGCCACGATCTTCTTACGGCAATTGCAGTTTCAATTATCTTCGGATTTGAATTCGACAAGAACACCGTTGCCGTACTTCTTACGATACTCGGTTATTCTATTAACAACACTATCGTTATTTACGACAGAATCAGAGAAAACCGCACGATTTTCCCCAAAGCTTCGCTTAACGAACGTATCAATATCAGCTGTACGCAGTCACTGACACGTTCGATAAGAACTTCGATAACAACTATCAGTACAATGTTTATTATCTCGATAGTCGTATTCGTAACGGGTTATCATTCACTTCTCAGCTTCTCTGTTCCGCTGATGTTCGGTCTTATCTCCGGTACATACTCCTCGATTTTCGTTGCTCCGGTAACATGGTCATGGATGAAGAACAGAAAAAAGTCAAAGAACGATTCTAAACAATAATCAATAAAAAGAGCTGTACAATTCATGTACAGCTCTTTTTTTGTCTCTCACTACTCATGTTAAAGGAAATTTTCTCTATGGGTATTCACTATAATTATTTTCATTACCTCTTTACGAGGTAATGAAAATAATTAATAATGGGTTTCCAAAGGGGGAATTCCCCCTTTGGCAGGGGGGAAGGGGGACAGAGTTCCCCTTATTAATAGAATGTTGCTACTTCTTTTTCCGGAGGTGCGGCAGGCGTGATTTCCCTGATCTTCAGAACAGGACCTTTTCCCTTGTAGAACTTATGCTTTCTCACTTCTATATCCGCCTTGACAATAAACCAACCACGTTCTTTCATATTATCATCAGCGTTGGTTTCACAGACAAACCAGCAATATCTGATATCCTCGATACAGCAGGTCATAACATTTCTGCCCAGCGCAAAGACATTTTCAGGGAATTTTGGATTCCTTGCCGCCACCCCCTTGAATGTAACGGTTTTGCCGTCGTATTTTTTCGGTTCTTCCATTATATCACGGTAGAAAAGCGCATAATCATTATCTTCGATGACAATATGATCGGCTTCAACGTCAAACGGCAGCGGATCTTCTATATCGTCATACGCCACAGTACCGTCTGTGTACTCGTAAGCGATCTCAGTGCGGCGGCTTATACCACGCACTATCTTATGGAATTCCTGCGGATCAAGGGTTTTCTCCATTCTGTTGAAAACGACAAGCTCGCAGATATTCAGCTTATCCACAACCAAGCTTCTCATATTTGCATTGTAATTCAGAAATGTTGACGCATCCGCAAAAAACATCACCTGATAAATTGCCCAGCCCTCCGGCATAGCCTCAAAAAGATCGTTGACAAGCCACATTCCGTTAAATTCGATAACAACACGCTCGGCTCTGCACTCATCAACCAGACGCTGCAAATTGGCTTCGGTCAGCTCGTTCTTGTCCTCTATCGTGCGGATAAATACGTTTTTTGAGGGATATTTTGAAGTATCATACTCCTCCTCGCCTTCCTCGCAGACGAGCATAAGCGTTCTTTCGCCATTATTGAAACGCTTGTCCTCAAGCGTTTCCTGAATAAATTTTGTTTTGCCCGATTCCAGAAATCCAAGAAAGAGATATACTGGCATTTCGTCCATATTATTAGGCATTTTCAGATCTCCCTCCGATTACTTTTCGGCACGGAAAAGTTTTGCGATAGCTTCTTCGCTGATCTTTGAACCGATGACGCAAAGTCTGCCGATCGTACCTGCACAGCCTGTGCGGACGTCCGGAACACCGGGAACATAGTCAAAATGGATCCAGTTTCCGTCCGTTCCTGCCACGATTCCCTTTGCACGGAGTATCATGCCGTATGTCTCCTCATCGCCGAGAGCGTTGAGCGCATTGGTTATCTCTTCAACGGTGTACGCTGCCGGAGTTTCGATGCCCCAGCTTGTGAATACCTCGTCGGCATGGTGGTGGTGATGATGATCGTGACAGCCGCAGGTGCAGTCATCTCCGTGTTCGTGATGATGATGCTCGTGTTCCTCGTCATGATCGTGGTGACAGTGATGCTCGTGTTCCTCGTCATGGTCGTGGTGACAGTGATGCTCATGCTCCTCATCATGGTCGTGGTGGTGATGATTAGCTTCCTCCAGAAGTGCGCTGAGTTCGTCATCAAGAGTATTTTTCTGCGTCATTGCGTCAACAAGCTGCTGACCGGTAAGCTTATCCCAGTCCGTCGTAACTATCGGAGTGGCAGGATTAAGCTCTTTAAGGCGGCGGACACAGTCCTCAAGCTTTTCTTCGGAAAGTCCGCCGGTATGACTGAGAATGAGACAGCTTGCATATGTTATCTGATTATTGAAAAATTCGCCGAAATTCTTCTGGTACATTTTACATTTCTTGGCGTCAACAACAGTAGTAAAGCCGTCAAGCTGAACGTCGTGTGCGTCAATATTCTGAACGGCACGGATAACGTCGCTGAGTTTTCCTACGCCGGACGGTTCTATAAGAATACGGTCGGGAGCGTAGTCGGCAAGAACCTTTTCAAGAGCCTTTCCGAAATCTCCTACCAGACTGCAGCAGATGCAGCCGGAATTCATTTCGGTTATTTCAATGCCGGCATCCTGCAAAAATCCGCCGTCAATGCCGATGTCGCCGAACTCGTTTTCGATGAGCACAAGCTTTTCACCTTTATAGCCCTCAGATATGAGCTTTTTGATAAGAGTTGTTTTTCCGGCACCAAGAAATCCGGAAAAAATCGTAATTTTAGTCATACAAGAACACTTCTTTCATTTAGTTATTGGCATTGCCCAACTACTATTATACCACTTTTTATATATAAATGTAAAGAGCAAATTTCAGTACTTGATTTTATTTCCTTTTTATGTTATAATAAAACTATTAAAATGAAAGGAACAAAACTATGCTTAATGCGGATAAAAAGGAATTTGAGTTTCCCTCTGAATTCGACGAACTTCTTATATCTGCGGTAATAGCCGTTCCGCCGGGCGAAATAAACGGAGCGGTACAGATAATCCACGGCATGAACGAGCATAAGGAGCGGTATTTTCCGTTCATGGACTATCTTGCCGAACAGGGTTTCATTACCGTTATCCACGACTGCCGTGGGCACGGAAAAAGCATTTGCACCGAAGATGATCTGGGCTTTATGTTCAAAAACGGCAGCGACGGCTTTATCAGCGATATAGTTCAGCTCAACGGCATGATACGCAGAAACTACTCATCCATGCCGCTGTTTATGATAGGTTTCGGTATGGGAGCTGTCGGAGCCCGCTGCTTTATAAAAGAACACGACAGCGATATCAACGGTCTTATACTTGCAGGAACTCCCGTTCTGACACGTTTTTCCCCGATAATCAGAAGTCTGAACGCCGTTTCTCTGAAAAATCCCGGCAGCCGCTTCCGAAGTGACAAAATCTATGACACTGTAGACAACACTCTCGGACGCTTCTTTGAACAGCCGGACAATTCATGGCGGTGCAGCGATTCCGAAGTAGTGGCAGCTTTCAATGATGATCCCCTGTGCAGTTTCAGATTCACTCTTAACGGCTATGAAGAAATGCACAGTCTTATGCGCCGTGCCGATTCCGGCGGCGGCTGGGAAGTTAAAAATCCCGCTCTGCCCGTTCGTCTGATATCCGGAAAAGACGACCCATGTATGATATCGGAGAAAAAATTCTTCAAGGTGATAAAACAGCTCGAAAAAAAGGGCTATGAGAGCATCTCACACCGCCTTTTCGACGGTATGCGACATGAGATCCTCAATGAAAAAAACAATGCTGTCGTATACAAGGATATCGCAAAAACCTTGTTTTCGTGGATAGACCGCTTCAACGATGCCGCTGCCGTTGGCGGGGAATCATCAACATAATGACAACAAACCGAAAGGATAAATAAAAATGGATATAAACAAAACTCTCGCAAAGGAATTCAGTCTCAGACAGGAACAGGTAGACAATACCGTGGAACTTATCGACGACGGAAAGACTATCCCCTTTATCGCCCGTTACCGAAAAGAACTTACAGGTTCTCTTGACGACCAAATCCTCCGTGAACTTTTCGACAGACTGACATATCTCCGCAATCTGGAAAAGCGAAAGGAAGAAATCACCGCCTCTATTACGGAACAGGAAAAAATGACTCCGGAAATCGAAGCCGCTATAAGTGCTGCTTCCACACTTGTGGAGGTCGAGGATATCTACCGCCCGTTCAAACCAAAGAGAAAGACTCGTGCAAGTGCCGCCCGTGAAAAAGGTCTTGAACCTCTTGCAGTTCTGATAACAGAACAGAACGGCAGTACCGATCCGGAAAAAGAAGCCGAAGCTTTCGTTGACGAGGAAAAAGGTGTTCCTGATGCCCAGACTGCTCTTCAGGGGGCTATGGATATTATCGCCGAGGATATATCCGACGATGCCGATGTCAGAAAAAAACTCAGAACTCTTGCCGGAGAAAAGGGAGAAATCGTCTCCAAAGCATCCGATCCCGAAGCAGAAAGCGTCTACACAAATTACTACGAATTTTCCGAGCCGATATCAAAAGTTGCCAATCACCGTGTACTTGCCCTTGACAGAGGAGAAAAAGAAGGTTTCCTGAAAGTTTCGGTGAACATCGACGAAACGGATGCCACCGATATTATCCTGAGAAAGTACATCAAAAACAACAATTCCTGCGGCGAGCTTGTACGCACCGCAGCCGAGGACGGCTACAAACGTCTTATTTTCCCGTCCATAGAACGTGAAATACGCTCTGAAATGACTGCAAAAGCCGCTGAGGAATCCATCAAGGTTTTTGCATCGAACCTCCGCCAGCTTCTGCTTCAGCCGCCGCTTAAAAACAGCGTTATTCTGGGACTTGACCCCGGCTACAGAACAGGCTGCAAGGTCGCTGTTATCGACGCAACAGGAAAGGTTCTGGATACGGGTATCGTTTACTGTACGCCCGGTCCCAAGACCAATATCGAGGCTTCAAAGCGTACTATCAAGAATCTGATACAGAAGCATAACGTCACCACTATCTCTATCGGAAACGGTACTGCATCACGTGAAACGGAGGCGTTTACCGCAGAACTTCTGAAAGAGATTCCGCAGAAAGTAAGCTACATGGTCGTAAGCGAGGCAGGAGCTTCCGTTTATTCCGCATCAAAGCTGGCTGCCGAGGAATTCCCGGAATATGACGTTTCGCTGAGAAGCGCAGTTTCTATCGCACGCCGTTTGCAGGATCCGCTGGCAGAGCTTGTAAAGATCGAGCCGAAAGCTATCGGAGTGGGACAGTATCAGCACGATATGCCGCAGGCACGAATGAGCGAGGCTCTTTCCGGTGTTGTTGAGGACTGCGTAAACTCCGTAGGCGTAGACCTGAACACTGCATCGTACTCACTGCTCTCATATATCGCAGGAATAAACTCCGCCGTTGCAAAAAATATCGTTGCATACCGTGAAGAAAACGGCAGATTTACTGATCGTAAGGAGCTTCTCAAAGTTCCTAAGCTGGGCAAAAAGGCGTTTGAACAGTGTGCAGGATTCCTGAGAGTACGTGACGGAAAGAATCCGCTGGACAATACTGCCGTGCATCCCGAAAGCTATGCCGCCGCTTCATCGCTTCTCAGTGAATGCGGATTTACTCTTGCAGATATATCCGGCGGCAATACACGGAACATAAACGAAAAAGCCGATGCTCTCGGTATTGAGAACATCAGCAGATCGCTTGAAATAGGCGTTCCCACGCTTACCGACATTATCGGTGAACTTCAAAAGCCCGGACGTGACCTTCGTGACGAACTTCCTCCTCCGCTGCTCAGAAGCGGCGACGTTATGGAGATAAAGGATCTCAAACCCGGCATGGAACTTGTCGGAACGGTGCGTAATATCATAGATTTCGGAGTATTTGTGGATATCGGCGTGCATGAGGACGGACTTGTGCATATTTCGCAGATAACCAACCGGTTTATAAAGCATCCCCTTGAAGCTGTGAAAGTAGGGGAGATAGTTAAAGTCCGTGTGCTGGATGTAGATGTGAAACGCAGCAGAATTTCCCTTACAATGCGCCTGAACGACGAGGAAGAGAAAAAACAGAAACCGAAAAAGAAAGAAAATAAACGCCCGAAAGACTTCGACCCCAGACAAATCAGAAACAGCGCATTCAGAATAAAAACCAAATAAAATAATAGCTCCGTAATGTGAACTTTTCCTGCAATTTAAGTGGGGACGCTGTCCCCACACCCC
>OIYT01002218.1_pt1 | contig 12175 bp, 9 predicted proteins | sample 1588201 | NCBI WGS metagenome assembly OIYT01 (sample SAMN03283260) | human gut metagenome | biome: human-associated habitat; material: feces | host: Homo sapiens | place: USA | collected 2013
TACGTGGCGTGAAATCACTGGAGGAGTCTGATTATCCGGGATTTTTAAGTGTGATCAAGGCAAGCGGAGATTCCTCTGCAAAATACCTGCAGAACATTTACAGTCCAAAGGATGTGGATTCCCAGAATGTAACCGTTGCTCTGGCAGTCAGTGAGAGTATTCTGGGGGAGAACGGTGTGTGCCGTGTCCATGGCGGCGGTTTTGCCGGCACGATCCAGGCATTTGTAAAAAATGAGGCAGTGGCTGCTTACAAGGAGCAGATCGAAGCAATCTACAGGGACGACAGCTGTCACGTATTAAAGGTGCGTTTGCAGGGTGGCATACGAGTTTTATGATGAACCCTTCAGATAGACAGAAAAGCAAGGACGAAAGGGAGGTTCGCTATGAAGATTTTAGTTACAGGTGGAGCAGGATACATAGGAAGTCATACCTGCGTGGAGCTTTTAAATGAAGGTTATGAGGTAGTTATCGTGGATAACCTGTACAATGCCAGTGAGAAGGCAGTACAGAGAGTGCAGGAGATTACCGGGAAGGAGCTGACCTTCTATAACAGCGATATCAGAGACTATAATGCGATGAGCAGCATTTTTTCAAAGGAAAAGCCCGATGCCGTGATCCATTTTGCGGGGCTTAAGGCGGTGGGAGAGTCTGTCTCCAAGCCATTGGAGTACTATGAAAATAATATCGGCGGCACCTTGAATCTGTGCAAGGCGATGCGGGAAAACGGCTGCAAAAACATTATCTTTTCATCCTCTGCAACGGTTTATGGAGACCCTGCATTTATCCCGATCACAGAGGAATGTCCAAAGGGCGTATGTACCAATCCTTATGGCTGGACAAAGCATATGCTGGAGCAGATCCTGACGGATTTCCATACAGCAGACGATGAGTGGAACGTGATCCTTCTTCGTTATTTCAATCCGATCGGAGCCCACAAAAGCGGACTGATCGGCGAGGATCCGAAGGGTATCCCAAACAATCTGCTCCCTTATGTGGCACAGGTGGCGATCGGTAAGCTGGAGTGTGTCGGTGTCTTCGGTAATGACTATGATACACCGGACGGAACAGGAGTACGTGATTATATTCATGTAGTAGATCTGGCAAGAGGTCATGTGAAGGCGATCAACAAGCTGATGGAGCATCCGGGAGTTAAGATCTACAACCTGGGAACCGGAAAGGGATACAGTGTTCTTGATGTGATCAAGGCATTTGGAAAAGCCTGCGGCAAGGAGATTCCATATCAGATCAAGGCGAGACGTCCCGGTGATATTGCGACATGCTACTCCGATGCATCCTTAGCCAAAAAGGAGCTAGGCTGGGAGGCACAGTATGGGATTGAGGAAATGTGTGCAGATTCCTGGAGATGGCAGACCATGAATCCGGACGGATACAATACAGAGAATCAATAAAATGCAGAAGGAACAAAAAATTACGATCATTTCCCATCGTCGCAGGGTGACAATTTCGGTACGGGATATCCTATACGTTCATATGCGCCGGAAGTATGCAGATATACATATGAACAGCGGTGAGGTTCTGGAAACGAGAATGACCTATAGGGAGCTTTCGGAACTGCTCGGGACAGCTTTTATCGAGGTACGCCGGGGGTGTCTTGTATCTGCGATCGCGGTATACAGTATTACTGATACCATCAATCTGAATAACGGGGAAATACTGGATTATACCCAAAGCCGCAAAAAGGAGATTGATGAAAAGCTGTATCGTCAGAGAAAAAGGGTCATACGGGGATTTTCAACGATAGGGACGCCTGTTTCCACCGCCGAATATTGTGAATACTATAAAGGGTTTGAGCATATGCCCTTTGCCTTTGCGGATATTGAGATGATATTTGAGGACGATTTCCGGGCGATCGATTGGGTATTCCGGTATGGAAACCCTGCATTGGCGAGATTGGAAGGAATGCCCTTGGAAAAGATGATCGGTCACAGCTTTCGAAGTATCTTTCCGGATATGGATGAAAAGTGGCTTCGGGGATACGAGCGGACGATTTTGTATGGAGAAACGCTGTCCATGAATGAGTACAGTCCGGAGATCGATGCGGATCTGCTGATCGTATGTTTTCCGACTTTTGAGGGGCATTGTGGCTGCATCCTGCTGAATCAGGATGATGTTTTGCATATCCGGAGCGAATGTGAACCGGATGGAGTCGTAAAAATGCTTTTTGGAAGATCATAATAGAAACCAAACCGCCGTCAGGCTGTGGAGTATATCCGTAGTCTGGCGGCTTTTTTAGTGTATAGGAAAATGCCGGCTTAACTTTATATTCGACCGGTAGAAAATATCTGAAAAACAGTTTCGTACCGCTTTGCGCTATGATTAGAAGGATTTGTACCGGTTTGAAGTGAAATTTATACCGTTTTACAGGCGAAAAATCTCTTTTTGTGTTGTCTTTATCAGACGCTGCATAGTATAATCAAAGCAGGACTGATGAATGAATGCACAAATGGAGGTATTGTATGAAAGTGAGAGGAAAATGGCAGAAAACGCTGACTCTGTTGGTCAGCCTGGCGATGTTGTTAGGAATGATGCCGGATCTGACATTGACAGCGGTTAAAGCTGCGGCAGAGGAAAATGCGGCAGAGTCGACGCAAACGGTAACATTTGAAGGAATTGATGGAACAAGTGGATGTGGTTACGGGGAAGGATATGAAAGTCTTTTCGATGGAAAATATACAGAATCAGATGGCACAAAATGGTGCTGTGACTTTTCTGATTCTGCGTATGTGATCATTGAAGCATCTGTACCGGTGTGGATCGGCGGTTATACCTTTGTCACAGGAAATGATAACGCACGCGAAAGTGGAAGAAATCCAAAGACCTGGAAGCTGTATGGATGTGAGGCATATAGATTCGAAGATGAGGATAATTCATGGACAGAGATTGCTTCTGTGACCGGGGATACTACGATGCAGGATAAAAACTATACTTCGTATCCGTTTTCAGTAGATGGTAATGAAACGAAATATCAATATTATAAGTTTGAATTTACTGCAAACCAGGGTGCAGATGTTATGCAGCTGAGTGAGATCCTGTTTGATTATAACGTATGTGACCATGAATGGGTGAATGGTGAAACGCAGGCAGCTACCTGCACAAAGGATGGCTTTCAGAAGAAATCCTGCAAAAATTGTAAGCGAGAAATCACCACAATCATACCGGCTGCTCATCGGTGGGGAGCAATCGGACAGACGAAAGAGGCAACATGTACGGAAGGGGAGCTTCAGGAAGAGAAGTGTCTTGCTTGTGAGGAAACACGATGGGTGTCTAAGTCCGGTGGAGCACCGGCTCTGGGGCATGATTGGGAGGAGACAGGCACAGAAGCACGTACCTGTACCGAAAATGGAAAAATTAAAAGGACATGTACCAGGTGTAATGCTGTCGACGAGAAGGATGATCCGGATGATCCGGCAACGGGACATGACTTTGGGACAGATGGAAAATGTACGCAGTGTGGTGCAGAGAAGATTCTTTAAGTGAAACGATGGTTTTTGATGGCGACGGTCATACGATCAGCGGATTATATTGTTGTTCTCAGGATCAGAATGATGTTGGTTTTTTTGCGAGCATATCCTCAAGAGCAACCGTGAAAAATCTAAGGATTGCCGATTCCTATTTTTACAGTAAAGGGGGGAACGTAGGGGGGATTATTGCTAGTTCCAGAAATACTTTCGTGGTAAATTGTTCCTTTCAGGGAATCGTTAATGGTAATCAGTATGTAGGTGGAATTGCCGGCTGGGCAGGGAAGCCAACCGATCATGCCTACATACATAATTGTTATACACAATGCAAGGTGATGGGTTCAGATACGAGTACGAAAGGCACTGTGCTTGGAAAACAAAATGGTGCAGAGATGTCTGATTGTTATTATCAGACAGATGTGTCCGCTGATAGTAACGGCCAGACAATACAAGCTATTGGCACGGCTAATCCGGACTATGCTACAGAGGCTCTGAAGGGGCCCGTTGGAGTTACTGCAGCACAGATCAGCTCCGGAGAGCTTGCATATAAGCTGTCAAGCGGCTGGAGCGGAGAGGTTTATGGTGAACAGGTCAGCGCAGAGGTCTGGGGACAGACATTGGAAGGTAAGTACAAACAGGCATATCCGGTGGTGAATGGAGAAAGGGTATATAGCTGGAAGCAGGATCAGGATTGTAAGTGCCGATCGAAGGGAAACATAGTTGACGTGTATAGTAATAAGAATACACCTCAAGAGAAATACAGGATAAAGGATATCAGCGTTTCGGATCTGAAATGGAATACGCCGGAGGAAACGTTCGTTTATGATGGTACTCAGAAGAGCATTTCCCTTGCAGATACAGATAAGCTGCCGGAGCAGCTTACGGTAGCACTCTCCGGCAACGTGGCAACCCGGGCGGGGATTTGCACAGCAACGGCGATCATCTCCGTGAAGAGTGAATACACGGATCGATATCATCTTGAAAATACTTCGGATAATTCGACCGTGATCACGAGGCAGTGGACGATTGACAAGGCAGAGATCCCTGACAATGCACCGACAGATCTTATGGTAGAGAATACGGTCAAAACAGTGGAACAAGCCGGAAAACTTATTTTTACAGATGATGTGATAAACAGTGGATGGACACCGGAGGCTTCCGATGGATCATTGGACGAGGTCAAAGCAAAGACAATCCCTGCCGGTGGCAGTGTGACCCTTACAGCGGTTTATACAGGGGATGATAAGGATTGTTATAAGACGATCAGGAAACAAATAACAATAACCCGAAAAGCATGTGAAGAAGATCCGGAGGTTTTATATACAGGAGATGGGGAACATGCACCGACCTGTACTGCAGCGGGAACCGGTCATACGGAATGTAAATTGTGTGGAGATATAATAAATACAGATGTTTCTGTGGGAAAAACACCTCATACACTGGTGTTGGTTCCGGCAAAGAATGCAACACTGCTGGAAACAGGAAATATCGCATATTATAAATGTCAGGAGTGTGATGGTTACTTTTCCGATGAAGCAGGGGAAAATGAAATCTCAGACAAGACGAGTGTGATCACACCGACCAAATCTCCTGAGCCGACTGTAAAGCCGACCATAGCACCAACGACAGAGCCGACCGGAAAGCCGGGAGAGACAACCCAGCCGGCACCGGGAGCATCTGAGGCACCAACGACAGAGCCGACAGGAAAGCCGACAGAGACCGTAAAACCGGGAGCATCCGCAAAGAATGCAATAAAAACGAAAAAGGTAGGAAGCAAGCTGAAAGGGAAAAATGGAGTACAGTATATAGTCACCAGCAGCAAAAAGGATAAGCCGACGGTGGCGTATAAGATTTCTAAGAAATCAAAAAAGCGTAAAATTATTATTCCGAAGAGTGTTACGGTTGCGGGAGTAAAATATCTGGTAACTTCCATTGATGATAACGCTTTTAAGGATAATACAACCATTAATGAGATAATGATTGGAAAGCAAATTAAATCCATTGGAAAAAATGCTTTTGACGGATGTGAAAATCTGAAAAAGATAATCATTAAGTCTGAAAAACTGAAAGCAGGCAATGTAGGCAAAAACGCATTTGCAAATGGTTCTGATAAAGTTATTGTAAAGACTTCAAAGAAAAAACTGGAGGCATACAAAAAGCTCCTGAAAAAACGGGGGATCAGCAAGAATGCTTCCTTTGAAAGCTGATAAACACAGGTTAAAGTGAATAAATTTTAGGAAAAGATTCTTTTGGATAACAGTGCGTTTTGGCTGTTACAAAAGGATCTTTTCTTATTTAACGTGTATGTTACGGGTCTTGTTTTGACTTTTATAAAGTGGTAAAATATACCTGTACAAGGATATGGAGAAATGAATTGGGATAAGAAGCGTATGAGATAGATAAAATACAGGGAATGTAAGGGGTACTAAAGATGAATCCGATAAAAAAAGTACTTATGCATATTACAGATAAAATGGAAAACAGCTGTGTACTAGGTGCGATAAGGCAGGGTATGATCATGATGATACCGTTGCTGGTCGTGGGGTATTTGTCAGCAATGCTGGTGAATCTTCCAATCTCTGCGTACCAGAGTTTTATGCACCATTTGTTAGGCGGACGTGTGGAGGAGTTTTTTCTGTGTCTCTATTGCTGCGTGAATCGTTTCTTTTCTGTTTTTTTGGCAGCAGCTGTCAGTGTCGGTTATTCCATTATGATGAGACGTAAAAAGGGAGTCAATGAGAGCACGGGAAGTATCATCATTCTTGTGATCATAACATTGGCAGCATTTGCAGGATATTCCGGCATCCAGTATGATGATTTTTCGGTTGATAAGTTCAGCAATATGCATACGTTCAGTGCCCTTCTGGTAGCATTGATCTCTAGTGTGGTATATTATGCTTTAAAGGGCAGGGGACTTTTTCAGATGATCGGACAACATGGGATGAATACGGACAGTGTTTATATTGCGGCCATTGAAGGGATTGGACCGGCTGTGATCATTATTGGGTTCTTCTCTCTGCTGCATCAGCTTTTCCACGTGTGTTTCGGAGTGGATGGGATTCAGGAACTCATGGAGCAGATATTTAATTATTTGCTGACTCCGATAAAAAACGGTCTGGGATCCGGACTCATTGTGATCTTTTTGACCCATGGATTGTGGTTCCTTGGTTTTCATGGTCATAACATGCTGGATACAGTGATCAAACAGCACTTTACTGATGTGACGGCGGGGATTTTCAGCAAAACCATGCAGGATGTTTTTGTACTGCTGGGAGGTGCCGGGGCGATGCTCTGTCTTGTGACCGCGATTCTTCTTTTTGCAAGAAAGAAGGATGTACGTCATCTGGCGTCCATGGCAGCACCAACGGTGATTTTTAATATCAGCGAGCTTGCACTTTTTGGTATTCCGGTTATTTTTAACCCGATCTTTCTGGTGCCGTTTATTCTGGTGCCGATTGCCAATTTTCTCATTACCTATGGAGCGATTTACAGTGGAATCGTGCCACATGTTGTCAATGAAGTGGACTGGACTACGCCAATTTTGTTAAGCGGTTATCAGGCAACGGGATCCTGGAGAGGAGCTGTGCTTCAGGTTGTCTGTCTGACGGCGGGTGTTCTGATCTACCGGCCGTTTGTGCGGATTTATGAGGAGCAGAGTCGGCTCCGTATTGCCAGAGATGTGAAACGGTTAGTAGAGGAGATGCAGCGGGAAGAAGAGAACAATTCCATTGGCATTCTAACTAAGAGAGAGGACGATCTGGGGTATGTGGCGAGAGTATTGGCATCGGAGCTGGCAGAGGCAGTACACAACAAAGAACTATTTATGATGTATCAGCCGCAGGTAAATTGTGATGGCGAATGTATCGGTGTGGAAGCATTGATCCGCTGGAATCATCCGGAGCTTGGATTTATCTATCCGCCGTTGATCATCCAGCTGGCAAAGGAGGCACATATCCTGCATAAGCTGGAACAGTTTATTTTTGATGAGGCGGCCAGGGCAGTCACTCAGATGAAGCCTGAGACCTCTTCAGAGTTTAAAGTATCTGTCAATATTACCAATGAGTCTCTGGAATGGGACGGCATTGAGCGGTGTATTGCAGATGTGGTAGAGAAGTATCATATTCCGAACGAATGGTTTTGTCTGGAGATTACGGAACAGGATGCCCTTTCGACATCTATTGATATTGCGGACAAGATAAAGAATCTGAAGGCAAAGGGACATAAGTTCCTGATTGATGATTTTGGTATGGGACATACCTCATTAATGTATCTGCAGACCAGTTACTTTAATGTGGTGAAGCTGGATGGATCATTGACGAGAGATATTCTGGACAATGAGAGAAACAGCGATATTATTGGTTCCATTGTATATCTGGGTCAGTCACTTGATTTTAAGATCATAGCAGAGTATGTGGAGACAAGGGAGCAGAGAGATGAACTGGAGAGACTGGGATGTAATGCATTTCAGGGGTATCTTTACAGCAAGCCATTGAAGCTGGAGGATCTGCTTGTATGGATGGAACAAAGAAAAAAGTGAGAATGATAATATGATAACAGCCACCGGTCAGAAATAGTATCTGACCGGTGGCTGCTATTATGTTAGGAGTATCGAATTAAGATAAAATATTCAATCAATGATGCGTTGTTCCCGGGGCTATTTGCCGAGAACTTCTTTGATGTTGTTTAATACAACATCCTTTTCAAATGGTTTGGTGATAAACTGCTTTGCACCGTATTTCAAAGCGGCTAACACCTTAGACTGCTGACCGGCAGCAGTGATCATGATGACCTTTGCCTCCGGATCGATCTCCAGGATCTTCTGCAATGCCTCGATACCGTCCATCTTTGGCATGGTGATATCAAGTGTCGTAAGGTCTGCCGGATGCTGCTTAAACATCTCTACGGCTTCCTCACCGTTTGTTGCCTCGCCGATCACAGAGTACCCTTCCTCCTCCAAAAGATTTTTCATGATTATTCGAGACATTCTGGAATCATCTACGATCAATACAGATCCTTTGGAATCGGTATGTATATCATAAACCTGCTTTTCATTGGAAGCAAAATGATAAGGAGTATCTCCGAGTTTAAGCAGATCATTGTCTGCGATCACAAGATTGATGCGGTGATCCTCTATGTAAACCGGTAAAATATGAAAATCTCCCTCTATGGTCTGATCCTGATAAGCAAATACAGGCTCTAATTCGAATTCCTTCTCCTTCTCGCTCTGCTCGGAAGCAAAGAGACCGTTGCTGACGTTAATAAACTCACAGACGGCATCGAAGATATCGGCCGTATCGTTCTGTCTGTGTCCGGAAAAATGATCAGCGATCAGGGAGAATGCCTTCTCATCGTCATCATCAGCAAGAGCCAGATAAAAATGACCGTCTCCGGATAATTTCTGTCCGGCGAGAGAATGGTAGGACAGAGACTTTACATGCTTGATCTGACCGATATAAAAATCTCTGGTGACAAAACGGTTGATATTGCGGACCACAAGTCCTGCCAGATCTGTGATCGAAGCGTTGGCAGCACATGCAAAGACCGGGATTAGTGCGTCCAGGTCATCTGCCTTTAAAGCGGCCATATCTGTATCGGAGAAGCCATGCTCCTTCTGAAATGCAGATAACGTCTTATCAATGACGGAAGCCGTCAGCTTTGTGCATTCGGTTAAAGCCTGTGTAAACTGCATATATGGATTGCCCTGCTTCTGAAGAAGCTCTCCGATCTGGGCATCTGTCAAGAGACCCTTCTCCTGGGCGATATCGCCGAAACGCTTATCAAACTGCATCTGCAGCTTATTGATCATATCTACGTCTTCCTCTGAGAGTAGACCCTCTGCAATCGCAATGGTACCAAGCTTTACACGAACGGATAACTGCTTCTCAATGGAAGCACGGTATTCATCGAGGGTGATGATCTGCTTTTCTACAAGATATTTACCAAATAATTGACTAAACATTGAATTTCACCTCTTCTGATAGATTTCTATTTATATTATACAATAACTATGCCGGAAAGAAAAGGAAAATCGTGATTTTTCACAAAATAATAATTATAATTGGTGTTTTGTTGTATCCAGTACTCTTATTTTGATTTTTCTTGCGTTATCCTGTATGAAGCGGTATAATCGTTTCATACACAGAGGAAAGAAGGGGAGACATATGATTACATTATTTATCATAGGGATTCTTATTTTGGCAGTGAAATTGTTTTTCTTCGCAATAAAGATGGCGTGGGGACTGACAAAGGTTGTGACGTTTGTTGTATTTCTTCCGGTGATCCTGATCGGTATGCTGTTGGCAGGTCTGTTATCGGCGGCATTTCCGTTGCTGGTAGCTGCATTGGTTGTGGCATTTATTGTTTCCGGCTGGAAGAGAGTGTGACGGAGAATACATAAATTAATATGAAATGGTTACAGTACCGGCTTGACATATGCACAGGCCGGTATTATATTTCAAGTGTGTGTTAGTGGAGCAGGATCAATATAAGATAAGCCTTTTCCATCGTTTTACGGAAGCCGTGATCTGATGGATCACGCTGTCATTTCGAAAAGTATCGAGCAGATCAAAGATTATGCAAAGCTTGCCGGTTTAACGGCGGAGGAGGACCTGAAGGAAACTACGAAAGAGAGTATGGCGAAGAGACTCCCATGGCTGATCATTCTGCTCTTTCTCGGAATGGGTATGGCAGGAAAATATAGATTAGAAAATATCATTTTGGCATAGTTTGAAACTATGTCAAAGTGATATTTTTTTGTATTATTCAAGGAGATCAACAAGTGCTAGTATATCATCATAAAATATGAGGAATACGGAGGATATATATATGAGTAAGCTTGTTACACCATGCAGATATGATTTTGTTGGAAGCTTTTTGCGTCCCAATACATTAAAAAAGGCACGAAGACAGTTTGACGAGGGAGAGATCTCGTATGACGAATTAAAGAAGGTAGAGGATCAGGCAATCACAGAGCTGGTTCAGAAAACAAAGGAGCTGGGCTATCATGTCATTACAGACGGAGAGTTCCGCAGAGCTACATGGCATCTTGATTTTATGTGGGCGTTCGATGGCGTAGGACATACACCAACCAAGACCGGGCTGCCATTTCATGGAGAAGCTGCCATGGTGGATGACACATATCTGAATGGAAAAATAGGGATATCGGGAGAGCATCCTTTTGTAGAACATTTTCGTTTCGTGAAGGCGTTGGAGGATGAAAATACTGTGGCAAAGCAGACAATGCCGTCTCCGGCACAGTTTCTGGCACAGTTTACCATGCCATTCAACAGAGAACATACAGATAAATATTATGATACGGATGAAGAGCTGATCCGGGATATTGTCAAGGCGTATGGAAAAGTGCTCGCAGATCTTTATGAGGCAGGATGTCGTAATGTACAGCTTGACGATTGTACCTGGGGGATGCTTGCAGATAAGACAGGACCAATGCTTTACGGCACAACGGCGGAGGGGGCAGTAGAGGTGCAGAAGAGGCATAAGGATATCAATAATCAGGTGATCGCAAATGCACCGGAGGATATGATTATCAATACCCATGTCTGCCGTGGTAATTTCCATTCCACCTATGCAAACAGTGGTGCATATGATCCGGTAGCAGAGGTGCTCTTCGGAGAAGAAAATGTTAATGCATATTTTCTGGAGTTTGATGACGAGAGATCCGGCGGTTTTGAGCCACTGACCAAAGTTTCCGGTGATAAAAAGGTGGTACTGGGACTGATCACAACAAAGTCTCCGGTATTGGAGGACAAGGCAGAGGTGATTGCCCGGATACACGAGGCAGAAAAATATATTCCACTGGATCGGCTTTATCTGAGCCCTCAGTGTGGTTTTGCATCCTGTGAGATCGGAAATAAGCTGACACAGGAGCAGCAGTGGGCAAAGCTTGCTCTGGTAAAAGAAGTCGCAGAAGAGGTTTGGGGCAAATAGTGTATAGATGGGAATTGCTCCACAAAACAAAAAACGTTTGAAACAATATGATGTCGAAGTCAACAGGTATTTAGACTTCAACGGACGCCATACATTGTTTCAAACGTTTTTTGTTTTTTACTGTTGTAACTATTGACATTACGACGAAATGTGTGAAACAGGGAGATGATTAAATTATTCAAAATCCCCGCGTTCATGTCTTTCGAAGAAATCTTTGGTTTCTTTTACAATGACACCGTTTAATGCAAAGAGTGCGATCATATTTGGAATCGCCATCAGTCCGTTAAAGATATCTGCGATGGTCCAAACGGCGCTGACCGTCATATAAGGTCCGATAAATACTGCCAGAATGTATACCCAGCGGTAAATCTTAACATGCTTCATATTGCCGCCGCTTAAGTATTCCAGACAGCGCTCACTGTAGTAATCCCAGCCGAGAATTGTGGTAAATGCAAAGAACACAAGGCACAGCATTAAAATGAAGGAGGACACTTCTGCAGGGAAAGGAAGCCCCTTCTGGAATGCATATGTTGTCACGGCAACGCCCTCCAAGCCATCTACCTGCCATGCACCGGTCAGTACGATGGAAAGACCGGTCAGAGTACAGATCACGATGGTATCAATAAAGGTGCCGGTCATGCTGACGAGACCCTGACGGACAGGCTCCTTTGTCTGGGCAGCAGCGGCAGCGATCGGCGCACTACCAAGACCTGCTTCGTTGGAGAAGATACCTCGGGCAACACCCTTCT
>OIYT01002219.1_pt1 | contig 12170 bp, 11 predicted proteins | sample 1588201 | NCBI WGS metagenome assembly OIYT01 (sample SAMN03283260) | human gut metagenome | biome: human-associated habitat; material: feces | host: Homo sapiens | place: USA | collected 2013
AGAAAGCCTGTTGAAGTTCCGCTTTGACCGCTAAACAGAAAAGTTGTATAATTAGTGCAAGGCGCATGGGATCTGTCTTTCCGGCCCAGCTCTGGGGCGGGTGAAACCAGAGACAAGGCTCAGGACTATCAGGATGAGTGCGAACGCGTGGAAGCGGAGCGCAGATTCAGCCTGGCGAAGCGCAAATGTGGCATGGGGCGGGTCACTGCAAAACTGCGGGAGACTGCAGCCCATGTGATCGCCATGTCCGTTCTGGTGCTGAATCTCCGTAAGATTCCGTGCGCCCTTTTGAGAATGCTCACATATCTTCTGGAGATTCTGGCACCGAAGAAAAATTGGGCACTAGTTCAGTAGACATTACTATATTTATCTAACTTTTTATGGGGTCACTTCAGCTTGCTTTGACCTCATAAAAAGACCTCGTTTCGTTTGAAACGAGGTCTTTCAAGTTTATTATACCAATTGTCTGAGGCGTTTGATCAGCTGTCGGAGCGTCTTCTTCTGATTACCTCAAGCCAGAGCACCGCGGCGGCGCCGGAGGTGACGAGCAGCGCGCAGAGGAGCAGCATATTGCTGTCATCGCCGGTCTTGGGTGCGGCGGCAGGGCTGTAGGTATAGGTATTGGTAAAGCTCATCCTTCCGGCCGCGCTCATGCCCTCCCAGACATAGCGATTACCGTCCTCGGTTTTCTCCGCCTTGGTGGGATAGATATAGAGCTTAGTCACGTCATTTTCGACATCGTACTCGGGGATGACCGCCCAGACCGCGTCAGAATAGCTCCAGAACGAGGCCGAGCCCTTGACCTCACGGACGAGGAAGCCCTCGCAGATAAACTCTCTTACCTGCGAACGGGGGCCGGTGATGACCATGGTTCCGTTATAATCGCCCTTGCCGTTGGTGCTGACGGAGGCGGTGTAGCTGACATCTTTATAGTTGTCGGCGTTGCCGTTGCCTACATCGAATATCTCAAGCTTAAAGGTCTGCTTGTTGGGGGCGTTAGTGCCGCCCTGCTTGACGGTCTTGGTGAAGGGTATCTCGACCTTTATCACCGGATCGTCAAAGGTGTAGACGTTTTCAAAGCTCATCTTGTCTACGGGATTTTCGCGGTTCCAGACATAGTAGCTGCCGTTATCGGAGCTCATGATGGAGGCGGAGTAGATCTGGAGCTTGAGCTGATCGCCGCTATCGCCGCTATCAATGTAGGGGCGGGCATACCACAGCGCGTCGGAATAGGTCCAGCGGTCGTTATAGCCCTTGACCTCACGGATATAGAAGCCGCCGTCAATAAAGCCCTCGACCTGAGACTCGGGTCCGGTGATAACAAGCTTACTGCTGAAATCGCCCACGCCATTGGTCGTAACCGCGGCGGAGTAGCTCACCTTCATATACTGCGCCGGGACACTTTCGCCGTTACGGATTATCTCAAGACGGAAGCTCTCCTCACCGGGAGCAACGCCGCCGCCCTGCTTAACGGTCTTGACGAAGGGCAGCTCAAGGCTTATGGTCTTTTCCGTAAGCTGCGGGAGCTTGAACACGGCGTAGCCGAGTGTCATGGTGTCGCCCTTGGCGAAGATCAGCTCATCGGGCTTGCCGTAGCCCTCAATAGAAATGCTTTCCTTATCGAGCTTGTTGCCGTCAAAGCCGTACTCCGGGGTAAATCTCACGACCAGATAATAATCGGTGTCAGGCTGGAAGAGCTCGCCGTACCATACCGGAGGCGTACCCTTTACGAGATTATCTATCTGCTCACGGTCCTTGCAGATAAACGCCTCGGTCATAGCGCCGTCATTGGCAGCATCCGGGTTGAGCTGCACGTTTTCTATGGGCTCAAAGAGTCCCACGCCGCCTATGCCGAAGCTCTGAGGCGATATGGCTCTGTCAAGCACCTCATAGCTCACAGAGAATTCGTCGCTTTCCACATAGTCCTTATCGCCGCTGCCGTAGTAGGCGCGGAGCTTTTCAGCACCGGGACCGGCGCTATACATGGCGCTGGTCGCCGTGGGATCTGCAAGCACGCCGTAAACCACGCCGTCACGCAGCTTCTCGACCTTGAGCGGGGTGAAGTTTGTCTTCCAGCTCACCTCTTTTTCGGTTCTGAAGGGCGTGATGCCGCCAACGGGCTGCTCAGTGAAGGCCTTGGCCTCCTCCAGAGGCGCAAATTCATAGCTCAGCATGCCCATCTCTCCGTCAGAGATAACAGTCAGCTCGGCGGCCAGACCGTTTATGGTAAACGTATTGTCCGGATAAATCTTATAAAGCTCCTGCGGAGTGATAAATACTCTGTATTCGTAGACCTCTCCTGCCACAAAGGTGCTCCCGGCGTTGTAGGAGCCCTCGGGTCTGATTATCGCCCAGCTTGTGGGGGTCGTTTCGCGAAGCACTGCTCCGGTCGCAGTGAAGGAGAGCGCCTCCGCCTTTATCTCCGCGCCGAGCACGGGCGGAGCCACGGTCACGGCGACATCCTTCACGGGGAGGTAGTCAAAGGGCTTAAAGTGGAATGTCACATACCGTTCATTCTCCGGATGACCGGCAATCTGGAACAACTCCGTCTTCTCAATGTCGGCGCCCGTTGCCTTGACATTTTCCTTTGTAAGCGTTGTGATGTCAAAGCCGTCGCGCGCTTTCAGCTTGATGACCACGCTGTAGGTCATCTCGGGCACAAAAATCTCGTTCGGGTCAACGATCTCAAGGGAGTTCATCCTCTTGAGCACCTTCACAGACTCAATATCGATGCCTACATCGCCCGGGTCCTTTGTTAACTTGAGCTCCAGCGCCTTGGCTCCCAGAGTGTATCCGCTCAGAGTGAACTTCAAAGAGGTAATCGGAGTAGTTCCCTCTGCGGATGCAGCGCCGGACAGCAGTCCGACCATCATGACAAGGCAAAGCAGGATGCTCAGTAATCGCTTCTTCATGTTATTCCCTCCGTTTTTTAGACTTGTCCGCATATGTTTTCCGGCTGCGGATCTGCCGGAAGCGCATGGGGTCAGAACTTGCCGCTGCTGCCGGAACCTCCTCCGCCGCTTTCACTGGAGCTTCCGCTGCTGGAAGAGCTGCGCTCGATCTTCCTGCTGGTTTCCGTGGAATGGGTAAATCTGTCGGTCTTCTCGGTTAGCTCGAGATTTCCGGAGATGTATGCGTGAGCCGTAGTTTCCATCGCAACGGAGTTCATTCTCTCCCAGATGGTGAGAGTCGCTACCAGTGCGATGAGCAGCGCAACGCCGCAGAATATGAGTATCAACGTCACGGGGCTTTGCTTAACGGGCTTTCCCTCGGCTGCGCTCTCAAGGAAACGGGCACATTCGCGGATATAATCCTCAAAGCCGCCTGCCCAGTCGTTGTCCTTGAAGTTGTCCAGAAATACTTCCTTGAGCACCTTGCGCCCGGATTCGCTGAAGGTGTACTCCGAGTTCTCGCCGTAGCAGAAAATCGCCCAGTCGCGGTCATCCATGCTAAGAAGCAGCATGATACCCTCGCGGTCGGGTCCCTCGCCCATGTTGTACTCATGGTATATGGTGTAGGTCGTCTGGAAGGGCGTGCCCACATTGAAGTCACGGTAGTCGTCCACCGTCACGATATAGACGCCGACTCCGTACTTCTGAGAGACAGCCTCCGCCATTTTTTCAAGCTGCTGCCACTGGGGCTCGCTGAGAAGTCCGGCATCGTCCGTGATATTGTCAAGCTGCGCTCCGCCCATCGAGGCGGCGCCGTTTTCAATATAGCTTGCGCAATACTTTATGTAGTCCTCAAAGCCGCCTGCCCAGTCGTCCTCTCCGAACCTATTCAGGAAGGCATCCTCAATCCCCTGCAAGGCGGAGTCCGTGAAAACCTCCGCGCTCTTGTCGCCGTAGTAATAGAGCCCATACTCTCTTTCACTCATGCTGAGCAGCAGCAAAATACCGTCTCTCCCGGAGTTTTGCCCCATATCATAGCGATGGTATATGCTCTCCGCCGCAGCATAGGCGCTGTCGGAGTTAAATATGCTGTAATCGTCAAGAATGACGGCGTAAACGCCTATCCCGTATTTATAGGTCACCGTCTGCGCCATCTTTTCAAGCCGCTGTCTGTCGGCATCGGACAAAAGACCTACATCGTCCGTGATGTTATACGGCTCTGCACCGTCCGCCTTGGTAGCATATGCCGAGGCGCAGAGCGGGATGAGAAGAACGAGGATAAGCAGTATTGATATCAGTCTTTTTTTCATCTCACACCGCCTATCTCACCAAAAGCAGTCCGAGGCTTATGGCCGCTGCAAGCAGAGGCGCCGCGATTGCGGAGAAAAGCCCCAGCACGCGCTTTTTGCTCACCGGCAGATTGCCCACAAGCTTACCCGTCTGACCGTTCATGGCAAAGAGATAGTCCTTGCCCTCCCACTTGGTATTCAATATCCACACCGGCATCAGCGCATACTGCACCTTGCCGCGCTTGAGGCGAATGTTCTCCTCCTTGACACTACAGCTCGTATAGCCCTCGACCGTGCCCTCCATGGCGGCGACAAAGGAGCCCTCGCAGCGCCTGTCGGCGCGCGCACGGCTGTCCTCCACGCTCACGTCATACTTGTCTGCAAGGTAGCCGGGGAGATATGCCGAGGAGAAGGGCTTCAAATCGTCGTAATCATACGGCTCGATGGAGTCCATGTAGTCGTCCGGCATTTTGCTGGAGGCGTCCACGGGTATCTGGCTGAAGCTGATCGAACCGCTGCGGCGCACATCGTAGTGGTCGGTCGTGGTTATCTCGTAGTCGCCCGAGGTGTGCGTATAGCTCTGTGTCGCGTGAAATCTGACGCTGCCCTCGGCGGAGCCGTCAAACATCCAGAAGGGGACGTACACGCCCTTTATCTCCTGAAGATGGTTTGCCTTGGAGAAGGTCGAGGGGAGCAGCGGCTTTTTGCGGTAATGCCGCTTGAGCGCGTTGATCGCATCCTGCTTGCCAAGCTTGAAGGGCAGGATATAGTCGGGCTTGAGCATACCCGAGAACTGGCCGGGCACGACCGTCGGGTTGCCGCAGTAGGGGCAGGAGGTCGCCGCCGTAGTCTCCTCGCAGAGAAGCTCCGCGCCGCAGGAGGGGCAGGTATATGCCTTTATCCCGTTTGCCTCGTCGCCCCAGTCGGAGCTCATTCCGGAGGTGTCCCAATCGTCGCCGTCTGCCGCGGCGCGTTCCGCCTTTTCGTCCGCCTTTTGCTTTGCCTCCGCCGCCTTTTCGTCCTTCTGCGCGTATAGCGCCTCTATCTCGGCCACGTCATAGCTTGAGCCGCAGTAGTCGCACTCAAGCATTCCCGTCTCGCCGGAGAAATGCAGGGGGCCGGTACAGGCCGGACATTGATAGTTAGTTACCTGTATTGCCATCTTATCTTTCCTTCCATATCCCGCCGAGGGCTGTGGCGGGTCACCTCTTGATTTGCCCCGGAGGACAAATCAAGAGGCAGTATTATTTTACTTAAAGCTCATGCTGTCGAGTATATTGCTGCAATCGGAGCCGGGATCGGCGCTCATATAGGCAAGCCTGATGCTTATCCAGCCGCCGCTCGGTATCTGGCCGTAGAACTCTATCCACTCTATGCCGACGTTCTTATAGCTGCGTCCGTTCATGGTGACTCCGCCGATTGTTCTGGACTCCAGCTCCGTCAGGTTTTCAAAGTCCTTCTCATAGTAATTGAGGCTTTCGGAGGTCTCAAACAGCTCGACCTTGATGTAGGGTGTCCGGAAGGGCACGTTATCCGTCGTCGGGTTGTTGATTATCTCGAAGCTTGAGCGGACGCCCGGATCGACGCACCACGCGCCCTCGGGTATCTTGAACATCACGGTCGCCTCGACATTCTGACGGGAGTCGGTTATCGTGACGCTCTGGTCGATCATATTACCGCTGCCCTCTGGGCGGCTGCCGAGCTTCACCGGGGTCACGTCATACTCCGGACCGTCCCAGCTTCCGCTGGTCCAGCTATTGCTTATCTCCTCGCCGTTTTCCACCTTGAAGGCTACAAGCAGGGTAACTCTCTCGGGCGCAAACCACTCATAGGTATGGCGGTCGGCGCGCCAGGAGTCAAAGTTGGTGTAGGGCACGCCGTCCGCACCGAGAAGCTCACGGATATCCTCATACTTCACGTCATCCCAGATAAAGTCGCCCTTGAGGGAGAGAATTGCTCTGTCCATGACCTCGCGGGAGACCTGACCGGTCGCGTTTGCGTTCGACTTGCCGTAATCGCCGCCGGTGGCGCCGGTCTGCGTCGCCTCGCCGCCCTGTGAGCCGCCGCCGGCAAACTCCGTAGCCTCACCGCCGATAACATCCGGCATCAGGGCGTTTTTCTCGATGAGAGGAATATACCAATCGTCATAGAGATAGGGACGATCCTCCTCCGGCACATCATCCCAGTAGGTCCCCCAGGGACGCAGATATATCTCATATCTGTACTCATCGTCGCCGTTTTCGTACCAGCCGTCAATGCATATCATCGCGTCAAACTCCGACAGACCCGGATCGACTATCCAATCGGCGTGCTCAAGCTGTATATCCGTAAACCAGCCGCCCTCGGACATCATCGTGCCGTGCTCGCCGGTACCGGCGGAGTTCAGGCTGACGGTTGCATCGACCATGGGATTGCTCCTCGAGTAGTCCTCATCCCAGAGCGTGACCGTGCCCATGTAGTCAGAGCCTATTTCGATAATGCCGGACACGTCCCACCAGTTGTTATTCATTTCCTCATAAGCGCCGGTGCCGCCGGTGAGTGTCCACCAGCCGTACCACTGACCGTTCCACCAGTCAAGCAGCGGGTCGCCGGTCTTGTTGAGCATGGTCGAGCCGCTGCCGCTGCCGCCGAACTGCTCGGTGCTCAGGGTCGTGGGGTCAATGCTGAGCTTGCCGACCTTCTTGCCGATTATCTGCGAAAGCTCCACCTCGACCTTGCTCTCCTTATCGCGCAGGATAAAGGCAAGGCATACGTCGGTGCTTGCGCCGGACTGAATTTCGGTGAGCTGTCCGTCGGTCACGGTCTCATATGTATCCTCATTTGTAAAGATGCTTGCGATATCGAGCTCCACTCCGTTCTGGAAGCCCTTCTCAACTACCGTCCAGAGGAAGGACGCGGAGCTTTTGCCCGTGTTCGTATAGCTGAGGGTGATAACTATTGTGTCGTTTCCTACCGAGTCCTGAGTGAGAACCGCGCCCTTATAGTCGAGCGTGCAGTCCTCAAGGACGATGTGGTTCGGGTCTGACGATGCCTTATCCCCGCCGCAGGCGCAGAGCGTGAGCGCCATTGCAAGCGTAAGGAGCAGGCAAAGCAGTCTGGTTTTTCTCTTTTTCATTTCAGTAAATTCCTCCTAAGTCATTCCCAATAAAGCCTGATGCTGCCGTAACCGGAAAACAAAATCCGTCCCGGCAATCATCCCATCAGCGCGCCGCCGCAGTATTCGCAGCAGCCGCTTGCGTCCGGTGTAGTCGTCGCGCCGCAGTAGGGGCAGCTTACTGCCGTTTTGGGCGCGGCGGCCTGTTCTATCTTCTCTCTGGCATCATCCCGTACCTTCACGAGAATTTGCCGTATCTCCTCCCCAAGCTGCTTATACTTTTTATATTCCGCGTTAGTCTCGGGGTTGAAGCGCAGGGTCACTCCGGGGCGAATGGACGGGGGTGGGCTGATCTCCACGGAGTTTGGATTGATGCGGAAGCGCATCTCATTGAAATAGGGGTTATTGACGTTGACGATTATGTAGAAGTCATAGGAATACTCATAGCGCGGCGGATTATAGCTGACCTCGTTTCCGTCCTTATCCTCGTGCAAAAGCTCCTTACTGCTCTCCTCAACGTCCAGAGTACAGCCGGTAACGTCCGACAGCGCCAGCACGTCCGGGTTTGCCTCCGCGATATTCTTCGCGCTTGTGACCATGAACAGTCCCGCGTCCTCGTCCAGCAAAAGCTTTGTGCCGCTGCCGAGCGTCCGCGTTATGTGAAAGGCCTCAACGCGGCCGCGGTTTTCCTCGCGGTATTCAAGCTGCCGCTTTATCTCGTTTACGCTGCTGTTGCGGCGCTCTGAGAACCACGGAGACAGCTTACGGGCACAGTCCTTACACAAATTCCCGTCCTCCAGCTTGCGGTTGCCGAGAAGCCCTATTCTCTCCCCGCAGACGTCGCAGTATTTTTTATCAAACAGTCCCATAAGGCGGCTGCCTCCTTTATATTTTTTTATTATTATTTTATGCCTTCAATTCAGCTCGCGGAAATTAAGCACCGCGCCGTAGATATACAGCCCCGGAATTACAAGTCCGGCAAGCCCGGACATGAGCGCCTTGGAGTCGAAGCCTCCGTTATACAGGTTCATAACGATAATCTGGATGCCGAAAAGCACGACGAGCACGCCCCATATTATAAGCAGCTTGGCTTTTTGAGGGTTTTTGCAGTGCTTGACTCCCATGATGCCCGCGACAAGCTGACATATGCCGCCTACAAGCGTTGCAAGCAGAGCCAGAAAGTAATTGCCCGTAAGCCCGGAGGCAGCGCCAACTCCGGCTGCAAGCGCGCCGAAGCCCGCGACTATAACGCCGAGCAGTACGACCATCGCCGAGCCTATTATCATCAGTATTCCGGTGACCTTGAGAAATTTGCTTCCCTTCATAGCGTTTTCTCCTTTAGTATTTTTTAATTATTTATATCCTCCCGCAAGCTTAGCTCCTCCGCGTCCGAGGCGGGCAGCTTTGCCTCTGCTCTCCTGAGGTCCGGGTTTTCCATCCCGCAGCCGCCGTCCATGATCCGGTTTGTGACAAAGACGCGGAAAAGCACACAGAAAATCAGGATGAGCAGGGCAATAATCACCAGAGCCGCAAGGAGCCTGCGCCAGAGCTTGCTCACACTATGTCCCCTGTATCAAAGGGGTCTCCGCACTCGGGGCAGAACTTGGGCGGGTGTCTCGGGTCCTCCGGCTCCCAGCCGCACTTATCGCACTTGTACTGCGGGGCTGCGGCGGGCTTGGGCTTGCCGCACTCGGCACAGAATTTGCCCTTGTTCACCGCGCCGCAGGAGCAGGTCCAGCCCTCGGCCGCGGGCTTGGGCTCCGGCTTCTTCGCGCCGCACTCGGGACAGAACTTGCCCGTTGCCGTTGTGCCGCAGGCACAGACCCATGCGTTTGCCGCCGGAGCGGGATTTGCCGGTGCTGCGGGCTGCTGAACCGGCTGCGCCGCGGGCTGCTGCGCGCCCATTTGGTAGAGCTGCTGAGCATTGAAGCCGCCGGCGTTCTGCGCCATGTTCATGCCCATAAACGCCATTGCGGCGCCGCCCTGATTTTTCGCCGCATCCTGCATCGCGGTAGCCTGCGCTCTGGCAAGGTTTGCCGCCGCCATGCCGGGGTTCATATACGCCTTTGCCTGCTGCATCTGCTTGAGCATCTGCTCGTCCTCCTCGCTGGCCTTTACGCTGGACACGCCGAAGGAGACTATCTCAAGACCGCGCAGGTCACGCCACTTGCCGGAGAGCACCTCGTTGAGCGCCTGAGAAAGCTCAAGGGTATGACCGGGCAGGGCGCTGTATCTTATGCCCATGTCGGAAATCTTTGCAAACGCGGGCTGAAGCGCGGTCAGAAGCTCGGTCTTGAGCTGACCCTCCAGCTTGTCGCGGGTGTAGGACTCGCTCACGTTGCCGCAGACGTTTGTATAGAAGAGGATGGGGTTTGCGATACGGTAGCTGTATTCGCCGAAGCAGCGAATGGAGATGTCAATATCTATGCCCGCGCTCTGGTCAACGACACGGAAGGGCACGGGAGAGGGAGTGCCGTACTTATTGCCGATAAGCTCCTTGGTGTTGAAATAGTACACGCGCTGATCCTTGGGTGCCTCGCCGCCGAAGGTAAAGCGCTTGCCGATGTTCTTAAAGGTCGCCATCAGCGCATCGCCGAGGTCGCCGGAGAAAATCGAAGGCTCGGTCGAGGTGTCGTAGACAAATTCACCGGGCTCCGCGCAAAGCTCGACTATCTTGCCCTGCTCGACGATCATCATGCACTGTCCGTCGGCAACCGCGATGATAGAGCCGTTGGAGATGATGTTGTCAACGCCCTTGTTGCTGCCCCTGCCCGTGACTCTGCGCTGACCCTTGACGGCCATCACGCTCTCGGGAATAGACTCACAGTAAAAATATTCTCTCCACTGGTCGGCCAATACGCCGCCCGCTGCACCCATTGCTGCCTGAATAAGTCCCATAATCTGTTGTCTCCTTATTATTAATTGTTTTTTATGTTCTTGACGGCCTGCGGCCGTTTGTCAGCTTCTCTTGCGCTTTCTCACAAAAAACACTATTCCCGCCGCTATCGCCGCCAGAACTCCGACTGCCGCCATGATTATCGCCCAGACGGGGACGGAGTCCTTCGCACTCGGCGCTTCTATGCCGGTCGCTGCATTCGCTTCGCCGGGTGTGCCCTTGCCGAGCTTGCCGTTTACGCCTTTCTTGCCGTCCGTTCTCTCGGCGCGCTCCTTGTCGCTGCTCTTATCGGCGCTCTTGTCGTCAGGCGTCTCCGTCGGCTCCGGTGACTGCGTAGGCTCCGGAGTGAGCGCCTGGGGCGGTGTCACCGTGGTGCCGCCGCTGAGCTTCGGGAGAGTTTTTACATACTCCGTCTCGCAAATGCTGCACACATAGACTTCATAGCCCTCGCTTGTCGTCGTCGGCTGCGACATGACGTAGGCGAACACATAATTATGCTGAGTTCTGGGGACAGATGCTCTCTCGGTCACGCCGCAATAGCTGCACTCGCGGGTCTTTATGCCCTCATCATAGCAGCTTGCGGGCGTGGTCACAAACCAGCTTCCGAAGCTGTGCGGCTTGCGGGGTATCGTCTCGGTTTTGCCGAACTCTCCACAGTTTCCGCATCTATAGGCTATCATGCCCTCGCTCATGCAGCTTGCAGGCTCTCGGCTGAACTCCACCCAGTTATGCCCGTAGGCATATTCGGTGACGTACTTTTCCTCATATCCGCACTCTGAGCAGCGCAGGATATAATATCCGTCCTCGGTACAGGTGGCCTTGTACGCCTCGGCCTGATAAAAGCTATGGTCGCAGGCTGCGGCAGCGCTTACAGGCAGGAGTGCCGCCACAATCAGCAGCGCCAGCAGCGCACAGGTGATTTTTCTCATCTCATTACCTCTTTTCACAACGTATCCAGCAGCGCCGTAAGATACTTATCAGTCATGGACAGGAAGATAAACGCATCTATCAGCCCATCCCTTTTGGCGGCCTTGACCTGCTCTGCAAGCTCCTTATCCGCCCGCTCCTCGACGGTGAGAATGATCTTACAGTCGGGACAATTCCTTTTCACCTTGCTGCGTACCTCCATGCGCTCGGACAGTCTCCACGGAGTGTAGCAGGTGACCTCCATCAAAAGGACGCTCGGCATATGCGTTTTGCAGATATCCGCCGTAAGACTCGGCTCCTCGGCGATAACGACCTGCCAGTTGTCAAGCTCCTGCAAAAGCGCCCGCTCCATCTGCCTTGCATACAAGGTGCTCTGCATATCCAAAACTATTCTTTTCACTTCTCCTTCGTCACCTCCGCTTTTGCTTAAACTTTCACATTAATAATTATAGCGGCACTCTCCCCCTTTGTCACTGACACTTGTGTCAGTATGTTGTGGATTTTGCTCATAAGCTCAAATTTATCTCGCCGTGCTTCAGCATATAGCATAAATATCTCGTTAAAAATCATTAGAATTGCCGAAAAATAAGCTCCCGAGAATTATTTCTCGGGAGCTCAAGCTTATTCTGTCTCGCCGTCGTCAAGCGTCGTGACGACAAGCTTATTTTCAATTGCCACGGTGGTCAGCTCTTCCTTGTTCTTAAAGCCGCCTATCCTCACCATCTCGGCGATATTATAACGCACGCCGCTCACCGAGAGATTGAACTTCTCCGCAATCTCGCGGTAGGTATAGCCCTTTATAAAGGCGCGCAGAATTTCTATCTGGGCGGGGGTAAAATCCTCGGACATACACCTTTTCATCTCGACGGAGGGAGAAAAGCCCGGAATGACCCGCTCCCCCGCCATTGTGCGGCGTATCACGTCCATAATTGCGTCCGTGCCGTGATCCTTATACCACAGGCTGTCCGCGCAGCCGCGTCTTGCCTGCTGCAAGACCTCGGGGTCTACAAGGGAGGTGACGATAAGCACCTTGATATTCGGATACGCCTCCCTTATGCGCTTGCCGGCGGCAA
>OIYT01002223.1_pt1 | contig 12150 bp, 8 predicted proteins | sample 1588201 | NCBI WGS metagenome assembly OIYT01 (sample SAMN03283260) | human gut metagenome | biome: human-associated habitat; material: feces | host: Homo sapiens | place: USA | collected 2013
GGCGGGTTCTGGATCACATATTGATAATCCTTATATTTTTCTACCAGAATTTTCGCTGTGATATGGTCTGTGTTGTCATATTGAATTTTGAAGCTTCTCGCATAATTGAGCTTATCTTCCTGTAATGCATCATACGATGGAAGTTCAATATAGTCCTCATACAGATGTTCCAGATTTCTTGCTTTATAAACCGTTCCATGGATAAAGCTTAAATCTTTGATGTCGATACCACTTTCCAGTGCATCTGCAATCTCCACGATTGCATGTTCACCCATGCCATAGATCACAATATCCGCCTGTGCATCAACCAGTATCGAATGTTTAAGCTTATTCGACCAGTAATCATAATGAGCCAGCCGGCGCAGGCTCGCCTCAATACCGCCCGCCACAATTGCAGCATCCTTATATTTCTTCCGAATTAAATTACAGTATACAATCGTCGCATAATCCGGTCGTTTCCCCATCTCACCGCCCGGTGTATATGCATCCATATGACGCCTTTTCTTGGAAACAGTATAGTGATTCACCATCGAATCCATATTTCCGGCGCACACCAAAAAGGCAAGCCTCGGCCTGCCATAGATTGCGATGGAATTTTCATCCTTCCAATCGGGCTGTGATATAATCGCGACCTTATATCCATGCGACTCTAACACACGGCTGATGATTGCCGGGCCGAAGGACGGATGATCTACATACGCATCTCCGATCACATACACAAAATCCGGCTGTTCCCAGCCTTTCAGCTCCATCTCTCTATGATTCAACGGTAAAAACCGGGAATCATAATCATAGGATATTCCATCGATTGTTATTTTTTTTGCTTCGTTTCCCACCGCGTTTCTTCCTATCTCTTACTTATCTCTCTTATCATCCTATATTATTAGTCTATTCTTCAATTTCTTTGCTGTCTTTTATGTAGCGGTGTGCAGTTCCGGCTCCGGTCGCAACTACCTGATCCGGGTTTTTCACATTACGTACCGGTACGCCGATTCTCTCCGTGATCAGTTTATCCATACCAAAAATCTTACTGCCGCCACCCGCAAGCACAATTCCATGTTCTGCTATATCTGACACTAGCTCCGGCGGTGCAACTTCCAGCATCGCGCGTACTGCTTCCAATATCTGATCCGTAATTTCCTGACATGCCTCTATCATCTCCGATGATTTGACAGCAAGCTTTGTCGGCAGCCCCCGCACAAGTTCCTTTCCCCGTGCATAGCCAACCGCATCCTGTTCCCTCGGATATACAGATCCAATATCTTTTTTTAACTGTTCTGCCGACAGATCTCCAAGCAGAACGTTGTGCCGCTTACGCATATACCGGATGATTGCTTCATCAAAATCATCGCCACCTGCTTTGATGGAACTGCTCTGCTGTACGCCGCCTTTTGCGACGATTGCAATATCCGTTGTTCCTGCGCCAATATCAACCACCATTGCACCAACCGAAGAATCAATATCTATGCCCGATCCTATCGCTGCCGCAAATGGTTCCTCAAGCACATACACATTCTTCGCTCCGGTACGATACACTGCATCACAGGCAGCCCGGCGCTGTACATCTGTTACTCCGCTCGGAACACATACACAGATATTTGGTTTTCCCCAGATTTTTCTTTTGGCAATTGCAGACTTCACGAATATCTTAAGCATCCGCTCCGTCATAATATAATCAGAAATCACGCCATTTCTGATTGGTCGTGTAACCTCTATATCTTCCGGTGTTTTACCAAGCATCTTCTTCGCTTTATTCCCTACTGCAATGATTTTCTTACTCTTTGCCTCATATGCCACAACAGATGGCTGATTCACAACGATCCCTTTATCCTTAATATATATGACCGTGTTCGACGTTCCAAGGTCAATACCGATATCTATATTTACCACGTTTTATACCCCTTATCTTTCGATTATTAAATACACATAAAATAAGCCGATGCTTAGATTATAAGCATCGGCTCCTGATTTTTCAATGTTTATTTGAAATCTTCACTTAACAAATATTTCCGGCTTGTTCCCTTTGCCTTCTCGCGGTCATCGCATTTCAGCATCGCATCATCACATGCCTTGAGCATACGATCGATATTCCCGGACTCCATTGCCATCAACAGATTCTTTACAGTTCCTTCCACAGAATCATCTGTCTTGAATCCCTGCTGCTTGAAGTACCCCTTGGCAATACTAAGCATGTCTGTATTCGAGATGCCTTCCATATTCACCTGATGTGAGAACTTATCCTTTACATCCGTCGCAGTAAAGAGACGCTTGATTGATTCTGTCGCACCCGTCAGAATAACAACAACATCATTTGCATCCTTTGCAGTAAGCTTCATCAATTCCTTCATCTTATCCGGTGCAATCAGACCTGCATTCTCAACAACCATGCATCCACCTGCAAGCTTAGTCATAGCGTCCGAAAGCTTAACCTTGTTAAGCGACTGTGCTTTGATCTTCGCAATTGTTTTTGCCTTGCAGATGCCCATATCATAATAGCTTCTCGCAAAATCCTCACCTACACTTGTAAGTCCGAATCCATGATCGCCCATCAGACACACATTGCGATTATCCTGATCCATTGTGATTGCATTGAATGTATCAACCAGACTCTTCCCAGACTTCTCCATCTTGGTGTATTTCTCAAGATAAGATGCTGCGATTGGAAGTTTTCCTTCTTCAGCCGGCTGTGTCAGATCAATCTGAATCGTATCTGCCTGTTCAGCCGCCTTAAGAGCTTCCTCTTCCGCTTTCTTAGCAGCTTCCAGAATCTTACGGGCTTCTTCTGCCTTCTTCTTTGCTTCTGCCTCAGCTTTTGCTACCTCCTCAGCCGCCTTCTTGCGGGCTTCTTCTTCCGCTTTTGCTGCTAATTCCTCGGCCGCCTTCTTCTTTGCTTCCTCTTCTGCTTTCTTCTTAGCCTCAGCTTCCGCCTTCTTACGGGCTTCTTCCTCCGCCTTCTTACGGGCTTCTTCCTCTGCTTTTGCTTTCTTTGCTTCCTCGGCTGCCTTCTTCGCATCCGCTTCTGCCTTCTTACGGGCTTCCTCAGCTGCCTTAAGCGCAGCCTCTTCTGCTTTCTTTGCCTCTTCTAAGATGCGCATAGCCTCTTCTGCCTTCTTACGAGCTTCCTCGGCTGCTTTCTTAGCCTCAGCTTCTGCCTTCTTACGGGCTTCCTCCTCAGCTTTCTTCTTAGCCTCAGCCTCAGCCTTCTTACGAGCTTCCTCCTCAGCTTTCTTCTTAGCCTCAGCCTCAGCCTTCTTCTTTGCCTCAGCTTCTGCTTTCTTACGGGCTTCCTCTTCTGCTTTCTTCTTTGCTTCTTCCTCAGCCTTCTTCTTTGCTTCTTCTTCTACGCGCTTACGATTCTCCTCCGCACGTTTCGTTGCTTCTTCTTCTGCCTTCTGTGCCTGTTCTAAGATACGCTTAGCTTCTTCCGCTTTCTTCTTGGCTTCCTCTGCCTTCTTCAAAGCTTCCTGTTTTGCCTTTGCACGCGCCTCTTCCTCTGCCTTCTTTCGAGCTTCTTCCGCTGCCTTCTGGCGGGCTTCTTCTGCCTTCTTACGCTTTTCTTCTTCCTCCGCCTTGATTCGTGCTTCCTCTGCCGCACGCTTCTCAGCAGCCGCCGCAGCACGCTGTCTTGCAGCAGCTTCAGCAATTCTTCTTTCCTGTTCAGCTGCCTTTTCTTCTGCCTCTTTCAGCTTCTTTCTTCTGGCTTCTTCTTTTTTCTCCGCCTCTTCGATTGCAGCCTTCTTCTTGGCAGCCTCCGCCTCTGCAGCCTTCTTCGCCATATCTTTCTGTGCCTTCGCAGCAGAATCTGCCTTATTATCCGAATCACCATACCGGGCTAACTTCGAAATCTCTGCGCCCAAAGAATCTTCATCCTCATCGCCAAGATCATACATGCTTTTCACATCATTTGTCGGCGTACTTCTATTCGGAACGATATTGATAATATCATCGGCGTCATCTTTCTTCTTTTCTTCCTTCGAGGTCCACGCAACGCCTTCTGAAATAATCGTTGTATCCCCTTGTTTCTTGAATGCAGCATCCTCGGACGCCTCTTCACCACCGATGATTTTCACACTGCCAGTTCCACCGGATAACTTCGTTGGCTGAAGCTTCGCCTTCTCTGCCGACTCGGAACTTCCCGGTTTTTTCGCAGGTGTCGGAGTTTCTTTCTTCGTCTCAGATTTACCACCCAGATTCAAATTCAGGCCAAGACCACTTTCTTTCTTCTCTGTCTTCGCCCCGGAGAGTCCTCCTAGACCTGTATTTCCTGATAATCCACCTCCGACCGGAGCATTCAGACCGCCACCCATTGGTTTATCCAAAGATTTACCCGACTTATCCGCCTGAATACCGACGCTCATGCCAAGACCTTCCCCAGCTGGTTTTTCTGTCGGTTTTACAGCCATCTTTTCTACTGGTTTTTCTGCCGGCTTATCTTGTTTTTCTGTTTTCTCTGCCTCAGCCGGTTTTGCAGCCTCCTCTGTTTTTGTCTGCGGTTCATCATCCTCCAATTTAATACCGAGCTCTGCGGCTCTCTTGCGTCGTTTTTTCTCCTCAATCTTCGCAAGATCCTCTGCTGACAGAGTTTTGTATTTTGGCTTATTGTGTTCCGTTGACTCACCTGCCGCATCCGCAGCACCGGACAACTGCATTGCTTCCTGCTCTTTCTTAAGCTTAGCCGCTTTTGCAGCTTTTTCTTTTTCTACCTGTGCTCTTACAGCAGCAATCAACGCTTCTCTCTGATCAATAGCCACTCCCATTGCCTCCTTTCGGTCATACCTTCTCGTCAAGAATTATCTGTACTCTTTTATTCGTTTCAGCAAATTCTTCTTATTTGTATCTATCTTCAAAGATGCCTTTAACTCATCTCGTGAAGGTCCTTGTTGTCCTGGCTGTTCTTCTTTAACAGCCGACGCAGGAATTGAATTCAGGCTGATGCCAAGAGATGCCAGAAGCTCTTCTGCTTCCTTCTGCATCTGTGCTTCCTTACGCATATTCTCAGTCATCTTATCCTGTGCTTCTTCCATAATCTCATCGAAATTGTTCTCCACATTCTTTACTTCTTTGTGATAGTCAGGGAACAATGATGATTTAAATACCGGAAAATCCAACTTCTTTTTCTCCGGTTTTGTTGTAAACGGTGCAACCCGGAACTCCGGTTCCTCTGCTTCTGGCTCTGATTCGACTTCCGGCTCCTCTGCTTCAGCTTCCGGTTCCTCGATTTCCAACTCCGGTTCAGTTTCTGATTCCTCAATGATTGATTCCGGCTCCGGCTCTACTTCCGGCTCCTCGATCTCAACTTCCGGTTCCTCGATTTCCAACTCCGGTTCAGTTTCTGATTCATCAATGATCGATTCCGGCTCCGGTTCTACTTCCGGTTCCTCGATTCCCACTTCCGGTTCTTCAGCTTCTGGCTCCTCAATTTCCAGCTCTGGTTCTACTTCCGGCTCCTCAGTTTCTGCTTCCGGCTCCCCGATCTCTACTTCCGGTTCTTCAGCTTCTGGCTCCCCAGTTTCTGCTTCCGATCCCTCGATTTCTACTTCCGGTTCTTCAACTTCCAACTCCGGTTCTACTTCCGGCTCCTCAGTTTCTGCTTCCGGCTCCTCGATCTCTACTTCCGGTTCCTTGATTTCCAGCTCCTCGGTCTCTACTTCCGGCTCCTCTGCTTCCGCTTCCGGTTCTTCAATTATCGGTTCCTCAATTTCAATTCTCGGCTCTGGTTCGTATGATTTCATCTCACCGAACTCAGCATCCAGTTTATCCGAGAAATCATCCACCTGGAATTGATCTTCAAAATCATCCGGTGCGAGTTCCACTGTCTGAAACTCAAACGCCGGTTTCTTATCCTCGATCTTCTTTTCGACATCCGATTTTTCTTTCGCAGCCAGTTCTTCGATTGTGTCTGCTTCTGCTTCAAAATCATTATCGTCATCTACTACAACCACATTTTTCGCCATTGTCTTTGATTTATGTCTCATATCATTCGCCTGCCCTGTAGTCATTGTATCAATTGTTTCGTTTGAATCTGTCTCTGACTCCGCATGCACAGTTTCTGTCTCCGCCGCCTTTTCAGCATCAGAGTTCTCCGATGGTCTGTCATCCTGATCTGCATCAATTATCTCAGATTCCGATGTCTGCACCAGCTCTGCATACTCGGTCATATCATCTTCCACTTCTTTTTTCTTTCGGAAGATTTTACTAAAGAGCCCTCTTTTTTTACTCTTTTCTATTTCCGCTTCTTCTATTTCTTCTTTTTCCGCCGTAGCTTCTACCGCTGTCTCCGGTTTCGTCTCCTCCGCAACAGCTTCTACCGCCGTCTCCGGTTTCGTCTCCTCCGACACAGTTTCTACCGCCGTCTCCGGTTTTGTCTCCTCCGTAACAGTTTCTACCGCCGTCTCCGGTTTCGTCTCCTCCGTAACAGTTTCTGCTACTGTCTCCGGTTTCGTCTCCTCCGCAGCAGATGCTTCGAGTGTCGTTTCTTCCTCCGGATTTTCTGCCTTCGCAGCCTCCTTCTCGAGTTTCTTCTCCTGCTTGCGCTGTTCCTTCAGCAGTTTCTTTTCTTTACGTTCTTCCTCGCGGTCCTGTTTCTTCAGCATCTTCTGTACCTTTTTCTCGGAGCCTGCCGGGGTGAACGCGTCCTCATACATCACTGTAATCTCTGCTTCCTTCGGATGCATCCGCAGATCATCCGCCGCAAGAAGTTCCGCTTCTTCGCTTCGAAGTGCATCGTATCTCTCGTCATTATCTTCCTGCTGTACTGATGCATAAACATCAAAATAAGTATCCGCAGATTCTTTTCCCTTCTCTATAGCGCAGATTCTGTCACTATTGTCAGAATTTTTAAATGACGCCGCATAAAGCTCTGCCAGCGAATGTGCCTCTTCTTTTTTTTCTTCCTTCTTATACACAAGGTACAGCTCAAAGCTCCAATCATAATCCAGATTATGCATATATGACGCAATCAGCTGTTCCATATCCTTTAGTGCATCCGGATGCTCATGTTTTGTCCACACATACTCCATCTGTCTGCTGTCGTAGCTTTCTGCATCAAACATATACATATCATAATATGTCTTCGCAAGCTCGAAATATCCCATCCTGAGATACAATTCCACGAACACATACATAATTCTCTTTGATTCCGGTGCCAGCCGGTGTGCCATGATCAGGCATCTTCTCGCATCCTCATATCTGTTGTTTTTTATGTATATCTCCCCACACAGTCTCAGAAACTGAGGATTCAACGACTTGCTCAAATCCTGGTGCTCTACCAATTCAAGTGCCAGACTGTATTCTCTGGAATTCGCCAACTCTTTAATTTTATTCACGCTTGCCATACTGAGTCCCGCGCCCATATTCTGTCACCTCTGCCACATCGCGTATTCTCACGAATACCTAGTGTCCTTCAAACACCTTTTCTACCTTCTCAATCACAGTATCCTTCATATTGCCTCTAGTCTTTTCATACTGCAATCCGGATTCCATAATTTCAAGGAGTTCCATTCTATATTCATTATCAATATCCTTAATGTATTCCATCAACACATCCTTCAGCTCGATTACATATTCTTTCGTCTGCATCTTCGCAAGCATCTCATCCGGATTAAACTTTGACGTACTCTTCATCTCTTCCTGCTTACGTCCACATACCAGACATTCATCTGCGCCTGCCTCATTGACGTAACCACAGTTACATGTCCAGATCATGCCATCGGTACGATACTTCTCAACCGCATCAATACCACGCTTCTCTTTGAGTGCTGCCAGTCTGTGAAGCGGCAATGTAACATCGATTGGCTGATCATTACATGCAAACACTCCACGGCTTGTAACGTATTTTGAAATCGTCACCTTTGCATCCTTCAACATCAGAATATCCTTAGCCGGAAGCTTACACTCCATATAATTTGCTTCAATCAGTGATACATTTCCCTTCTCAAACACAAAATCAAGGTCTTTCAGAAGCAGTCTTTCATCATACAGATTCGTAAGTTCCACATCTGCACGGATTGCACGGATATCATCCATATTATAGTTGAAGAAATCTACGGAAATCGTCACACCCTGCTTTGATCCACGCAGCCAGACACGTACCGGTCTCGGAACCAGGCGATTATAATAATTGCTGACATATAACGCTTTCTCTGTAACCGGGTTCTCCTCCTGCTTCTTGCGGAGACGGACCGCTGTACCGGAAGCGATTGTTCCAACCGAATAGCTCGCAAACTGTGTGTAATTCAGCTCTACACCAATCACCGCATCCGCCTTCTTCTTCTGCGCATTCTTCTGCAGCTTCTTTAAAGCTGTTTCATTTACCTGTTCCAGTTTACTTGTCAGCTTCTCACTCTCAGAATCTGACATCTCGCTCACACCCGTTGCAATACCTTTGAAAAAGTTTGAACTAAGAACCGACTGTACGTTCAGAAATCCCAGATACTCAACGATTTCGTAACCCTCAAAGCCCTGTCCTGACGTCAACATAATCTCTGCCATTTTTATTGCCCTCCCAAAATAAAAATAATCGCTCAAATATACAATAAATCATATCACACTTCCCTTGCATTTGAAAGAGCTTTTGTATGATTTATAACATTTTCATCAAGTTTTTTGTGCATTTTTTGCAAATTTCACCAAATTTTTCAGAGTGAAAGCGGATTTTTGTTCTCATATTTGAGGAAATAAAATTCCAGATCAAAATATGTATGTTCTTCACTATCCGCAACCAATTCCCAGTTTTCCAGCTGGTCAAGATTCGGGAAATGCGTATCTGCCGCATAATCATAATCGATCTTCGTAACATGCGCATACCTGCAATACGGAAGCAGCATCTCGTAGATCTGTCCTCCTCCGATCACAAAAATCTCCTTATCCTGATACTGTCTCAGTTCCTCGAACAGTTCATCCTTCGAGTGAACTACTTTTCCACCACGCACCGTGTATTTCGGATCTGTCGACAGAATAATGTTATCTCTTCCTGCCAGCGGCAGACCATTCGGGAATCCCGCCAGCGTCTTTCTTCCGAGCACTACGACATTGCCCATGGTTGTCTGCCGGAAAAACTTATGGTCTTCGGGAATCGAAACAAGCAAATCTCCCTTGTTACCAATTGCCCAGTTATTATCAACTGCTACGATTAAATCCATGTTACCCTCCTTATGTCTACGTTCTAAATTGCGATTGGAATATCCTTAATCTGCGGTCCTGTCACATAGTCTTCCACCGTAAAATCATCCACCGTAAAATCATAGAAATCCTTAACATCGGGATTGAGCGTTACCTTCGGTGCCGGATACGTCGGCCGGCTGATCAGCTCTTCCACAATTGGAATGTGTCTGTCATAGATATGCGCATCCGCAATCACATGAACCAGCTCTCCCGGCTCAAATCCGGTTACCTGCGCCATCATATACACAAGCGCCGCATACTGCACGACATTCCAGTTATTTGCCGCAAGCACATCCTGCGACCGCTGATTTAAGATTGCATTTAATTTGTTTCCCGTCACATTGAATGTCACACTGTATGCACACGGATACAGATTCATCTCTGACAGGTCCTGATGCACATAAATATTCGTCATAATACGACGGCTGTACGGATTATTCTTCAGATCATAGATCACACGATCGACCTGATCCATCATTCCTTCTTTGTATTTGTGCTTCACACCCAGCTGGTAACCGTATGCCTTACCGATAGAGCCATCTTCGTCCGCCCACGCATCCCAGATATGGCTGTGCAGGTCGTGTACATTATTGGACTTTTTCTGCCAGATCCACAAAAGTTCATCGATTGCAGACTTGATATACGTCTTACGCAGCGTGATCGCCGGAAATTCTTTGGACAGATCATAACGATTCACAATGCCGAAACGTTTGATTGTATACGCAGATGTCCCGTCCTCCCATTTTGGCCGGACTTTCTCGCCCTTCGTATCGTATCCATTATCGATAATATCCCTGCACATTGCAATAAACAATTCATCTGCTCTGCTCATAACGTTCCCTTTCCTTACGTTTTTTCTTTTTGTTTTTTACTATTTTTTACAATTTGTGATTTTTTACTTGCTTTATTTCTTTTTTCTGTTAACATAAGCCTCATGGAGGTGAATCAATCTATGATTCTTAAAAGTTTCGGGCCTCGTCTCAAGTCTTTGCGTCAAAGCAAAAATCTCAATCAGAACGAGTTATCCCAATTTCTAAACATTTCCAGACAGTGCTACAGTCATTATGAAGCAGGCAGACGTCTACCACCGGTCGATATCCTTGCTGATCTTACCATTCTTCTGGAATATGATTTCTTTTCTATGTTTTTAGAAGCATCTGCTTCCAAATTTGCTTATTCTAATTTTCAATTCGGTTCGAATATCATTCACGAAAGCGAGGATCTTACATGTCAAAAAATTCAGAAAATATCTCTCTTGGAATTCAGCTCACGCAGGCAAGGCTCCGGGCAGGCTACACCCAGCTTGAAATCGCCAGACTCACAGGTACCTCCCGTTCCACCTACTGTCATATAGAAAGCGGCATTTCTGCGCCCTCTGTCCATCTGTTGCTGCAGCTGTGTATCCTATACAAAGAAAATCCTATCATCTATCTGCTCTGTCTCCTGCCGGAAGAGCAACTGATCGCGCAGAAGCACTATACCCAGTATCTGCAGGATCTGAGCCGGATCAAATACAAGGCGGACTCAAAGCGCAGCCGAAGGCGATCCAAGTCCCATTGCTGGTCTAAGAACTGACATCAATGTTGTTTCCAACCAGGAATCCAGCTTCTGCCTGTTTCCGGTTCTTCTCATATGGATTGCTCTCCGAATACTGAATCTGCGTGGTTGTCTCACCACCAGCGACATACGTTCTGCCACATTCCGGACAGACCCCCATCTTCAATGTCACATTCGCCGATATCAGCTTTGCACCCGGCTTGCTGCTTTTCTGAATCGCATTCGCCACGTGCTCCCGTTCATGTGCACTTACTTTCGCGTACGATTCTCCTGCCGCAATCTTGCCCGGTGTCTTAAATGACACATCCGGTTCGTTCGAACCATCGACATATTCCCGGTTCTTACACGTCTGACATTCGACCGGCTTCACCTTCGTGGAAGTGTCGACCGTATTGTCCGCATTGACCGGTGTCACACGGCTGACACCGCTATATGGAATTATATAGTTGTTACTCATCGAAGCAATATTCATTCCATCACCTCAAAAAAATAAAGGTAACCAGACAGGTTATCTGCATGGTTACCTTCATTTTACTATATTTCGCTTATATCCACAAGAGAAAGATTGTGTCTGTCAGATGACTCTAAGCTTGTAAGAAGCGCATGTGCGGTATCTAAGCTTGTGAGAACCGTCACACCTGTCTCGATTGCATTTCGACGGATTATGAAGCCGTCCTTGCTGTGTTCTACACCCTGTGACGGTGTGTCGATAACAAGATCGATCTCATGTGACAGAATCAGGTCTAACAGGTTCGGAGAAGGCTCTTCCACCTTGTTAATCGGTTTTGCAGGTACGCCATTCTCATTCAGGACACGGCAGGTACTTCTTGTCGAATAGATCTCATAACCAAGTGCGGTAAACCGCTGTCCGATTTCTACTGCATCCAGCTTATCGGAATCCTTTACTGTAAGTATCATCTTCTTATACTTCGGCAGATTCACGCCGTTTCCAAGGAATGCCTTGAACAACGCTTCGTTGTAATTTTTCGAGATACCAAGGCACTCACCGGTTGATTTCATCTCCGGACCAAGACTGATCTCAGCACCCCGGATCTTCTCAAAGGAGAATACCGGCATCTTGATTGCGAAGTATTCAGATTCCGGCTGTAATCCCGGTGTATAGCCCATATCCTTGATCTTCTCGCCTGTGATAACTCTCGTTGCAAGATCAACGATTGGAATACCGGTTACCTTACTGATGTATGGTACGGTACGGCTTGATCGCGGGTTAACCTCGATGACATATACCTCATCCTGATATACAATAAACTGAATATTAATCAGTCCGATAACATGCAGGCTGTTCGCAAGCTTCTTCGTGTAGTCTTCGAGCACACGCTTGATCTTCGGTGTGATCGTCTGTGCCGGATACACGGAAATACTATCTCCGGAATGGATACCTGCACGCTCGATATGCTCCATGATACCAGG
>OIYT01002224.1_pt1 | contig 12149 bp, 12 predicted proteins | sample 1588201 | NCBI WGS metagenome assembly OIYT01 (sample SAMN03283260) | human gut metagenome | biome: human-associated habitat; material: feces | host: Homo sapiens | place: USA | collected 2013
GTTAATGGAGAATTTATTTTTCGTAAACGAGGATATGGCGCAGGTGCATGAATTCGTCCAGTAATATTCCGAATCAGCGGGATCCTGCATAATGCCAACCACCGGATTCTGTCCGGGGTCACCTTGCTCCCCCTTACTCCCGTTGGTACCGTCGACACCATCTTTGCCATCGGTACCATCCACGCCATCCTTACCGTCCGTACCATTCGTACCATCTGCACCATCTTTACCATCGGTACCGTCCTGGCCATCTTTGCCATCGGTACCGTCCTGACCGTCTTTACCGTCAGTACCGTTTATTCCGTCAGTACCGTCTTTTCCGTCAAGACCGTCTTTTCCGTCAGTACCGTTTTTTCCATCAATGCCGTCTTTTCCGTCAAGACCGTTTTTACCGTCAAGACCGTTTTTTCCGTCAGTACCGTCTTTACCGTCAAGACCGTCTTTTCCGTTAAGACCGTTTTTGCCGTCAGTACCGTCTTTGCCGTCAATGCCGTTTTTACCGTCAAGACCGTTTTTGCCGTCAGTGCCGTCTTTACCGTCAGTACCGTCTTTGCCGTCAGTGCCGTTTATTCCGTCCTTGCCGTTTTCTCCGACAGCACCTCTGAGCGTGTCAAGAGCAACAAGATCGTGCCATTCCTCTTCGGCGGTATCTCTCCATTGGATTGCTGTGCCGTTGTTTCGCACCTCCGGCAACAGGGTTTTGCTGTTTTCCGCCTTGCTGCATACGGCAGCGAATGCAATGCAAAGTACGATGCAAAGCACAAGACAGAGTGCGGTGGTAATACAGTATATTCGTTTTTTCATTTGTCATTGCCTCCTCTCAAATATTGTGAACGGTATTTATCAGCAAACAGGGCAACACCCTGTTTTAAGACCTCCATTTGGGTTTTTAAATAATATTCATCCTCAAACATAGCATAGTGTACACAGGCACGGACAAATATAAAAATGAGCGGTGTAATTACCGTGTACGGAATGCCGATTTTCGGCTCAAGCTGCTTTGCATACTCGGTATAGCGCTCATTTACCCCCTCAAAGAATTTCTTGCCGTGCTCAATATATTTCGGATGGGTATAGACCTGATACATCAGCCGATATTTCTTGCCGTGCTTCTTTGCGGTCCAATACGGAACCTCTTTCACAAATCGAACAACATCCTTCGGGTCGGTTGGAGCTTTTTCCATAAAATCATCCTCGACCTTTTCCATACAGTATGCAGTTGATTCAATAATCAGTTCATCAACACTGTTGAAATAGGAATACAGATTTCCCGTTGTACAGCCACACGCTGCCGCCAAAGCCTTGATGCCCGTACCGGTCAATCCGTTTTCAGCATAGCATTCAAAGCATTTTTCCATTATTTCCCTCTTACGCTCGTTGTGCTGTTCCTCTGTTGTTCTCATAATATTCGCTTCCTTTTGATAACTAATCGATTAATTAATTATAGTATAGCACAGAGCTACGGCAATTTCAACAATTAATTAAGAAAAAATCGCAAAATATTAAATTTTTATCACATCTGTCGGAAACTTTACTGCTATAACAGTACCCTTTTCCGAACTTTCTTCCACACGAACTTTACCATTGTGCAGTGCAACGATTTCCCACACCAAAGAAAGTCCCAATCCAACTCCGCCGTATTCTCTGCTTCGGGATTTATCCACACGAAAGAAGGGCTGAAAAATACTTTCTCTGTATTGTTCGGGGATGCCGTAGCCGGTATCCGCAACCGTAATAACAAGCTGATTGTCTTTGTGCATTACGGTAATATTCACTGTACCGTCAAAACGGTTGTAGCGTATAGCGTTTTCGGTCAGATTGTATAACAAACGATAAATCAGCGTGTCACTGCCTGTCATAACAGCATCGCCCGTGCTTTCAAGTGTAACATTGTTCTTCTCTGCAAGGGGTGCAAGGTCAGTGAAAATCTCTTCTACCATAGGTCCTATCTCTATGCGGTCGGCACACGATACTGTGCGAAGCTCGCTCATTTCCAACAGGGTTTTTGTCATTTGTGTCATTCGTTCGGTCTGCTCACGCAACAATCGGAGAAACTCCGCCGTTTCAGGCGATACCTCGGGATGCTCTGCCGAAAAAAGTTCAAGCTGTGCCTGCATAAGCGAAAGCGGCGTACGCAACTCGTGTGCGGCGTTTCCCGTGAACTGTCGTTGAGCGGTAAATCCCTCATCAAGACGGTCAAGCATCCGATTGAACGACTTGACAAACTGTCTCAGTTCAGGCGGAACTTCTTCGGTTATCTTCATATCCGTCAAATTGTTAGGTTGAAACTTCTCAACCCGAGCGGTAAAAGTACGCAGAGGCTTCAGCGCATGCCCACTCAAAAAATAAGCAAGCACTCCGCCGAGCAGTGTTACCGCCGCTGTGATATACCAGTTGGTCGTGATATAGGATTCCTGTGCTCCATGAATGACGATCGTCAGATCCTGATCAATCTTTTCACGCTCCGGATCGAAATAATCCGGTTCTACGCTGGCCGCATCTCCGTAATCCGTAATATAGGAACCTATGGAGTCCATATAGTGCCTGCCGGAATAACCGATGAGGACATTCATAAAAATGCAGGTAGCACCGATAAGAAGTACGGTCATCAGGGTAATACGCCATTGCAGGGATAGCTTTTTCACGATTTTCCTTCCTCCATAACATACCCTTCCCCGATGCGATTGCGAATCGGATCAAAGCCGAGTGCCGCACGCAGCTTTTTGCGCAGTGCGGAAATATGTACCCGGATCGAATTGCTGAAAGTATCCACGCTGTTATCCCATACATGGTCGAGCAGCTCCTCCTGACTGACGGGGCGTCCCTGATTGAGCAGCAGGTACTCAAGTATTCCTATTTCTTTTCGTGTGAGCGTCAGCTTCCGGCCGTCAGCCGTGGTGGTACGAGCCTTGGTATCAAAGGAAAGTCTGCCGCAGGTCAGAACCACATCATTCTGTGTAAACTGCCGTCGGGTCAGACTGCGTATCCTTGCCTCCAGCTCCTCCAAATGAAAGGGCTTTGCCAGATAATCATTTGCTCCGGCATCCAGCCCCGCCACCTTGTCAGTAACCTCACTGCGCGCCGAAAGGATTAACACCTTTGTATCTTTGTCATTTTGTCGCAGCGTTTGTAACACCGTCATTCCATCCGCGCCCGGCAGATTCAGATCCAGCAATACGAGATCATACCGTTCCACGCCGAGCAGCTCGATTGCGCTGTTTCCGTCATAGCAACAATCCACGCTGTAAGCGAGCCGCCTGAGACTGCGGACGATCGTCTCGCACAATGCGCGTTCATCTTCCACCACTAAAATATGCATAGAGGCCTCCCCACGTTGTTTTTCCGGTTCCCTGACCGTTTTATTATATCAAGCGAATATAAGATTTCTGTTAATTTTCCGCTCTTAACAGGGATTTTATATCCTCTGTGCTACAATGAAAGCACAAAAGGAAGGAGTGACCAAATTGATTCGATCGAAAAAAGCGCTTTTTCAGATCGCGCTGCTTGTCTGCGGAGTTGCGATGCTGTGCTACGGTGCTTGGCGCGGTGAGGCGGAGTCTGTGTTAAGCAAGGCGATCCGGCTGTGTTTGGAGTGTGTGGGAATTGGATAGCAGGAAACCGAAGAAGACAAAAGGCGGCGCATCGCAGCTCCTCTCACGCTTCCGATGGCTGATTCAAGCGGGGGCAACGCTGCTGACCAATCTTCATCTGCCCAATTTTTTGAAGGGCAGAATTTATCAGGGCAATGGGAAAACGGTTTGCGTGCCGGGGCTCAATTGCTATTCCTGCCCGGCGGCATCGGGCGCCTGTCCCATCGGCTCGTTTCAGGCGGTAGTAGGTTCTTCGAAATTCAGCTTTTCCTATTATATCACAGGATTTCTCATATTACTTGGAGTCCTGCTCGGGCGTTTTATCTGCGGCTTCCTTTGCCCGTTCGGATGGCTTCAGGAGCTGCTGCACAAGATACCGACCAGGAAGCTGTCTACCAAAAGGCTGAAGCCGCTGACCTACATAAAATACGCCGTTCTGCTTTTTATGGTGGTTTTGCTGCCAATGCTTATCACAAACGATGTTGGTATGGGAGAACCGTTTTTCTGCAAGTACCTTTGTCCGCAGGGGGTGCTCGAAGGCGCCATACCGCTCGCTGCCGTCAATTCGGGGATCCGCGCCGCACTCGGTACACTCTTTTCGTGGAAGCTCGCTATCTTGATTACGGTCATCGCGCTGAGCGTGCTTTTCTACAGACCGTTCTGCAAGTGGCTGTGTCCACTGGGCGCTTTTTATGCGCTGCTCAACAAGGTGTCGCTTTTCGGAATGAGGGTAGATAAGCATAAATGCGTTTCCTGCGGAAAATGTGCAAAGGCGTGCAAAATGGATGTGGACGTGACCAAAACTCCTGACCACTCCGAATGCATCCGATGCGGCATGTGCGTTCGTGCCTGCCCCACCAAGGCTGTCAGCTTCCGATACGGCTTCGGCAAGGGGAAAGAAAGTGATTGTCCCGTCAAGAAGGCGAAAATAACAAAACAAATATCCGATACAGAAAAGGAGTAAACACGATGAAAACAGCAAAAATTTTAACCGTATTGACCGCATTTCTGCTGCTACTCAGCCTTGCTGCCTGCGGCAAAAGCAAAGACAGCAAGAAAGACGACGGAAACAAAAACGCTGAAATTGCCGCCCTGATTGCAATGGAGCCGGACACAGACGACGAGGCGGCCGACCTGCACCAAAAACTGATGGCCCAAGAAAATGCTATTCTTTCCGAAAACAGCGCTCTTTGGGAGAAGGTGTTTCTATCCGCCGACAAGGGCATGGCGATGATCGAGGGCGGCGGAAACTACGGTGATTTCCTGCTGAAAGCGATCGACGGCGCCAAGGATCAGTTCAATGCAGAGGAGCTGAAGCTGCTTAACAAGGGCGCCGAACAGATTCGGGAGATCGAAGGAAAGCTGACGATCCTTGAACAAAAATTCGCCGGCTGTGGAAGCAAGCCGTCCGGCGGAGACATGAGCGTTCCGGCAGAGAACGGCAAGCCGACAGAAGGAGACGATCTGATGAAATTCCCTGCATTTGACGGCAAGGATCTTGACGGAAATGAAGTAAAGAGCAGCACGCTGTTTGCAGAAAACACCGTTACCGTAGTAAACTTCTGGTTTACCACCTGCAACCCTTGTGTGGAAGAACTCGCCGAGCTTGAAGCGCTGAACAAACAGCTTGCCGAAAAGGGCGGCGCGGTAGTCGGAATCAACTCGTTTACCCTTGACGGCGATGAAGCGGCGATCTCGGATGCAAAGGATATCCTGACGAAAAAGGGCGTATCCTACAAAAACGTCTGGTTTGACTCGAATAGTGAAGCCGGAAAGTTCACCTCCGGGCTGTTCTCCTACCCCACAACATATGTTGTTGATAAGAACGGTAACATTGTAGGCGAACCGATCGTCGGTGCGATAACTTCCAAGAAGCAAGCACAGACGCTGCAAAAGCTGATCGATCAGGCCATTGCAAACAGCAAGGACTGATGTGTATCAATCTCTTGACACAGGGGCAATAACACATATTTTCAAACAGGCGAGGGCTATCCGCCCTCGCCTCAGCGTGTCGAAAAACCCTTTTCGACACGCTGGCAGACTGCCAAAAAGGTTCGGAAGACGAGCAACTCGCGCTCGTCGGCGTATATAGATACGGTAGAGCGCGAGTTGCGAAGTAAGTCAAAATTGTAAAAATAATTGGCTTTCAGCTTACAAAAGTTAAAGAATTCCCAATTATTAATATTACAATCCGGCGGCCAATTTTGTTAGAAAAGTTAATCTATTTTGACGGTTACGGACTTTTTTGACAGTCTGAGGCGAGGGCTATCCGCCCTCGCCTTAGACTATCCCAAAGTCCCATAGCCGTCAAAATGATTTAGCTTTTGCAAGAAAAGTGACTGTAAGGATGCAATTCGAACAATTATAAAGCTTAACTTTTAAGTGAGGCAGTCCCTTTCATTTATCGGTTCAGCCAGTCCTCCCAAGGACGCGGGTCGATCTCCGGAAAGATCGTCCGAAGGAGGTCGGTCAGGTACTGTGCCTTTGCCCGCAGGTGCGGCGCGGCGAAATAGTCAAAGCCGTCTGCGACGCACATATTTTCGAAAATACGGGCGCGGTCTTCCTTCGCGTAGAGACGGGCGTAGTAGTCGATGAACCAGACCCGCTCCGGATCGTTTTCGTTCCAGTAGGTGTACTCGTCGGAATACAGCGTGTCGCCGTTTTCGTCGGTGTAGGCGTTGTTATAGGAGAAATCTTCGGGATTGAGCGCGTCCCAGCCGGTGATATAGCTCAGCGAGCCGTCGTCCTCGCAGACGACATAGTACTCCAGCGCGTGCCAAAGCTCATGGGAGAAGTCCGTCTCCGCGAAGCCGAAGCCGCCGCTGAAGGCGATCTGAATGGTTTGCCAGCCGCTGGTCGTCACGGCGCTCGCATTGCCGATGCTGCTGGTGTCCTCCGGCAGGAGGGTCATGGTGTAGTAGACTGCCAGCGCGCTGTAGAGGTCATTTTTGATCTGGTCAAAGAAATGGTCGGGGTAGCGCGACAGGTAGGTTTCCAGATCCCTTAAATAGGCGGCGATGTCGTCGTTTGAAACCTCGCCGAGAAGGAAACCGCCCAGCGAATCGCCCTCCTCCGGGGAGAACGGCGAGGGACGGACGCCATAGCGGGCGAAGAGTGCGGCGGCCTGGTTGCAGTTTTCCAGCGTGGCATCGTCCAGCCGTGCGGCGGGGAATTCTGCGGCGGGTGCCTCCTCCACGGCAGGGCAGTACAGCACGCTTGCCTTCGTCCCGTCGAGGACGACAAAGGCGACATTTCCCTCGTCGCAGTCCATGCCGTAGTACTCGGGGCGCTCGATGGCGTACTGCTCCAGCGTCGCGTGCGTCAGGTCGGCGCGGTAGAGGATCCTGTCGCTTAAAACAGCGGTGCAGCTACCATCCTGCGCGACAAGGTAGGTCTCGCCCAGACCGAAGGGAAGCGTGTGGCGCACGCCGTCAGGTGTGGCAAGGATGAACGTGTCGCCCTCGTTGAAGCCGAGCACACGGTTGTTGATCGACTGGAAGCCGTCAAGCTCCGGCGTGTAGGAGAGCGTTTGCGTGGCGCAGTCATAACGGTAAGCGGCGCTGAAGGATTCCGAGGTGATGTACTGCACAATGTCGCCCTGCACGGAGAAGATCTGCGGGCTGTCGCCCTCCACGGCGTTTTCGTAGAGGTGTGTCTGCTCACCGTCGACACAAAACAGGTTTCTGCCCTGTATGTCCCAGAGCCTGCCGTCCTCGTCCATGTACAGGCGATAAAGCTCATCCGAGGCCGCGTAGGAATGAACCGGCGCGCCGGAAAAATCATAAAGCTCCAGCCGAGAGGGCGTGCCGAAGTTGTTGACGATCAGGTGTTCGCGCGCCGCGTCGAGCGCGAGCAGACTGCCGGTATTGCTCAGCGGCAGCTCGAGCACCAGCCGGTTCTCCAGCAGGTCAAAGAGGACGACGGAGGCGTTTTCGTAACTTGCAGAGTATTGCAGCGCGAGGTAGCGGTCGTCCAGACACACCTGCGAGTAAAAGCCGTCGCGGTCAAGCGCGTCGAGCCGATAGAGCTGTGTCCCTGCGGAGGGGTAGCGCTCTGCGGGAAAGCGAAATTCCTCCGGCTCCGGCGGCAGCGTCGTCACGGGCACCGGCTCCGTTGACGGCTCGGTCGGCACCGGTTCGGTCGCGGTGCTCTGCGTGGGGCGCTGCGTCGGCTTCGCACCGACGGTTTTCCCGCAGCCGCTCAGACTGAGCAGCAGCGAGAGGAGGCAGAGAAAGCAAATAAAGCGTTTTTGCATAAAGCTCCTTTCTTACCGATCCGTGTCGACGGATACGTTTTCTACACCGTTTTCGTTGAATTCTTCCATATATTTGTCCATCCGCTCGGTCAGCTCAGCATAGTTTTCCGCCGTGATCTCCGGATAACCCATGTCGCGCTTGGCAAGCTCCTCCGCGAGGATGTCGAAGAAAACACCGTCCTCGTAGTAGGCAATGGCGTCCTGTATTCCGCCCTCGTTAAAGGCGCGCGACGGAAAAGCGACGCCGAGCCGATGCTCTACCAGAGAGGCAAGGGGCGTGCCGCTGCAAAGGTCAAAGAGCTTGCTCTCAATGCGGTCGTATTCTTCGATGCGGTCGTTGCCGCGGGTGGAGTTGAGGATCCAGTTGCCGATGTATACCATGTCCAAAAGCTGGCGAAATTCGCCGTTTGTCAGTTCGATCGTCACGTCTTCCCACCTTCCTTTCCACCCCATTATAGCGTGAAGTGTATCATTTTTCCACCGAAATTTGATTTTTCGGAAAATTGTGCTTGTTTTTACGGCCAAAATCACCTATGATAAGATGACATTAAATATTGGAGGCTCATTTCCCATGAGAAAACTGAGCGTTTGCGTGCTGTTCGGCGGCGTTTCGCCGGAGCACGAGGTATCGCTCCGCTCGGCGGAGTCGGTGCTGAACAACCTCGATCCGGATAAATACAACATTTTCCCCGTCGGCATCACCAAGGCGGGCGAGTGGGTGCTCTACGGCGGCAAGGACTACAGCAAGCTGCCCAGCGGCGAGTGGATTTCCTGCGAGGAAAACCGCCGCGCTGCCATTTCCCCCGTGCGCGGACAGGGACTTTTGAACTTTGAGGGCGACTGCGTTGTGCGCGAGCGCATCGACGTCGTTTTCCCCGTGCTGCACGGAGAGAACGGCGAGGACGGCGCGATCCAAGGCCTTTTGCAACTGGCGGGGATTGCCTACGTCGGCTCTCACATCGCCGCCTCTGCCGCCTGTATGGACAAAACACTGACAAAGCTCATTGCCGACAAGGCGGGCATTCGACAGGCGGAATGGATGCAGGTCGACGCGCGCGCCTTGCAGAGCGGGATGGAGGGCATCCTTGACGCAGTCGAGGCGAAGTTCTCTTACCCTGTCTTTGTCAAGCCTGCCGGAACCGGCTCCTCCGTGGGCGTCGGAAAGGCGAAAAACCGCGAAGCGCTGGAAAAGGCGCTGCTGTGCGCGGCAAAATTTGACCGCAAGCTCTTGGTCGAGGAGTTCATCAACGGCCATGAGGTCGAGGTGGCCGTTCTCGGAAACGCCGCGCCTGCGGCTTCCGTCTGCGGCGAGATCGACTCCGGAACGGAGTTTTACGACTACGACGCGAAGTATATTTCCGATTGCGCCCGCCTGTATATCCCCGCGCGCATCGACGAGGCGACGGCGGAGCGGGTGCGCGACACGGCGATCCGCGTCTATGAGGCGATGGGGTGCAGCGGCCTGTCGCGCGTGGATTTCTTTGTGACCTATGCCGACGGTGAGATCGTCTTCAACGAGATCAACACCCTGCCGGGCTTTACCTCCATTTCCATGTACCCCAAGCTGTTTGAGGCAAGCGGCATCGCCTACGGCGCGCTGCTCGACGAGCTGATCGCGCTTGCGCAGGAAGCCGCACAATGAAGCGCGATGTTGTGATCAGGATCTCTGCCTTGCAGCGCATGGGCAGTGAGCCGGAGGAGGAAGTGAAGCTCCTCACCGAGGGCACGCTGGAGGCGCTGGAGGATCGGCTCATCCTTTCCTATGCGGAAAGCGAGCTGACGGGCTTGGAGGGCACGCGCACGAGCTTCCACATGGAAAAGGATCGCGTGACGCTCCTGCGCGAGGGCGCGACCCATTCGCGCATGGTGTTTTGCGTGGGCGAGGAGGAGACGTCGCTCTACGACATGGGCTTTGGCGCGCTGATGATCCGCCTGCACACGACACGGCTGCAAAACGAGATGACTTATGAGGGCGGTACGCTGTGTGTTTCCTATGAGATCTCCGTCGAGGAGCAGCACGCCGGTGCGATCACCTACCGCATCGAGGTAAAATAGAGGAGGATATGCCGATGCTGTTTCACCATAAGCAGGCCGTGGCGCGCAATACGTTCGAGCAGTGGCGGGAGCAGTGGCTCCGCATAGTCCCGCCGGAGTGCCGCGACGTGCCCATCACGCTTGACGGGCAGACCGTTGTGGCGTTTATCAAGATCGGCCACACGGTGATGATGCTGCAAGACGGCCTTTTGATGATCCGCGAGTTTTTCGACTGCTGCGAGTTTTTTCAAAAGGCGGGGTTTCACGTCGTCTGGCTGATGCGCTGCACGCAGGATGTCGAGAACGGCTATCTGAAGCTCCTTTCGGAGGACGCAGGACGCTGCCGCTGGCTCTGGAGGTCGCCCACGACCAACTTCGGCCGCTGGACGGGCGACAGCCGCAACGCGACCATCCTGCTGCAATACCGCGAGCTGGAGGACCCGACGAACATCGCGCAGAGCGATGAGCGCGTTTTGCAGCGCGTGGTCTGGGCCGACAGCGACAGACCCGAGGAGATGATCCCGGGACGCACGAAGTTTAACACCGTGGCGCTTCCCGCCACGCCGTCGGAGCTGCGGCGCTGGCTCGAAGGGGAAGCGATGAGCAAATTACAAAAATAGCTTGCATTTCAGGAAAAAAGAACTATAATGACCCTATACAGCCCGCGAAGGCGATTTCGGGAAAGCGGCGTGCGCGCCCTCCGAAGGAGCAACACTCTCAGGAAAACCGACCGGATCGTCAAGGGCATCTCTGGAGAAGCTCATGCAGATGAGTGCCGAAGGTGCAAGGAAGCAGCCGCTTCCGAATCTCTCAGGCAAAAGGACGGAGTTGTTTTCTTCCCACAAGGGGAGGAGTTTCGCCTTGCATGAACGCAGCCGGAGCGGGCTGCGTTCATTTTTTATGGAAGGATGTATGCGTTCATGACTTCACCTGCACAAAACAATGCCTTCGTGGCGGAATTGGATCCGGAGGTCGGCGCGCTTTTGCAGCGGGAGCTGGAGCGGCAGCGGGAGAACATCGAACTGATCGCTTCGGAAAATCTGACCTCCCGCGCCGTGATGGCGTGCATGGGTTCGGTTTTGACCAACAAATATGCCGAGGGTCTGCCCGGGCGGCGCTACTACGGCGGCTGCGAGGCGGTCGACGAGATCGAGCGCATCGCCATTGCGCGCGCCAAGGCGCTTTTCGGCGCGGCGTTTGTAAACGTCCAGCCGCACAGCGGGACGCAGGCAAATTTAGCGGTCTATCAGGCGCTGCTTCGGCCGGACGACACGATCCTTGCAATGCGCCTGTCCGACGGCGGACACCTGAGCCACGGCAGCGCGGTCAATGCCTCCGGCAAGCTCTACCGCGTGGTGTCCTACGGGGTCGATCCGGCCACGGGACGCATCGACTACGACGAGGTGGAGCGCTTAGCGCGGCAGCACCACCCCAAGCTCATCGTCGCGGGGGCGTCAGCCTATCCGCGCAGGATCGACTTTGCACGCTTTGCGGACATCGCGCGCGCGTGCGGCGCGTATTTCATGGTCGACATGGCGCACATTGCGGGACTGGTCGTGGGTGGTCAGCACCCCAGCCCGATCCCCTATGCCGATGTCGTGACGACAACGACGCATAAGACGCTGCGCGGCCCGCGCGGCGGCGTCATCATGGGAAAAGCGGAGCTGGAAAAGAAGCTCAACTCCGCCGTCTTTCCCGGCACGCAGGGCGGCCCGCTGATGCATGTCATCGCGGCCAAGGCCGTCTGCTTTGCCGAGGCGCTGAAGCCGGAGTTCCGCGCCTACGCTGCGCAGGTGGTCAAAAACGCGGCGGCGCTTGCGCAGGCGTTGCAAAAGCGGGGCTTCCACCTTGTTTCCGGCGGAACGGACAACCACTTGGTGCTGGTCGATCTGCGCCCGCTCGGCCTCACGGGGCTGGAGCTGCAAACGCGGCTGGACGAGAACCATATCACGGTCAACAAGAACGCCCTGCCGGACGATACCCTCCCGTCCTCCGTGTGCGGCGGCGTGCGCATCGGGACGCCCGCCGTGACCACGCGCGGCATGGGCGAGCGGGAGATGGAGACCCTTGCCGCGTGCATAGCGGACACGGCGCGAGACTTTGAAGGCACGCGCGAGCGCGTGCGCGCCGCCGTCGACGAACTGACAAGGCGCTTCCCGCTCTACGCGGAGTAAAGCAACGGGGAACTGCAAAAATGCAGTTCCCCGTTGTCAGCGTGCCGAAAAAAATTTTCGGCGCGCTGGGAGACTGCCAAAAAGGTTCGGAAGACG
>OIYT01002226.1_pt1 | contig 12144 bp, 12 predicted proteins | sample 1588201 | NCBI WGS metagenome assembly OIYT01 (sample SAMN03283260) | human gut metagenome | biome: human-associated habitat; material: feces | host: Homo sapiens | place: USA | collected 2013
ATGCGCCGCCGTTGGCTGCCTCGTCATATGGTTTTACGCCAGCGCCGGCAGCTTTTCCATTTAAGGCTGAGAGCGAACGGCTTTTGCTCTCTTATCGTTCTTTTCGATATTCCATGGGCGATTTTCCCTTCACCGCCTTGAACGCGGCAGCGAATTTGCTGGAGCTGTCATACCCCACCCGGGCAGCGATTTCTATGACACTGGTATCCGGCTCCTGCCTCAGAAATGCAGCCGCTCGGTCCATGCGGTAATTTCGCATGTAGGTATTGACCGGACTGCCATAGACCGTTTTAAAGCAGGCCTTCATAGTGGTCAGCGGGAGCTGAAACCGCTTGGATAACTCCTCCAGCGTGAAATGCCGTTCCAGATGTTCCGTCAGGAACGCACGAATCGCTTTCACTGTCTCCACCTGCGAGCGGTAAAAGTAGGGCTTTCCCGTTTCCTCCCCCAGGTCCAGCGCATCCAGATAGAGCAGCAGCTCCATGATCTTGACCTTGAAATAGGGCATTTTGATCCGCTCCGGCACGGCGTACAGCTCCTGAAAAATGTGGTCGATGGACGGCGCCCCGTGGATCACTCGGGGTGCCGGGCCGGGGCAGTATTTTTCCTGGATTTTGCTCAAATCCAGCGGAAACTCCCCAAAGAGCCGCGCAAGTTCTTTCGTAGCCTCCGGCAAACGGAATCCAACAGAGATCCCATGATAGTGTGCCAGCGGCAGCGCAAAATACCCCTCATGCTCCAGGCGGCGGTCCAGCTTCAGGTCGCCGGCCTCCACATAGGAGAACGCGTCCTTTCCCACGGCATATTCCATCCGACCTTCCCGGCAGTAGTCGATGCAGAACAGGTCCTGATCTGTACGAAACGTGGAGTTGTAATAGGCAATGTGGAAGTCATTGTACATGACCATCGCCCCAGGGAACACCTCATAGATAGTCATGGTGCCTTCTCCGGTCTCGTTTTTGACCTGGTAGACCTGGCAGCCGTTGCTCTCTGCCAGCATGTGCATATCCTCCAGTTCATTGGCAAAGCTATCTATCATTGTGGAATGCTCCCTCCGAAAGCCGCAGGGCCCGGTCACAGGCGCACTGGGCAAATTCATAATCGTGGGTCACGACCAGCACGACACGCCCCTGGGCGGCCAGTTCCCGCACGGCCTGGGCCACATTCTGCATCCTCGCATAGTCTAATCCGCTGGTCGGCTCGTCGAAGATCAAAATCTGTTTGTGGGACAGGATTGCGGTGGCGACAGCCAGCCGCTGCTTCTGCCCGCCCGACAGAGCCATGGGGTGCTTATCCCGAAACTCCAGGAGCTGAAGCTGACGCAAAACCGCCTCGATTTGCTCCGCAGATGCGTTGGGATCCGTCATTTCACACTCGCTCCACACACTGTCAGCGAAAAGCTGGTGGTTCACATCCTGCATGACACAGAAGGCGGCCTTCTGCCGCTGCTTTGCGTTCAGTCTTTTTCCATCCAGCGAGATAGTCCCTGCGTCCTCTTTGAACAACCCGCACAGGCATCTGGAAAGCGTGGTCTTGCCCACACCGTTCTCTCCCGTAATTGCCAGCACCTCGCCCGGCCCTGCGGAAAACGAGAGGTCATGGAAGATAGGCCGCCCCTTTTCATAGGTACAGGTCAGCCCTTCCACAGATAGGCCCTGCTGCGCCCCTCCGGGGCAGGGAGCAGGCAGGTTTAACATCGTAGGTGTCAGGGCTCGGAGGCCCAGATTCACCCGCTCCCTTTCACTGAGACTGCGGAAGGCTTCGCCGCTCCAGATATGGGTGATCCTTCCATTTTTCAGATACACGGCCCGGTCGATCAGGTCGGTCAAAAACCAGAGCCGGTGCTCCGCGATGATCACCGTGCGGCCCTGACTTTTCAAGAGCGCGATCTGGTCGTGAAGCCGCCGAATCGCCCCGGCATCCAGATTAGCCGTGGGCTCGTCCAGGACATAGATGTCCGGTGCCATGGCGTAGACCGAGGCAAATGCCAGCAGCTGCTTTTCGCCGCCGGACATAGCGAAAATACTGCGCCCCAGCAGGTTTTCGATTTGGAGCTTCTGTACCGTCACGTCTATGCGTCGCTGCATCTCCGCCGGCTCCATGCCCTGATTTTCCAGGCCAAAGGCCAGCTCGCTGTCGGAGTCCAGGTTGAAGAACTGGCTTTTGGGGTTTTGAAAGACCGACCCGACCCGCTCCGCCAGCTCATAGAGCTTCATGTCTGTAACCAGATTATCGTCCACGGAGACGGTCCCTGTCAATACACTGCCCTCGGTAAAGGCGGGGATCAGGCCGTTGATCAGCTTGGTGACCGTCGTCTTCCCGCACCCGGACTCCCCGCAGAGCAGCAGACATTCGCCTATTCGTATGGTCAGGTCAACGCTCTCCAGCGTACTGAAATCCTTTGCATAGCCAAAAGAGACTTTTTGAAGCCGAACCATCCCTGTCACCTCGTTCCCATGATGAATGCCGCCGCGGTCAGTATCGCACCAGCCGCCAGTCCGATCAGATCTATCATCGGCGCATGCAGCTGTATGACACTGGTCTTCCGCACCGGGTTTTCGATGCCCCGGGTCACGGCGGCTGCGGATAATTCCTCCGCCGTCCCGGTGGCGGAGACCATCAGGGGCACCACCAGACACTCAATTTTTTCCAGGCCGTGGATATTCCGCAGCTTCATGGCGTCCCGGATATGGCCCACCTCCTCCCGGATTGCGGGAAAGTAGCGCAGGGTCACGGAGATGGCAATGATCAACTTCTGCGGCAGATGCAGCTTCCGAAGCCCGACGATCAAATAGCGCAGGGGTGTACGGCGAAGCATCAGCACGCCCACCATCAGGCAGGGGAGCATCCGCCGGGCGTAGTTCACGAAAATGGAAAAGCTGGTGGCTGCCCATTTGGGGGCGGCGGGCAGGACCGCGTATTGCAGACAGAGGATCAGGGCAAAGGCTGCACACCACTTCACCGCTGTGCCATAACAGCGGTGCCCTATCATCAGCAGCGCCAGCAGAAGAATCCAGCCGCACTCCGCCCAGAAGGGCTTGGTGGAAAAAGCGATGACATTCGCCAGAAGCAGCAGGGCCAGCCCCACTCTGGGATCAAAGACATCCGCGCTTTGAACACCGCTTTTCATGTCAGATGATCCCGGCCTTTTCAAAATGCTTTTTGAACATCCCTCTGGCAATCACAGCGCCAAGGATGGAGCCGAGGATGGGCGCGGCAAACAGCACGATGAGCATGGCCGGAGAGGTCACCGCCTCCAGCGTTGCCACATAGTCGGCGGGCATCCCCTGGGCACTGATCTGCGCCAGGAAGTCGTCCCGCATGATCCAAACGGGCAGCGGGGAGCCTACCATTCCCAGAGAAAACAGGGTAAAGGCCGCAGCATTTCCCCGAAAGCTTCTGTAATGGGTCCCGTATCGCACCAGCTCCGCCAGGACGCAGCTGATGATGAATGCGATCAGGATGACAACGGTAAACTGCCCGGTGACGAAATAGATCAGTGCGGTGATCAAGCCCATGAGCAGAACGGAACCTGTCTTCTGCACCTTGGCGCACATCATCAGGAATGGAATGCCCGTAAACACCGCGATCAGGCCGGGCATCAGGACCCACAGCAGCGGATGCAGACCGCTCAGCAGCATAAACACAAAATTAATCACAAAATAGATGGCGGAAAAGATGCCGACTGTGATAACATCTTTTCCTGTCAGGCCTCGCCCAGTTTTCTTCATGATATGTACCTCCTCACAATTGGTTAGACTCCGCTAACTATCAAGGCGTTTTATAGGACGCATTGACGCGTCCATTGGAGGTAGTATATCGCAAGATTCTTGCTCTGTCCGCCCCAGTCAGTCCGTTTCGTCCCGTTTGGTCAAAAACTTTCGCATTTCTTTCATATCGTTACATTGCCCGCTTTTTTTCATCTGCATTTCTCTTACATTCCAAAAACAGCATCATGCTGGTACGCGCATTCTTCTGTTAGATAAACAAATAAGCAGACCTGCATATCAATGTGCAAGCCTGCTTATTGTCTAAAGTATGTTAAATGGAATCAAACTTTCCAACCAGCAGCTTGGCGGCGCTCTACCACGAAGCGGCGGTAGATACCGTCCTGTCCCACCAACTCGTCGTGGGTACCCTGCTGGACGATTTTGCCGCCATCCACCACAAGGATCTGATCCGCGTGGCGGACTGTCTTCAGTCGGTGGGCGATCATGATGACGGTCTTATCATGAGTTAGTTCACCAATGGCTTCCACCAGATCTTTCTCGTTCTCGGGGTCCACATTGGCCGTGGCCTCGTCCAACACGATGATAGGAGCGTTCTTCATGATGGCCCGGGCGATGGTGATTCTCTGGCGCTCGCCGCCGGAGATGGAGGCACCCCCCTCACCGATCATCGTATCATAGCCCTCCGGTAAGGCCATGATGAAGTCATGGCAGCGGGCCTTTTTGGCGGCGGCAATGACCTCGTCCATAGAGGCCTCCGGCTTTCCGAAGCGGATATTATTTGCAATGGTGTCGGAGAACAGGTATGTACGCTGGAACACGAAGGAGAAATTGCGAATCAGGCTGTCATAGCTGTAATTCCGTACATCCTGGCCACCCAAGGTGACCTGTCCGCCCTGCACATCCCAGAAGCGGGCCATCAAGTGGCACAGGGTGGTCTTGCCGCTGCCGCTGGGGCCAACGATGGCCACCGTGGTTTTCTCGGGAACAGTAAGGGAAACATCGTCGAGGATCTTTTTCTGGTCGTAGGAGAAGTCCACATGCTCCAGGGCAATGTCACAGCGCTCCGGGGTGAAATCCCGACCGTCAATATCCATAGGCGGCACATTCAAAATAGCGTTGGCCTTATTTACGCCAATGTCGATAGAGCGGAACAGCGTGGAGAAGCTGCCCGCACTGTCCAGCTGCTCAAAGAGGATGAAGGAACAGATCAGCATCATCAGGCATTTGGCCAGGGGCATCGTGCCGTTGAAGTAGAAAGTCAGCGCCGAGGCGCACACGGCCACTCCGGTAAACTTGTTTGCCAGAAATTGCAGGAAGATAAAGATCACCGAGGGTACCTCCATGCCAAAGGCAGCTTTACGGCACTCTTCCACGGCGTCACCCACTTGGGTGGTAGTGTCTTTGGTCAGGTCAAAGTTTTTCACCTCTGTAATCCCCTGCACATATTCCAGTACCTTGGCCACCAGGCGCTCGTCCGCATCAAATTTTCGCTGGGACACCGCCTGTTCTTTGCGCTGCATGATTGCGTTGACCAGCAGGAACACCAACAGCCCTGCCAGGGTAATGAAGCCTACCCGCCAGTCGGAAAGCAGCATCATAATAGCAATGACGCCGGTGGTCAGGAAGCCCTTCGTGGTGATCATGACTACACGGGTGGCCACGTTGGCCATATTCTCCATGGTGTTGGTCGTGACAGAGGCCACCTCCCCCAGGCTGTTGGCGTTGAACCAGCCCATGGGCAGGTAGCGCAGATGCTCGGCAATCTCTATGCGCTTGTTGGCGCAGGCCCGGTAACCGCCCCGGGTCTGGAGCATGGTGGACTTCATGTTGATGAGAGTGGTGATAATGACGGAGCCCAGGATGATGGCAAAGCTGAGCCAGAGCGTTGCCATGGTCACATTGTTTTCCAGCAGGGCACAGATCACGAGATAGGTCGCTGGGATGCGCATGGCGGAGCAAATGGCGCTGAGCACCCCCAGCCAGATGGAGGTCATAAACAGTCTGCGGTTGTCCTCCCCGCAGAAGGCAAAGAACTTTTTCAGTGTCTGAAGCATTTACGCCACCTCCCCGTCGTTATCCTTGACGCTCATATGAGCTTCCCACATCTCCTTGTAAAGCACGCAGTTCTCCAGCAGCTCCGCCTGGGTGCCCTGGGCGGCGATTTGGCCGTCCTGCACCACAAAAATGCGATCCGCATCCGCCACCGTGGATAGCCGGTGGGCAATGACCAATAGCGTCTTTCCATCTATCAGCCGGGCCAAGGCGGACTGGATGACCGCCTCGTTCTCCGGGTCGGTGTAGCTGGTTGCCTCATCCAGGATGATCACCGGGGCGTCCTTCAGCATAGCCCGGGCGATGGAGATGCGCTGGCGCTCACCGCCGGACAGATGCCCGCCGGAGGAGCCGCAGATGGTCTGGTAGCCGTTCTCCAGACTCATGATAAAGTCGTGACAGCCGCAGGCTTTAGCCGCTTCTATGACCTCCTGGTCCGTGGCCCCCTTGCGGCCCATGCGGATGTTGTCCATAACAGACAGGTCAAACAGGTAGTTGTCCTGGGACACATAGGCGATACGGTCCGTGCACTCCTTCAGCGGCAGGTCCCGGATGTCCACGCCGCCCAGCAGGATGCTGCCGCTGTCCACATCCCACAGGGAGGCAATCAGGCGGGCGATGGTGGACTTTCCGCTGCCCGAGGGACCCACCAGGGCGTTCACCGTACCCGGCTTGATGCGCAGGCTGACGCCGTGGAGCACCTCCTTCTCATGGTAGGCGAAGTGGACATCCTTCAACTCGATAGAATTGTCCCTGGGTAGTTCTTTTGCCTTTTCGGGGCGATGCAGATCCTCCTGTTCCAGGATACCGGCGACCTCTCCCATGATGGTGCCCAGCTGGGCCAGGTCGTCTGTATAGGAATAGGCGGTGATCAGCGGCTGCATGACACCGAAAGACAGTATGATCACGGAGATAAAAGTCTCTGCTGCCAGGGAGCCATGCATATACAGCAGGCAGCCCACTGGCAAAATGCCGATCAGCGTGGAGGGAAAGACCGCCATACCGGCGGATTGGCCGAAGATGCAGCTCTGCATCCACTCAATGAAGCAGTCTGCACCCTCCTTGGCTGCTGACACGAACTTAGCATAGCTGGTCTTGGACTGACCGAAGGCCTTGATGACCTCGATGCCGTTAATATATTCTACCGCCGTGTCGTTCAATATCTTCGTGGAGTTGATGCTGCGCTGGAATTTTTCCTCGTACCCGTTGAACATGGACAGAAAGCACAGGACCCCCAGCGGCACCACCACCAGCATGGCCAGTCCCATGCGCCAGTCTACACAGAACAGCAGCACCATCACTGCAATGGCGCCCACGATGTTGGAGGTCATTTCCGGCACGATATGGGCCAGCGTCGTTTCGATGGAGTCCACCCGCTCCACAATGATGTTCTTATAGGAGCCAGAGGACTTATCCAATACCGTACCCAAGGGCATCGTCGCCAGTTTGTTCATCAGACGCATCCGCATATTCGCCAGCACATGAAAGGTGGCGTGATGGGATGTGGTGGTGGAAATGGAATGCAGCACATAGCGCAGCACCCACCATACCCCCATGACCAGGCATCGATTCATACACCACGCTTTATCCGCTGTACCGTCCAGCAGGGCGTGGATCAGCTCGATCATAATAAAGTATGGAACCAGCGAGCAGGCCACCCCGGCCAGGGCCGCCAGCACGCTGAACAGATACTCCCATCTGCGGGGACCCGCCAGTTCCATCAGCCAGGAAACCGGCGAACGCTTTTTCTCAGTTTTTCCGTTCATATGAATCCATCTCCTTTTGGTTAGTTAATGCTAACTCATTTTCTTAACTAAAGGGGAATCTCTTCCCCTTATAGTAGACCGTATTTATAGACCGGTGATCATCCGCCAGCCTGGCGTGAAGAAATCCACGATGGTCTTCAAGTAGCGCTCAGCATCCGCCTTGTCATATCCGTGCTCGATAGGCTGGACAAGCGCTGCGCAATAGGCGCTGACCAGCATGTGCATCTCATCCCGTTGGATCTCCCTTGCGGGAATCTCCCGAGTCTTACAGACCTTCAGAAAGCGCATCATCTCATCGGTGCTCTGTTCGATCATGTCGTGGACGTAATTCTCATAAGGAGTGCCCGCCGAGCAACAGAGCAGCAAACGAAAGGTTTCAGGCTGCTGGTACATCACATTCAGCACCATACTGACATCGCTGCAATCTCCATTAAAATCCCACATGTCCCACATGATCTCAGGCTTTCCGTGCTCCAGTACATCATAGCTGGCGGCCACATGCTTCTTTTTCCAAGCATCCAATGCGTCAACGGCTGGTTGCACTAAGGCCACAAACATATCCTGCTTACTGGCAAAGTGGCGGTATATCGCCGCCGAGGTCATCCCTACCGCGTCGGCTACTGCCTTCATAGATGCACGCTCAAAACCCTTTTCCTGGAACTCCCGCATAGCGGCTTCCACAATCTTTTCATGGCTGGCCGTTTTATCCCGTGGCATTCCGCTCCACTCCTCCAATATGTTAATCTAATTAGCTAACGAAGTTAGCTTACACTTTTTACAAGGAAATGTCAAGAGCAAAATAGACTCTACCGAACATATTTTCTACCACTTCAAAAAGAGCGGCGGCCAGTTATTCTGTCCCCCGCTCTCTGGTTGTCCAGTTTTCTGCAGATATTCCCCTTACATAATGACAGCGGTGAGCCTCCATTTGGGAGACTCACCGCGCGTTTTATTTATCTTTGCTTATTTGCGGATGATATCGATATCCTGTGTACCGGAGCAAAGCAGCTCCGTCCGCTTTTCAAAGCGGGTGAAGCCCACCTTTTTGGCCGCATCCACGACCTCATTCTGGAGGACGCCCATATCCATTCCCTGGAAATAGTAGGGCAGATATCCCATCACCATATCCCATGGGCCGGTCAGATCTCTCTGAATCCCTTCGGATACGATCAAAAGTACGCCGCCGGGGTTCAGGGCGTCATAGCACTTTTTCAGCAACACCTCCATCTGTCCCTTGGCAAACAGCATAACAGACACTGCCAGGATCAAATCATAACCGCTTTCCAGATCATCCGTCATGAAGTTGCCGTTTACCACAGAGGCCCGGCCGGTAAGCCCGGCGGCTTCCACAGATTCCTCGATCAAAGACGGCGGCAGCTGGTCGAGCAGGACGCCGGTTCGCTCCGGAGCGTCACCGATGACAGCCAGCCCCAGTAGGCCCGTGGCGCAGCCGATATCCAGCACCTTTTGGATGCTGTCATTCTCAGGCAGAGAGCGGACGATCTTCAAAAGCTCCTGCTGACGGTAGCCCTCCTGCGCCTGACGGAGCATTGCGCCCATCGCTGTAAAGTCCAGCTGCCCGTCCATGGCCTGCTGCTGCATAGGCTGAGGGCCTTCCGTTACCAGCTTGGCCACATCCATGGGCATCGTCCCCTCATTCATTCCATAATACAGGATGAAGCCGCCCAAATATTCCGGTTTTCCCTTGACCAGATACCGCTCTGCTTCCGGGCTGTTCTGGTACAGATCCCCGTCCTTCTGAACAAAGCCGATAGCGGTCAGGCCGCTGAGCAAATAGCCGGTGTTTGCCTCATGCCAGCCCATCTTAGCCGCCAGCTCCTGCGCTGTGATTTTCTCAGTCAGTTGGGAGAACACATCCATCTGCATGGCGGAATTCACCAGCTTTTCATACAGCTGCAAAAACGGAAGCTGCGTCAGTTGTTTCCATACACTCATTTGATTCATTGTCATAGACTCCTTTCATGATTGCTGACAGCTTATTTTCTCAGTATTACCAGCTTGTTGGAGATGTTTCTGACAGGCCGTATCCGTCCCAGCGCCCGATAGACCGGGTACAGCTCCTTCATTCCTTCCACCAGGCTTACATCCTTGATCCATGTAAGTTCCGGCGCCATGCTCTCCAGCTCCCTGCCGCTTTTCAGGCCCCAGGTAAAACGGGCCTTGCTGGCCTCGATGGATTTCTCCTTCATATGCCGCATGATGAAGGGATTCATGGTCTCCATGATGATCTCCACGTGTTCAAAGCGGTTACAGATAATGGATAGAATTTTCTTTACATCCGCCTCCGTCAGATACATGACCAAGCCCTCGATCACAACAAGCACCTTCCCTGTTGGATCTTCGATTTCCGCAGCCCAACTCTCATCCATAGCCGATTTGGCGATCATGGAGATGCGCCCCTGCTCATCCAGAAAGCGCCGCCGAATATTGATGACCTCCGGCAGATCCAGATTGTACCAGCGAACCTGTCCATTATCCAGCCGGTAGACCCGTGTATCCAGGCCGCAGGCGATATTAACAACGGTTGCATCCGGGTTTTCCGCTAAGAAGGCGCTCACCAACCGATCCAGCAGAATGGTGCGGGCGATGACGCCGCTGCTCATGGCCGCATCCTTCTCCGCTTTGGAGAAGTCATAGTCCAGTTGCTTTACGATCTCTATGGCCTTTTTATCATAGAACTTGTGTTCCTTTTTCTGAGAATGGGCAGCACGGGCAAACAATGTCTGCAGCATGGTCTCCGGCACGCCTTGAATATTTACTTTTTCCATGTTCCTTGCTCTCCTTTTTCCGGGATTATGGAATGCGGCGGTTTTCCCGATGGCGGGTGCTCCACAATGCCATAATCGCAAACCAGATCATCATACTCTCGCTCATCAGCCCGTTGATAAAGGCAAGCCGAAAGGCGCAGTCCGGCATCAGCATCGTTGCCAGCTTCAAAAGAACGTAAAATACCAGCGGGTTTGACAAGGCCATTCCCTTAGAGAAAACACTCTTTCCCCGCGCCAGCACCCAAAACCAGTAGAGGTACGGCGGAAGCATCAGCACTTCACTTACGATAACGAGCCAGGATAAGTGCGCGAACAAAGCCTCCGATACAGGGAGTGCCGCTGCGGCATAACCATTGCCGGACATCCAGGCAAACCCGTATAAAATCATGATGTAAAACAGATGCAGGCATAGCCAGGGCGTCAGGCTGAACACCGTCAGATAATGATATACTTTTCGCTGCCTCTCCTCTTTCAAAAAGCATGCAATGGCAAACAAGGCAACGCCATAGAAAAGGATACCGGGAAACGCCAGCGCCATGGCAAGGGCATTGCGCCAGGGGGCAATGGCCGCTGTACCCACCGTCAGCCAGGATATGCTCCCCATATACGCCGTGTCTCCATAGATCATCAGCCAATCGCCGGCACCGAAGCATATACAGCCCAGCATACCGCACACCAGTGCGGTGATCGTTTTTCTGCGATAAATCGTGGGTGTCCTCATCACTTTTTCCTCAACTTTCCCGGAAACCACGGAATACAGCGGTTCACCCGGCCGCAGTAATCCTGATAGGGCTGGCCGTGCAGCGCCGCCAGCCATTTTTCCTCAGTCAGCTTCATCAGTACCGTTAAATAAAGCCAGAACACCGGTGGCAGGATCAGCAGCCACAGGTTGTCCGCCAGCAGCAGTGCTCCGGTGCAGGCCAGCAGAAACGCTGAATAAATGGGGTTGCGCACCCAGGCGTACACGCCACTGGTGGCCAGGGTGTTATTTTTAATATGGTCGTCCACCTTGGCGCGAAAAACGGCGCTGTACCAAAGCCAGATACCGAAAACGATCAGAAGAATCCCAATGATCCACAATGGGATCCGAAGGAACTCCGCCCGCGCCGTTGGTATCCATCCGACGGCGGTCAGTACAATTCCAGCCGCAGTCAACGCAAGGATAACGGCGACATAGACCGGCCCCACGCCATACATGGGCAAATGCTGTCTGTTTTTCATCCAATACGGCTCCTTCCTTTTTCGGCAGGTCAATCAGACCACATTCAAAAAATCAAAACGACCAGCCCTGCCACGATTGCCGCCCCCACGATCCAGATCAAGGTCAGGAATCCCCGCTTTTTCAGCACCTGCTTCCATGTCTGCACAAAGGGGATATCCTCTGTACCGGGTAGGGCCCAGAATTTGCTGTGTCCCACCCACAGCTTGTCGATCACGACGCCGTCGTACCAGTTCATCACTTCCAGGAACAGCAGCGCCTGCCAATAGGCGGTCTTAAAATCCCGGACTCCATTCCAAACTCCAATGATGAATAGCAGTGCGCCTAGCATGACCAGGTAAAACAGCACCATGAACCGTTTCCTTCTCTTGCCCATGGCCGTCCTGTCCGCCAGTCCGATGGCATAGACCCGTTCCTGCACCGGCTTGGGGTAGAAGAACAAGCCATTTACCGCTCCGCCCTGGACAGCCAGCGCCACCATCCCTGTAAACAGGAGCAGATAGAGGATGATTTGGAATACGATCATACCCTCTCCTCACTATTACAATAAATTTGGACAGGAAAGCCGGGCAGCCAGTCCGGCTTTC
>OIYT01002229.1_pt1 | contig 12131 bp, 9 predicted proteins | sample 1588201 | NCBI WGS metagenome assembly OIYT01 (sample SAMN03283260) | human gut metagenome | biome: human-associated habitat; material: feces | host: Homo sapiens | place: USA | collected 2013
ACCCCGCCGGTGACGGAGGAGATGTCATAGACCCGACGGCATAACCGCCGCACAGCCACTGCCGGACACCGCAAGCGTTAACGTCCGGAACGAGCCGCCTATAAGGTAGCACGCTGGCAGCCTCGCCGCTGCCGGTGGCGCAGATAAGAATAAACAGAGACAGAAAAAGACGAAAGACAAGAAATAAAAATGATAAGAATATGAACAGAAAAATGATGAATTTGGGTATCGGCCTGTGCTTTGCCTGCATGGCAGCACTGACGGCGGCAAGCTGTACGGACGATACTGACGACGGCAGCCGCTTGCCCGACGGCGCATGCCCCATGACCTTCACCGCCAGCGTGGACGGGCTGACCGCTACGCGTGCCACGACGGATAACAACGGCAAAACCACGTGGCAAGCGGAAGACCCCGTAGCCATCAGCATGGACGGCGGAGCGAACCATAAACAGTATAAGATAAGCGATGCCAACACCGGTGCGATGATTCCCGATGGCGATGGAAACATCCTCTATTGGAGCAAGCGGCAGGAAACCCTTGCGGCATGGTATCCGGTGAGTTACACCGTCGGCAGTAACACCGGTAGCGGTGAAGTGGACATCACCGACCAGAATACCGGTTTCGGGGCTTTGGAGAATATCCTTCATGCCCCGGCACAGGATTATACATACAGTAGCAGCAATCCCGTCGCCTTCACTTTCCGCCACGCGCTGGCAAAGGTGAAGGTCACGCTAAAGAAAGGCGACGGCATTACAGACGACGACTTGTCCGCCGCCACCGTCACCTTTACGGGCTATACCGCCGGCTCTTTGGGCTACAACGGCATGACGGGCAGCGGCAGCAACGGCGACATCACCCCGAAAACGGAAACAGCCAGCGGAGGCGCCCCCACCTACACCGCCCTCGTTATCCCGCAGCAGATGCAGAGCAAGAAGTTTATCAAAGTAACTATCGGCGCAGATGGTGCTGCCCGTAATTACTTCTATACCCCCGCAGGCAGCACCGATGCCAACCTCGAAGCCGGGAAGCAATATACCTATACCATCACCGTGAAGAAAACGGGACTGCAAGTAGAGTCGGTTACCGCTTCGTGGAAGGATGATAGCGCAAAAGACGGTGATGCGGAGAAAGCCACTTTCAGAATACATCTGGCAGATTTCTCTGCACCGACAAATACATCGGATTATAAAGTGACGGATGCTAACGGCACCACCTTGACAGCCAACGATAACATATATACAACTTCTTCCAGTGCAATAAACATTTCCTTGTCGGCTGACGACGGTTATACCCTAAGGAAGTTTCTGACTAAGGTAACTGCCGGTATCTGCAAACAGAAAGTAGCATACACAGCCGATACACGCACTTATACCTATACATTCTATGACATCCATTCAGATTTGTGGCTGGACAACATACAGGCGGAAGCCGGAGCAGCCGGCACGAGCCCTGCCTCTCCGAATGTAGGTGATTATTTTTATGCGAACGGTACATGGTCAAGTACATATTCCTCAAATACCTCCAATCCCTGCATCGGCATTGTCTTCAAGGTGGGTGCCGGAGCAGGAGATAATGTAGGCAACTATAATTTCTTCTTTATGGATAATACCATTCACGGCTATGTGGTTGCATTGAACGATGCGAATGACAATGCAGGTGCCTGGGGAATACGATTGACCAATGTGGACGGATTGACTGATGAGGGGTCTTATGTCAATAAGTATGACGGTTACAGCAATACCGCCATTGTCCGTTTGCTGAAAGCATATAAGAGTACCGATGTAAACAGCCCTACAGCCGATGGTCAGTATTGGGCATTTAAGGTTGCATCCGGGTACAGCGCGATTTCTCCTGCCAATACCAGTGGCTGGTACCTGCCTTCCATCGGTCAGCTCAATGACATTTATAGCATGAATAACCGTACCGGTTTGTTTCAAGGAGCCGGAGGTACTGATTTCAAGACCACGGATAACAACGGCCGTTATTGGTCTTCGACGGAAAAGAACGAATATGACGCATGGTATTATCAATTTAACGGCAGCGGTTCCGGCAGTTATGCAAAAAGTGATAATGGCTATCTGCGAGTATCTTATGTCCGTGCCATATTAACCTTTTAAACTCCGCATCCATGATGAAGATGAAACAAATATATCTCTTTCTTTCCCTCGCCCTGCTTTGCGCTTGCAGCAGTGACGAAGAGTTGCCTGCCGTAGCGCAGCAGCCCTGCCCTGCTTTGGAACTGACAGTGAGCGCAGGAGGCTTTATAACCGATAGTAGCGCTTCCGGCACCCGTGCCACCGATAATGGCGCAGCCACCACTTTCGAGAACGGTGACCGTGTAGGCGTCATCGTATTGGAGGACGGTACGTTGAAAGGCAACAACCTTCCCTATAAATACAATGGCGGCAGTTGGTCTTTCGATGCAGCTACGGTAAACAGCGAAGGCACCGGCAAGAGCGTATATTATTACGACAACAAGGCAACGAATGTCACCTATATCGTTTATTTCCCGTATAGCACCGATGCCAACGATGTTACCTCTATTGAAGGCGATGGCGGTTTGAAGAGTAAATTCATTCCCAAAGCAGACCAGCAGTCAGAAGCCGACTACCGTGCTTCCGACCTGATGATATGGCAATCTACAGCCGGTATTGCTCCGCAAAAGACACTTGCCGCCACCCTGACCCATGCCTATAATTCTGTTTCCCTTTTGCCGGAAGTGCATTATACATTGGATAACGGTGATGATTTTGTTCATCCGTCTCCAGCCATCTCTGATGTGAACTTCTTAATGGATGATGAAATTGTCTATCCATATAAGGCGGCCGACGGTAGTTACCGGTGTATTCTTCGTTCCGGCTTAACGAATAGTAGCGTACGTTGTTTCTATACCTGTGATAATAAGACATACAGTAAGGATTTGACGGTATCATTGGCAGGTGCAAATACCCGATACAGCTCCACGCAGAGGGTAAATGCCGGATCGTATAGCCTTGCCAATGCTCAAGTGGGCGATTTTTATTGCAAGAACAATAGTAACGAAGGTTATCTGATTCCCGGTGAGATCGCTTCCCTTACCGCAGACCAGCAGGCAGCTTGCCTTGGTATCGTGCTGAAAGTCGGTAAAGATGATAGCGGTGATTGGAAAGATGAAGACATCTACAAGCTAAAAGACGGAACAACAGAGATGGGTATCATTCATGGTTATGTTCTTGCCTTAAAAGATGGTAATAGTGGAAATACTTGTGCGTGGGGTTCTTACGGTGAAGAAATACATACTGACCAAGCGCAGTACACCCTTTTTTGTGGTTACAGCAATACGCAGAAGATAAAAGAGTATGTCGCTGCAAATGCCGGTAAAACTCTACAGAAAGATTTCCCTGCCGCTTATTATGCCTCGGAAGGTTACGAACAGAGTTATCCTTCTCCCAGCAATAGTAGTGGTTGGTTTTTGCCTTCTGCCGGTCAGTGCTGGTATTGGTATAAAAATAGAGACCTATTATTGACAAGTATGCAGAAAGTCGGAGGAAATGGATGGCAGAGCTACTATTGGTCGAGTTCGGAGAGCGACTACTATCCGGCGGGCTACGCGTGGTACGTGGGTTTCGACGGCGGCTACGTGTACGACGACCGTAAGCGCGACCGCAACAACCGTAGGGTTCGTTCTTCTTTGGCTTTTTGATCTTATTTATCAATTTAGACTATTTATCTATTAAAATCAATCCCGCGAAGCGGGTCGCACTATTTTTTTATGGCTCTGACCGAAGAATTACCTATTTACCGCGCCACGTACCGGTTATTGAACATGCTGATCCGTGCCACGCAGGACTTTCCCCGATTCTATAAATATAGTTTGGGGACAAGGATGGTAGATGTGTGTCTGGATATGTCGATGTTGCTCTATAAAGCGAACAGCAGCTACGAGAAAACGGAACCGCTTCGGGAATTTCTCGGAAAATTCGGTATGTTGCAGATGCTGCTCCGGGTGTGTGCCGAACAAAAGGTGATAGATACCAAAAAGGTGGCAGTGTTTGCCCTTGAAATGGAAAAGATAGGGAAACAAGCCACGGGATGGAAACAATATAATGAGAAAGGAAAACAAAACAATGAACAGAACAGAAGATAAAGGCAAGCATATTTTTTGTGGCGTGAGTCCGGTCGGTCAAGGCTTACCGGAGAGAGCCGGTTTTAAAATGAAAAAGGGTTATCGACAGGAAGTGGACTTCTTGTAAAGACAAAACTGATAACAATAATTGGTCGAGTTCGGAGAACAACAACAATCCGGCGAACAACGCGTGGTACGTGAATTTCAACAACGGCAACGTGAACAACGACAATAAGAACAACGACAACAACAATAGGGTTCGTTCTTCTTTGGCTTTTACATTAAAACCTATGAAACAAAAAAAAATGGAAACAAACAGCTTATTCGCTCCCGAAGAAACGGGCGGCATCTCGTTGGAGGAAGTCTTTGAGGCTTACTTCGCCTGCCGTCGCAAGAAACGGGGGACGCATAACGCCCTTGCCTTCGAGGCGGACTATGAGCGGAAGTGCATCCGGTTGTGGCGTGAAATCAACGCCGGAACCTACAAGCCTTCCCGCTCTGTCGCCTTCATTGTATTCAAGCCGGTGCAGCGGGAAGTATTCGCCGCCGACTTCCGCGACCGGGTGGTACACCACCTGATCGCCCGCAAGATAGAGCCGCTGCTGGAAGCGGAATTTATAGACGACAGCTACAGCACCCGCAAAGAAAAAGGGACACTGTACGGCATCCGCCGGGTAGAGGAATTTGTCCGGGAATGTTCGGAGAACTACACCAAGGACTGCTACGTGATGAAGCTCGACGTCCGCTCGTTCTTCATGGATATACACAAGAAGCTACTTTACGAGCGGATGGAGAAGTTTCTGCGGGAAACCTACCGGGCGAACGACCTGGAGATGCTACTCTACCTGCTGCGCGAAACGATCTTCAACCGGCCGGAGAAGAACTGCATCCGCCGCTGTCCCGCGAGCCACTGGAAAGGGTTGCCACGGGACAAGAGCCTGTTCCATTCGGACGGGATGCACGGGCTGCCCATCGGCAACCTGACGAGCCAGATGTCGGGGAATTTCTTCCTGAGCCCGCTCGACCACCTGATTACGGAGCTGTGGGGCATACCGTTCTACGGGCGGTATGTGGACGACATGGCACTGGTGCATACCAGCAAGGAATACCTGCTGGAGAGGCGTAAGCGCATCCGCGAATGGCTGGCGGCAAACGGGCTGACCCTGCATCCCCGGAAGATGTACCTGCAACATTACAGTAAGGGCATCCCATATATCGGCGGCGTGGTGAAACCGGGACGGACGTACATCAGCAACCGCACGGTGGGGTATTTCCGTGACACGCTGGCGCACTACAACCATCTGGCACAAGAACCGGGATATGTGGAAACGCACGGCGAGCAGTTCGTGGCGTCGGTAAATTCGTACTTAGGACAGATGAAGCACTTCGCCACCTATAACATCCGGAAAAAGCTGTTATTGGAAGGCGGCATCGCCCCGCAATGGTGGAAGGTGATGTATGTGTCTGGACATCTGGAAAAGACGGTGCTGAAAAAGCGATATACCGCACGTGCCCGCCTGCGCCGGGAGATGCGGCGGGAAATCGTAAGTTATCAATTGATAAGGAAAGAAGCCGTATGACGGAACAAGAACTGATAAGGAAGCAGGAAGAGGGCGGCAACGAAACCCTCTATCTGATGAAAGTGGGCATGTTCTTCCATGCCTACGATGCGGGCGCATTTGCACTGGCACGGCTGATGCACTACCGGGTGAAGCGCAAGGCAAGGAAAGGCGGACGGGAGGTGCTGGTCGCCGGATTCCCGGCGGACAGCCTGCCGACGGTGGCGGAACGCATTGCGGCGGCTGGCGGCAAGGTACTGGCGAAAACGGACACATGGGTGGAGTTTGCGGGGCTGGACGCCACGGAAGACGCCACGCTGATAGACGACATACCGGCAGACACGAAGAAAACCGTCCCGGAGAATCCCACCCGTGAATGGGAACGGAAAATAATGGACTACGACTTGTCGTGTACCACTCCACTGGATGCACTGAACTTTCTGGCAGGCATCCAGAAAGAACTGAAAAACAAATAATACCTTATCCATCTATCCAATTTATGAATGAAACGAAAACCTATCATCACCTGCCCTGCAACGAAACGCCGGACAACTGTAATTTCCTATTGAGAAGTTTCCGGAAAGGGGAAACATTCAGCAATACGGACAAGGGTATGAATTACATCGTATTCTGCCAGAAAGGTGAAGTACGGCTGACAAGCAGCCTGTTCCGCAAAGAAATGCTGCACGGGGGCGACATCCTGTTCCTACCCCGCATGGCTGACTGCCAGGGAGAGATACTGGAAGATACCCATGCGGTGATCCATACCTTCAACAACACGGTCTGCCGTCCGGAAAACTGCATACTGAACTACCTGTACACGCACAAAAAGAAGGAAGAGGGCGGCAACCCCACCACCTATTGCTGCAAGCTACCGGCACACGAGGCTATCGTGCTGTTCATGGAAAGCATCCGCCATTATCTGACGGACGGCACGGAGGATATACAGCTATGGCACCTGAAACATAAGGAACTGATCCGGCTGTTCAGCCGCTACTATACACCGGAAGAGCTGCAAGCCTTCTTCCACCCGATGACGGGGGAAGAGGTGCCGTTCAAGAGCCTCGTACTGGCGCACTACATGAAAGCCAACGACACGCAGGAACTTGCCGACCTATGCGGCTACGGAATAACGACCTTCCGGCGTATCTTCAAGGAGGAGTTCGGAACGGCGGTCTATCAATGGCTGCTGAAGAAACGCTCGGAACATATCCTGTACCGGCTCTCTTTCCCCTATATCCCCTTCCATGACATCATAGAGGAGTTCAACTTCGCCTCGCCCCAGCAATTCTACCGTTTCTGCAAGGCGAACCTCGGCGACAGCCCAACGAACCTGCGGAAAAAACATGGGCAATAATGATGAATTTATGATTATTTTCGGTAACATGCCGAAACGGGAATATCCGTACCTTTGCAGCCAATTTAAAGCAAAATAGGTATTTACGGATATTTTCATACATGGAGGAATTTAAGACAACACCCTATATACGGCTACTCTCCCAAGGGGATGCCACAAGCGAGGAATTAGAAGAAGCGTTAGGTGATTTTACCCACCGGATTTATGAGTTCTGCATGAAGGAAAAGAATGTGACATTCATCTACTTTTCCCTGCATCATTTGCGGACACTGCTGATCCATATCGAGGACAGGAGGACGGAAACGGGCGGCAAGCTGTCCGCCAACGGGGGCATCGCATTTGTGGACGCCGCCATCGAATGGGCAAAGGGCGGCACGCAAGGGAACGCGGAAGGAACGGAGGAAGAAGAAGGAGAAGAAACACTGCCGCCGATTGTATGGACGGGAAAGGTCATCCATCTGATGGAGTTTATCTACGGCTCGGACACACTGAAGAATTTCAATGACGGCAAGGTGACCATCAAGGAGGTGGCGGCGCACTTCGGCAAGATGTTAGGGATAGAAATCAAAGACCCGTCGGGCTGTTATGTGAACATGCGGGAACGGGTGCAGGAGAGCCGAACCACCTATATAGACAGCATGAGGGACGCCCTGCTGGAAAGGATGGACAAGGACGACGAGAAACTGTACAGGAGGAAAAAGTAACTTGCTTTTTCCTCCTGCCTGTTTTGAGGGGTTTAGTCCTTCTTACCCAATTCCAACAGATGGCAGAGGGCGGGATCGTTCTTGATACGCTCCAATTCATCGGCGACAATCTGCCGGACATCTTCTTTGATTTGGTTGTAATTAGCCTGTACCATCTCCTGCATGTGATCGACTCCGTTGTCATCCACGAAGTTGGTGATAACGGGGATTTTCTGATAACTCTTCTCTTCCTCGGCTATCTTAGCGGCATCCACCACTATCTCGCAATGGAAAATCTTCTGCTCGATGCGCTCGGAGAAGTTGTCGGCGACGGAACCGACAAACATGCCCTGCGTCAGCCCGGAAATCTTGCTGGGCGGTATCATGCTGTCCATCTGGGTGGAGATGGAGGTGGACTTGTCATTGCGGTTGATGGTCATGCTCTGCCGTTTCTGTAATATCTTGCCGAAACGCTCACTTAACGTCTTGGCGGTTTCACCGACAACCTGCCCGGAAAAGAGATTGCCGACGGTATTGATGATTACTTTCGCCTCCTTGTCGGTATAGTCGCGGATGAGCTGGGAGAAGTCCTGAAAGCCCAAAAGTACGGCGACTTTGTTGCTTCGGGCGGTGGCTATCAGATTGTCCAACCCTTTGATGAAAATGGTGGGAAGCTCGTCGATGATGATGGAACTCTTCAACATTCCTTTCTTATTGACCAACTTAATGATACGGCTGTTGTAAAGTCCCAAAGCGGCACCGTAAATTGCCTGCCGGTTGGGGTTGTTGCCGATGCAGAGGACTTTGGGTGCATCGGGGTTGTTGATGTCAAGGGTGAACTCGTCGGCGGACATGACCCAATACAAGGCGGGGGAAATCATACGGGACAAGGGAATTTTGGCGGATGCAATCTGCCCCATGAGCTGGTCGGCGGCTCCGGCGAGCCATGCGTCGAGGAAGGGACTGAGGTAGTTCTCCAATTCAGGATAAGAGGACATGATGGGGAAAATCTGCTCGTAGGGCTTGTTGAGAAACTCGACGGCATGGGGGAAAGTGCAGTACCGTCCGTCCTTGTAGATGCGGAGGAACCAGATGATGGCGGCAAACAGGATGGTGGGCGATTCGACGAAGAAGTCGCCCTGCTTTGCCGCCCATGAACGGTTGAGGTTCAACATGATATTGTACGAACTTTCGTAGGCATCGGAGATGTCGGTCATGAACCGGGCGTTCAGCGGATTGCACCGGTGGCTGCGGCTGGGGTCGTCGAAGTTGATGATGTAGAACTGCGGCTTGACCTTGTAGCCGTCCTGATGGGTGAGCAGGTGGTTGTAGGCAATGGTGGTAAGGTCGGGAAACTTGAAGTCGTAGATGAACATCGCGAAGCCTTTTTCAATCTGCTGTTTGATGTAGGAATTGACCACGGCGAAGGATTTGCCGCTGCCCGGTGTTCCTAATACGATGCTCGCACGAAAAACGTTGACAACATTGATCCATCCGTCGTTCCATTTCTTCTTGTAGAAGAAACGGGTGCGGAGATTGACGGAATATTCATTTTCCATGAGCCGGGTTTCCTGCATGAAGCTCTCGTTTTCATTATTGAAAACGTCATCGAGCAGGTTGTTCTTCAGCAAGCGGCTGATCCAGATGCCTGCCGCCAAAAGGCAGAGGTAGCCGACGGTAAGGGTGAGGATATAGAACGCGGTGCGGACGACAAACGACACGGGCATGTCCAGTAACCACCAGTTGAAAAAGAACAGTACAAAGCCCACGGAAAGGACTGCTCCTATATGTACCCATTTTATCTTTTCTTCTTTCACTCCTTTAGTGCCGATGCAGGAAAGGGCAAGGAACACCACACAAAAGAGTTTGGTGTAGAGCGACCAGGTGAACAGCCCGGCGGTGCGGTGGAAGTTGAGCAGTATCTTGTCCACCACTCCGATGTTTATCCCCCATTCCTTGATGGCGGGGTAACAGTACCAATAGATATTGATTATTACAAACAGAATACTCAACGCACGCATGAAATCCATCACCCGTGCCAATCCTCTTAAATCATCTTCTTGTGACATAATGCTGAATTTTTAAAAGTTATCGAATAAATGATTCTGTAATACGGGGTCAGTCCTGACGACCGTAACGATGCCGGCGTTTCTTCTTGTCGGGTTTCAGGAGCTTGGGATGCCGGGGTACATAATTCAGTTCCGGCTCCATGCCGGAAAGCAACCCTCCCAGAATTTTCTCCCCGTTTTCGAGATCCACAACAGGAGGAACGGGTGGCTGAAGTGGCGGCATGAGATTTTGTGGCTGTTCCTGAAAGCGTTCGTTGAGCATATTTGCTGAAAACTCCTTACCCAGACGTGAGCCGTTGAGCACGGTTCGGCTGCGATGATCTATAAAGGTAACACCGTAAATCCTGCCGGTTTCGTTGCGGCGGAGAACCAAGTCTATCTGTTCTTTTGCCAAGCGGTCACGAAAATCCCGTTCGTCTACGGACCGACGCAGAGCGTCAGCCACTAACGGTCGAATCCGTTCACGGCACGGATCGGACTTGGCTTTTGCGGTGGCTTCCCGCATCTTCTTGTCCAGTTGCTCCGCTCCTGTCATTTTGCCCAGTCGGGAGGACTTGATGGGAGTGGCTACCGTTTCGCCGTTGTTGTCCAGAGCGGTATAGAGTATCCCATGATAGGTACGTCCGCCCATTTCTCCCTTCACTTCTTCCATACCTATATTATACAGGGAAAGCAAGGCACGGAACTCGCCCATTGTGTGGAAGCTGTAAAGTTTGAGCAGGGGTTTGACCGTGCGGGCTATCTGTCTTTTGATGTCCCCTTTGGCCGCATCTACCGGCTTCAGCTGCCACTCTTCACCTTTCTTTTGACCTTCCGCCGGATGAAGGCCGTATTTCTGTTCCAGAAATTCGGTAATCTCTTTGCTACGGCGATGCTCGAACTTGTCAGAAACTTTCCTGCCTTCACTATCGACACGCAGGGAAACGATGTGGATATGGTGCCGGTCGATGTCCTCGTGCTTGAAAACAAGATAGGGCTGGTTACCATAACCGAGCCGTTGCATGTATTCCCTACCGATTTCCGCCAGTTGCTCGTCAGTCAGTATATCGTCGGGATGCGGATTGAGGGAGATATGTATGACCGGCTTCTCGGTACGGTAATGGCTCGGCATCCATTCGAGAAGCTGCCGCATGGATTCATCCGGGCGAAAACACCCGTCTTCGGGATAGCGAAGGAGATGCGTGGAGAGGATTTTCGCTCCGCCTTCATCGACCTTGTTCTGGTTGTAGGCCAATGCGCCGTATAGATTCTTACCCACACTGATCTTGGCTACCATGTGAGGCGAGTTTTTGGGAAAGTTCGACAATCCGGCGGTTCAACTCCACGAGTTCAAGGGTGAGCTTTTCAAGTCTGTAGAGCAGTGCCAACGCTTTCTTTTCGGTGAAATGGATGTGTAACTCCTTGACGGCTTGGTTGTAATTTACTCCTATGGCACGGAACTGCTGGAACAGTTCCGTGAGCTTGGCTACATACTCCATTGTGGCACGGTCTGTTCGGATCACCCTGAACTCTTCGTTAAAGATCCGTGCGGCGATGAACTTGGATTTGGACAACAGGCCGGACTGCTCAAACATGGTGAGAAACCGTGCATGACCGGCTTCGTCCAGATTGACGGTTTCACGGTGGACGGCCGGGTTCGACTTGGGTAATCTGCCCCCTTTCCCCCGTGTGTGGGGATGCTTTTTCTCGTTGTTCATATATACATTTTTTATGTGGTACAATTCCACCCGGATGGAATTGCCGCCGTTAGCTTCCCTCCCACAATTTGCGACTTCGGAGCAAATTGCAGCCCCCTGCAAGGGCAAGCGTTTTTTGCTGCAAAACGGAGTGGTGCTGCAAAAAACACAGCTTGCTATGTTCTGGTGAACATAAATCTTTCCTCTTCGGAGAGGAAAGAACGCTTTCGGGGAAAGCGGGGATTAACGACCGGCGGGAAGCAAACGACCCATTCCCCGGTTGGATGGCGCAAAGTTATATGGTTGTATAATTTGTTGTATATCAGCGATATTAGCCAAATTGCGCCAAATGATAGCCACTTGTACACATGGGGTGGAACAAAGGGGAAACGGGCAGTCAATGATGGCGAGATGACCGATTGACTAACTGAACGACCAATCGGTCAGGTAACCAATCAGACGGTTAGCTATTGCAACGTTGGTGTGGCTGACCAGCCAACCAAGCGGATAACCTTTTGTTCGGACAGTTTATTTATTGTTCGGCTGTTTTCTTGGCTGGTTATCCGATAGGCAATACAATCCAGTAATATCATGTGTGGTCGGACAAGTATCCGATTGGCTAATCAGACGGATAATCCTTCGGTCGGTTAGCTGTTCATCCAGCCATTCTATGTCAGGAGCC
>OIYT01002231.1_pt1 | contig 12120 bp, 8 predicted proteins | sample 1588201 | NCBI WGS metagenome assembly OIYT01 (sample SAMN03283260) | human gut metagenome | biome: human-associated habitat; material: feces | host: Homo sapiens | place: USA | collected 2013
CCTGCCGTTATGGCAGCTATGGGCTCTGTTCTTACAAATAAGTATGCAGAGGGTTATCCCGGAAAGCGCTACTATGGCGGATGCCAGTGCGTTGACGAGGTAGAGGCTATCGCTATTGAGCGTGCCAAGGAACTCTTCGGCGCTAAATTTGCCAATGTACAGCCACATTCCGGAGCACAGGCAAATACTGCCGTTTATTTTGCAGTTCTTCAGCCGGGCGATACTGTTCTTGGTATGAGCCTTGCCGACGGCGGACATCTTACACACGGTTCTCCGGTAAATCTCTCAGGAAAATATTTTAACTTTGTATCTTACGGTCTTGACGACGAGACTGAATGCATCAATTATGATACGGTATACAAGCTTGCTGCAAAGCACAAGCCTCGTTTGATCGTTGCCGGAGCATCTGCATATCCGAGAGCAATTGACTTCAAGAAGCTTTCTGAAATCGCAAGATCTGTAGGCGCACTGTTAATGGTTGATATGGCGCATATTGCCGGACTTGTAGCTGCCGGCTGTCACGAATCACCTGTTCCGTATGCAGATATCGTTACAACAACAACTCACAAGACACTCAGAGGCCCAAGAGGAGGTCTTATCCTCACAAACAACGAGTATCTTGCAAAGAAAATAAATTCCGCTATTTTCCCCGGAACACAGGGCGGCCCTCTTATGCATACGATCGCTGCAAAGGCAGTATGTTTCGGTGAGGCTCTCAAGCCTGAGTTCAGGGATTATCAGAGACGTATCGTTGAAAATGCAAAGGCTCTTTCCGAGGGACTTCTCAAGAGAGGATTCAATCTTGTTTCCGGCGGTACTGACAATCATCTTATGCTTGTTGATCTCCGTCCTTTCAATATCACAGGCAAGGAACTGGAGCACCGTCTTGACGAAGTATACATCACTGTAAACAAGAACGCTATCCACAACGATCCTGAAAAGCCTTTTGTAACAAGCGGTATCAGGATCGGTACACCTGCCGTTACAACACGTGGTCTGGGCGTTGAGGAAATGGAAAAGATCGCTGAATACATCTATCTCTGCGCTACGGACTTTGAGAACAAGGCTGACGAGATCCGTGCAGGCGTTAATGCTATCTGCGAGAAATTCCCGCTTTATAAGTAATTATTGAATACTAAGGGACGGATATTTTATTCGTCCCTGTATTTTATTGGAGGTATTTATGGATTGGGCTATCGTATCTTGTTTCCCTGTTTTAGCAGCGATTGCAGCTATTCTGATTGTTGCAAAGAATTTATCAAAAAATACATTCAAATGTAAATATTGTGCAAAAGAATTTAATGTAAAGTGGACAGAACTTATTTTTGCTATGCACTCAGGTAATGATTATTCTATAGAATGTCCTTATTGTAATAAAAAAGAATGCAAAATAAAAAAGTAAAGGAGATTAACAATGTCCATACCTTTAGCAGATAAAATACGCCCCCAGTCTCTTGACGATGTTGTGGGACAGGAGCATATACTTGCTCCCGGAAAACCTTTGCGCAGAATAATTGAAAGCGGAAAAGTCCCTAATATGATTTTTTACGGTCCGTCGGGAATAGGCAAGACTACCGTTGCACGAATAATAGCGGAAAATTGCGGCATGACGCTGCATAAGCTCAACGGAACAAGCGCATCTACAGCCGATATCAGACAGGTAGTAGGGGAGATAGGAACGTTCGGGACTGAAAACGGAATTTTGCTGTATCTTGACGAGATACAATATCTCAACAAAAAGCAGCAGCAAAGTCTTCTTGAATACATAGAAAACGGTGATATCACACTGATCGCATCGACAACGGAAAATCCGTATTTTTCCATATATAACGCTGTTATCAGCCGAAGTACGGTATTCGAGTTCAAGCCTGTATCTGCGGAACAGATCATTCCGGCAGTACGCCGTGCATTCCGGATAATTTCGGAGGAAAACGGCACGGAGATAGAGGCAGATGACGATATATGCAGAATCATCGCATATAACTGCGGCGGAGATGTCCGCAAAGCTATGAATACGGCGGAACTTGCGGTTATTTGCGGAGAACCCGATTCCGGCAAGGTGCGGATAACCGAAGAATCCATGAAAATAATTGCTCAGAGGAGCAATATGCGCTACGACCGTGACGGCGATCAGCACTATGATATTTTGTCGGCACTGCATAAGTCGATACGTGGATCTGACGAGAATGCTGCACTTCACTATGCTGCACGGCTGATAGAGGCAGGGGATATAATTTCGCTGTGCCGGCGTCTTTTGTGTATTGCATCTGAAGATGTGGGACTTGCATATCCTATGGCTGTGGTTATTACAAAAGCCTGTGTTGATTCCGCCTTGCAGCTCGGACTTCCGGAAGCAAAACTGCCTATTGCACAGGCGGTGATATTACTGGCGACATCCCCGAAGTCGAACAGCGGAGTAATGGCAATAGATGCCGCACTTGCTGATTTAAAAGACTGCGATGCGCTGGATTTTCCACGTCATCTTCAGAATAAGCATTACGACGGCAAGGGAGCAGCAGTTATCGGGCAGAATTATTTATATCCGCACAATTTTCATAATCATTATGTTAAGCAGCAGTATATGCCGGATGCCCTTAAAGGTCATGTGTATTATGAATTCGGCGACAATAAACAGGAACAGTCTGCGTATCAGTACAGGCAAAAACTGCTGAAAGAGGCAGAATAACAAAACCCCCGAAAGTCTTTCGGGGGATAATTTTTTATTCAATTGTAGATTTAAAATGACTTTCATCATTTTGCCGAATTACCCTGTGGACTCACCCTTTCTTAAAGATTTTTTGAATAATACCTCGTATTTTCATAAGCATCATTCCTTCAAAATTTTATAATAGGGTAAAAGAACAATTACTTCATGGGAACCACCTTTGATTTTGTATTTTCCGTCTATGTACAGACGGAACAAGCGGTTTATCAGGAAAATCAATATCTCATCGGACTCAACCTTTTCTTTGGATTTTTAACAATATATCTAAAGACTCATTGTCGAAATTTCAGATAATCCTGTATCTAAACTGAGTTTAGACATGAAGCCATTTTAGTTCAGCAATACGTCAGCCTTGTAATAGAATATAATTTTTACTTCAATAAATGGAACAAGCAAAATACCTATATTCCCGTTTTGTGATTCAATTACTCAGCAAGCCCGCTGGCTTCACGCTGTTGCTCTGAACTTTCTTCCATTGGACTCACTCACCTTTCCGCATAGTATAAATTTACATTGAGCATTCAGCTCAGTCCAAGTAAATTCAGCTCTCGAAGATTTTTACTTTCTTCGTTTTCCTTGATTATATAATACCACGGTTTTTGGCGGATGTCAATAGTAATTTTGAAAAAATATAGAAATTTTAGTACAAATCAGCACAATGTACAATATAAGATACTGTGCTTTTAGCACAATGTACAAAAACGAGGGAGACTTCCGGCTGATATCCTTTAACTACCTCTTGCTTTTTTGGCATATACGGTGTATAATTAATGTATCAAAAAAGTGCGGATAACCGCAGAATGGAGAAGAATATGTCAGATATGAACGAATATACCCCAGACCTCATCGAACTGGTAGATACCGAGGGAAATAAAAAGAATTTTGAAATTGTTGATATTGCAGAATTTCAGGGAGAAGTTTATTATGCAATGATTCCGGAGCTTGAAGGCGAAGATATACTTTCTGCCGACTGTGAACTTGTTATACTTAAAGCTGTTGAGGATGACGGTGAGGAAATACTTGCATCCATTGAAGATGATGATGAGTTCGATATGGTTTCGGAATTTTTCATGAAGCGTATGGATGAACTTTATGATGAGGATGATGACGAAGAAGCAGACTAAGAACGCAAAGAAAAACGGTTCAGGGGTATCCTGAGCCGTTTTTTTAAAAATAAAACCGCCTTGCCGGCATATAGTGGATAAAACCCGCACAAAGCAGGTGGGTAAACGCCCGAATGCTTCACGCTCCCTTCTTCCGCAGGGCGGGAGGTCTGCAATTCACATACGGAGTCGAATTCCCTTATAAGAAGTGTTGGATCATACAAACTATAATTAATCGAACAAGGCAGTAATATTTATTTGTTGACTATATTATATCACAAAAAAAACAGAAAATCAATACTTATTTTTTATTAAAAATTAAAATTTATTTTTCAAGAGCTTTCAGGAGCATTTCTTTCTTATTTAATATATCTGTCAGTTAATGACATAAAACGACAATATTTGTATAAAACGTACAAATATTGCCTTGTCGATTTGGATGATAAAAATATTGACATTTTCAATGAATCATGTTATTATTAAATTTATATAATCTGAAAAATAATTCCGGAAAAAATTTTGAAAACCCCTTTAAATTTTCCGCAATATGTGATATAATAATTGTGTATGAAACTTGCATGGTATACCGTGTTGAAATAAGGAGAAAATATGAAGAGAATTTTATCAATAATATCAGCGTTACTGTTTATTTTTCCGCTTGTCTGCATTCCGGCTACGGAAGCAGAAGCGGTAAGTTTTCCAATCAAAACAACGCTCTACAGTGAATCGGCAGTGCTGATAAATCTTGATGCCGATATGCTTATTCATGAAAAAAATGCTGACGTAAAGCAAATGCCCGGTCCTCTGGTAAACATTATGACAGCCGTTGTCGTTCTGGAGGAATGCAGCGATTTCAGTGAGGAACTTACTGTAGATCCGGCAGTATACAGCAGTGTTTATGATACGCTAAGAAATAACAACAGATCTGATGATCTGCCGTCCTGTGATATTCTGGACGGTGATGTACTGACTGTAGAGGATCTTCTTTACTGCATGATGCTTACCTCGTCGATCGAGGCGTCAAATACACTGGCGTTCAGGTTCGGCGGAGGCAGTGTTCCTGCTTTTGTCGAAAAGATGAATGCAAAAGCAAAGGAACTTGGAATGACATCTACAAATTTCACCAATCCTGACGGTATGTTTGATCCGAATCAGTATACTACTGCCAGAGATATGGCTAATCTCACAAAGTATGCGCTTGAAGTGCCGAAATTTGAAAGTATAGCCGTAACTTACAGCTATACTCCTGTAGTTCCGAATCCGGAGCGCCATGAACATATTGACGAATGGATCTGGAAACATACGAACTTTATGATGGATATCAACAATGACACCTATTATTATATGGGGGCAAAGGGAATAAAAACCGGAAATCTTGTTGATGCAGGGCGCAATCTTGTTACCCTTGCGAGCAGGGATGGAAACAATTATCTTGTTGTTCTTATGAAAGCTCCGTTTAACGATGCCGAAGGTGAGCTTAAATATTATCATATCGACGATGCAATGACGCTTTTTGACTGGGCGTTCAATCATTTCTCATATCAGGTGATACTTGCAGATACTGCCGAAATCGGTGAGCTGCCCGTTACTCTTGCGGAAGGCAACGACTATGTCCTTGCACGTCCGAATAAAGAATTTTCGATGCTCTGGTATGATGAGATAGATACTTCCCTCATAAAAAAAGACCGGATAACCTGGAAAAAAAGCTCGCTTCGTGCTCCGGTAAAAAAAGGTGATGTTCTTGGTGAAGTTACTCTGGAATACTCCGGCGAGGAACTCGGAACTATAGAACTTGTTGCTGTGTCTGATGTGGACAGGTCGAAGTCTAAGTATAATCTGGAGGTTGTAAAAAGATTTCCGAAGTCAAAATGGTTTAAGAATGCATTGAAGATCTCTGTGATTCTTTGCCTGATCTATATTGTGATCTGCATATACGCATGGGCTGTCTATAAGAGCAAGGGGAAACCGCTGAAGCCAATATATGCCGTACCTAAAATGGAAAAAAAGAAAAAGAAGAATTCCGGCAGTGACCATAAATCTTAGAACTTGTTTTCATAGGATTTGCCGGAAAATGCGTGCAATATTCTATGAGAACAAGATCTTGATAACTGTATGTAGGGCGAACGTGGTTCGCCCTTTTTACTTTAAAGATCAATGAAATTGGAGTCGGAATATCCGACAATGCCGTTATAGCTGACAACATACCAGCCTCCGGTTTCGCCGTTTACCAGAATTGATGCACCGTTCGGGGCAGAACCTATGATTCTTCCGGCAAGCGACGGGTAACTTCTGATGTTAAGACCGCTGCCGTCCGTTACGACTGTTCCCCAGCGTACCGGACCGGCGGATACAAAGGGAATGCCGAAGTAATCGCACAAAGAACGGACAATATTTTTTGCTATGGTTTCAAGATTGTTTTTCAGCCATGCTTCGTCGGCAAAATTGTCGTGATAACCCAGCTCGCAGAGAACCGCAACAGCTTTTGTCCGCAGAACTTCTCCAAGATATGTGGTGGGAACTGCTCTGACCTTATCCGGAAGCGGATATATCGTTTTCATGTTATTTGCAATGATATTTGCAAGCTGTTCGCTGTACTGACTTTTTGGGGCAAAATATATATCAACGCCCCTGAGTTTTCCTGCAAGACTTTCAGGAGCAGCATTTGAATGAAGAGCAAGGTGAACGTCGTAATTTCCGGCATTTGAATCGGCAATTGCACCGGCTACATTGCGGTCAGGATCGTTTCGTACATACTGTATTCCGGATGACCGCAGGTAGGGTTCCATTCTGTCGGCAAGAAGATTCATGTAAAGTTCTTCGTTTCCGCTGGTGGCGTATTCATTCCATTCCTGGGTCGATGGACTTAAAAATACCTTTGGCATAAGACCATTTCCTTTCACTGGATTGAGGATTTATTCCTCATACTATCTTATGCTTAAAGTTGGATTAATGTTATTTTTTCTTGACTTTTCTTGTTTAAAGCGTTATAATTAATAATGTGATATCAGCGTCTGCTGATAACTATTTGAATTATGCATCAGAAGGAGTGCTTTTTATGAATATACTTGTAGTGGGACTTGGACTTATAGGCGGATCTCTTTGCAAGGCACTGAAAAAATATACATATCATACCGTTTACGGCAGTGATATAAATCACGATATCGAGTATGCCGCTCTGAGAGATGTGGCTGTAGACAAGCCATTTGACGGTGATTTTACAGACGTTGATCTTGCAGTAATAGCTCTTTTTCCGGAGGCAGCCGAGAACTGGTTTCGCATCAATGCATCAAAAATCAACAGTAAGACTCTCATAACCGATGTATGCGGCATAAAGGGCTGTTTTGCGGATAGAATGAAAGATATCGCCGAAGAAAACGGTCTGAGATACGTGGGAATACATCCGATGGCAGGAAAGGAATTCGGCGGTTATCACAATAGTACGGCAGATTTGTTTGTTAAGGCAAATTTCATTGTTGCTCCATTTGAAACCAGCAGTGAGGATGATGTCGAGCTGCTTAAAAGTCTTGCACGTGAACTCGGTGCAGGAAAGATTGTTGTGACAACTCCTGAAAATCATGACAGAATGATTGCATATACGTCGCAGTTGGCTCACATTGTTTCAAGTGCTTATGTAAAAAGTCCGGAACTTGGTCTTGAATGCGGATTCAGCGGCGGCAGTTTTCAGGATATGACAAGAATCGCAACTATGAATGAGAAAATGTGGACGGAACTGTTTATGCAGAACAGGGAATATCTGATATATGAACTCGATCTGCTTATTGAAAATCTGAGTAAATACAGTGACGCTTTGAAGAATAATGATGCCGGAGAAATGAATCGGCTTATTGCAGAGGGCAGGGAACTCAAGGAGAATAATATCCGTAACCGTGTGGGTCAGCCAAATTAGTATCAAAAAAATGCACCGTACAAAGCAATCGGATGTGCTTTGTACGGTGTTATCTTATGAAAAATATTTCTTTTCAAAGTCCGGAATTTTAGCTGTGATTATGAGATGGTTCAGATAAAACAGTGGGGAATTTTCCGGCATTTCAAATTCCAGTGAAAAGGCGCAGAGCTGTTGGGAGAATATTCCGAACCGTTTGTTTGCCGCAGGATCTCCGTACTTTCCGTCGCCGAGGATCGGAGCTCCGATATGTGCCAGATGTGCTCTTATCTGGTGTGTACGGCCTGTAAACAGAGTGACCTCCAAAAGGGTGAGCCTGCCGTTTCTTCCGAGAACTTTGTATCCGGTTTTTATTGGTTTATAGCCGGTTTCAGGAAAATCCGAAATCAATGCGAGGTTTTCGGAAGAGTCTTTCAGGTGGTAGGCGGAAATGATATCGCTGTCCTTTGGCGGCGGTGAAATGCACACACAGTGATAGATTTTGCGTACATTGTCATTCCGGATAGCCGAATTTATTTCCCGGAGAGCAGCAGCGTTTTTTGCTGCGGTGACAAGTCCGGAAGTATTCCTGTCAAGACGGCTGCAAAGTGCCGGAGCAAAGGAGTTTTCCTGTTCCGGAGTATAATCTTTTTTATCGTAAAGATAGTGCTTTATACGGTCAATGAGAGTATCGCTGCTGCCGCTGCCGGAATGAGAATCAATGCCTGTGTCCTTGAAAACGACTATGATATTTTTATCCTCGAAAACAATATCGAGGTCAGATGGAGCGGCGAGAAAAGAAAGATCATGCTTTTTGACTGCGGAAAGATCATCCTTGACATAGATCGTTACGGTATCGCCCTCGTGAAGAACGGTGGATATCTCACATCTTTTGCCGTTGATTTTAATGTCTTTTTTGCGAATTAGTTTATACATCATACTCTTTGGCATCCTGGGCATGGATTTTGTAATAAATTTGTCAATTCTTTGACCGCTGTCGTTACCATTTATTAAAAAAGATTTCATTTAATAATCATCTGCCTATAAATCAATTTGTGCAAAGTTAATAATTTTTAGTTATGCACATAGTATAATACTACAAAATTTTATGTATATATGGATTAATTTCTTTATTATGCTTGAAAAAATAATGGAAATGCGTTATAATATAAAATATGGGAATTGTGGTTAAAAAAATATGAATGCTGAAAAAGTTTTTAACTATTTTAACACAATACATATTTAAGATATAAAAAATTAACAAGAGAAAGAATTATCTAACAGGAGGCGTTTTTTATGAAAAGATATTATCGGATTATCTCATCCATTCTTTCGATTGTGATTTCCGGGTCATCATTTTGTATGTATTCTAATGCTGAAGATACACTTTCAGTAAATTATAGCACATTATCGTCGGAAAGTAAAGACCAGGGAAAAAATTTGTCGGTTATTTCTGCGTCGGATGCAGATATTACATCTGACAGTATGTCTTCCGGCGAGATTCCGTTCGATGTACTGGATATCTACAACGCTCATATTGCAGCCGGAAACGTAACTGAACCTGACGCTCCGGAAGATATCTACCGTGAGTCATGGGGCATTGACGTTTCTCAGTGGCAGGGTGATATAAACTGGCAGTATGTAAAGGACAGCGGTGTTGATTTCGCTATAATCCGTTCCGGATACGGTAAAGAACTTAGTCAGGAAGATCCTAAATTCCGCCAGAATATGGCAGGCGCTCAGGCAGCCGGCATCGACTGCGGAACTTATTGGTACAGCTATGCTCTTACTGTTGAGGAAGCATATCAGGAGGCGGAAGTCTGCTATGAGATAATCAAAGATTATGATTTTACTTATCCTGTCTATTTTGATATAGAGGAGTCGTCGCAGCAGAATCTTTCTACAGCACAGGTTTCTGCCATTGTCGATGCATTCTGTTCCAGACTTCAGGAAAAGGGATACTATGTAGGAGTTTATAGCTGCGCAAGTTTTCTTACCACGAAAATTTACGATTCCGTTCTTGAAAAGTACGATGTATGGGTAGCTCACTATACAAATGCCGCTAAACCGGACTTTTACGGTGATTACGGTATATGGCAGTATACCAGCAACGGTGCAGCTCAGGTAAACGGAATTTATACTGAAACACTTGACCTCAACCACTGTTATATCAACTATCCGTATGTTATTACAGGAAGCAGCCAGACTCCGGTCAGACCGACAACTCCTCCATCACAGGCAGAATCCGATATTATGGCAAAGGGCATAGACGTATCGGAATGGCAGGGAGAAATAGACTGGAATGCAGTGGCAGCAAATGATATTCAATTTGCAATAATCCGTGCAGGATATGGTATGTACGAGAGCCAGACAGATTCATCTTTTGTAAAGAATTATACCAATGCCAAAGTAGCCGGACTTGATGTTGGAGCTTATTGGTACAGCTATGCAAAAACACCGGAAGAAGCAGTTAAAGAAGCAGAAGTATTCTGCAAGGTTATTGAAGGTCTTCAGTTTGAATATCCCCTGTATGTAAATATTGATGATTCTGTCGTTGCCGGAATGAGCAATGACGAGGTTACGGCAATTGCCGATGCTTTCTGCTCCTATGTTGAATCCAAAGGATATTTTATCGGAATCATGGGCACGGTAGCTTTAATGAACAATAGGCTCAATTCTACTGCTTTTGAGAAATATGCTGTCTGGATATCGCAGTTCGGAGTTCCTGCTCCGTCCTTTACAAGATTTTACGGTATGTGGCAGTATTCAATGGCAGGTGTTGTCAGCGGAATTTCCGGTACAGTTGACTGCAACTACTGTTATGACGAATATCCGCAGATAATAAAGAATGCTCATCTTAACGGATTTTAATTACATATAATGGAATTTTATCAGCAGATCCGTACAGTCGGTTATCCGATGTACGGGTTTGCTTTTATAGGTATCCGGAGGTTTTATGGTTGAATTTATAACAGGTCAGGCAGGCAGCGGAAAAACTACTATGATGTTTGAGAAAATCAGGAAAAATGCCGGAAATGTCTGTATTATCGTACCTGAACAGTATTCATATGAATTTGATAAAACATTGTATTTTTATCTTGGCGCTGATGTATTCAACGAATTGTTTTCATCAACTTTTACGGGACTTTCCAGGCAGCTTTTCCAATTTTATGGAGAGCCGGGACGCAGCGGAGAATATGCTGATGAACTTGCACAGATGATAATGATATATCAGGCGGTGAATTCTGTACGGAATATGCCGGGAGTAATGACGTATTTCCGTACCAGAAGCGCTCAGAACGGTTTTGCAGAGGAGGTTCTCAATCTTATCAATGACATGAAGAGATCGGGGATTGAACCGGAACAGCTTGCGATAAAAATTCCTGCGGCAGACAAGCGTCTGTCGGACAAGATCTCGGACGTTTCCATGATCTACCTTGAATACGAGCGCCTGATGAAAGAATACGGATTTAAGAACAGTCTTGACAATATTAAATTGGGAGCAGCGATAGCTGCCGCAAATGGATGGTTTAAGGGTAAAAGTGTCTATATAGATGAATTTGAAAGCTTTACCGGCGATCAGCTTGCTATGCTCAGAGTTATTCTGGAACATTCTGACAATGTTACTATAGTTCTCCGTACGGATGACGTAAACGCAGGGGAATTCACTCTTTTTGAAACAGTCAACAGAACTTTCCGGCGCATTGCAGGAATTTGTGCTGATCTTGGCAAAGAATATCGTGTTACTGCTTGTTCCGGAAGCCGGAGATTCAAAAATCCGGAGCTTGAATATCTGAGCAGCAGGATACTGAGAAATCTTGAAAACGATCCGGAAAATGCTCCTGAACCACGTAATATCCGTATTTTTGAGTCAATGGATATGTACGGAGAGGCAGAGTTTGTATGTGCGTCTATAAGACGGCTCATAAACAGTGACCGGACTCTGAAATATCGTGATATAGCTGTTATTTCCAATGATATATCTGCATATTCCGGGGTTCTTGAAGGAGCATTCAGGCGATATGATATTCCGTATTTTTTAAGCGTTGAAAGACCTGTGAATCATACGGCTGTTATGGCGTTTTTTATGTCGCTGCTTAGTTTGCTGAATTCGGCAAAGATGCGTTCGGAGCATATTTTCAGAATGATGAAAAGCGGGATTATGGATCTTTCGCTGACGGATGCATCACTTTTGGAAAATTACTGTTATAAATGGAGCATTGACGGTGATACGTGGTGCAGTCCTTTTACGGCAGATGATGTGAATCTTGAAAAGCTTGAAAATATCCGCAGGGATTTTATTACGCCTGTAATTTCACTTAAACGAAAGCTTGGCAGAAAGCTGACGGCTGAAAAAGCGTCTGCATTGTTGTATGAATATCTTATAAATTGCGGTGCAGAGCGGAATA
>OIYT01002232.1_pt1 | contig 12109 bp, 13 predicted proteins | sample 1588201 | NCBI WGS metagenome assembly OIYT01 (sample SAMN03283260) | human gut metagenome | biome: human-associated habitat; material: feces | host: Homo sapiens | place: USA | collected 2013
GGGCGTTCTGACCTTCAAAAACGCCCGCCGTGCCATCGAGGCGGCGCAGGCGCTCCCGCTCGAGCGCATTCTGATCGAAACGGACTGCCCCTACATGGCGCCGGAGCCTTACCGCGGCCGCCGCAATGACAGCCGCTTCGTGCCGCTTGTCGCGGCCAAGCTCGCGGAGCTGCGCGGCCTGACCCCCGAGGAGGCCGGCGAGATCACCGCCGCGAACGCAAAACGGCTGTACGGAATCGAATAAGAGAATCACAGAGCAGCTTGTCCAAAAAGTCCAACAGGACTTTTGGACAAGCTGCTCAGAATATCACTTATCTCGCGTTTATTCCTCCGGCCGCTTATTGTGCTTCTGCTGCTTCATCCAGATGTTCATGACCAGACTGTGCGGCAGCAGCTTGACCAGCCGCACCTGATTGCGCACGGCCAAACCGTGGATGGAGACGTCCTTTTTCGTCCGATAGAGGTCCTTCAGCGCGGTGGCCATGACGTCCTTTGCCTCGTAGAGACGGTTGTAGTATGTCACGGCGGTGTCGCTGGTTTTGAGCGCGTGGTCGAAAAACTCCGTCTTGACCCAACCGGGATTCACTGCCATCACGCGGATACCGCGCGGCCGCAGCTCACGGGCAAGCGAACGCGTGTAGCTCAGGACGAAGGCCTTCGTCGAAGCATAGACATTCAGATAAGGCACGGGCTGGAAGGCCGAGAGCGAATCGAGATTCATCAGCTTCGCGCCGCGCCGCATGTACGGGAGCGTCAGCTCGGTGATAGCCACGAGCGCCTTGCAGTTCAGGTCGATCATTTTCAGGGAGTCGGCCAGCGGGATCTGGTCATAGCGGCCGAATTTTCCGAAGCCAGCGATATTCGCCAGCAGCCCGACGTTGGGCGCGGCAGCCTCAAGCAGATCCTGATAATAGCGAAGCGCGTCCGGATCGGTCAGATCGAGCGAGATGGGACGCACCGGCACGGGCACCTCCTTGGCCAGCTCCTCCAATCGCTCGGTGCGACGTGCAATGACCCAGATCTCCTCGAATTTTTCCCAGTTTGAGAGCTGCAAAACAAATTCCCGACCCATACCGGAGCTTGCCCCGGTGACAATGGCAATACGTTTCATAGAATTTCCGCCTTTCCTACAATATTACAGTATTCGTACCACAAAAAAACCGCTTTGTCAAGTTGACAGCGGTCGTTTCCTGCGGTAGACTGTAAAAAACAGAGGAGGATTGCCATGGATGCAGCCAAACTCGGCGCGTGGGCGCCGCTATTGAACCAGGATACGCTTGCACCGCTGCTTGCACGCACGCAGGCCGCGCGGAAAACGGCGGAAATTTACCCGCCCGCCGGCCGGGAGCTGTTTGCACTCACACAGACACCGCCGGAGCGCGTGCGCGCAGTCATTCTCGGGCAGGATCCTTATCATGAGGCGGGACAGGCCATGGGGCTGGCCTTTTCCGTCGCACCGGGGACAGTGTTTCCGCCCTCGCTGCGCAATATTTTCCGCGAGCTGACCGACGATGCCGGTGTTCCTGCGCCCGCAAGCGGCGACCTGACGGCATGGGCACAGCGCGGCGTTCTGCTCCTGAACACCGTGCTTACAGTCGAGCGCGGCAAGGCCGCAAGCCACGCCGGTTGGGGCTGGCAGAAGTTCACGGACGACGTCATCCGCGCAACGAACGCCCTGCCGCAGCCCATTGCCTTCGTCCTCTGGGGCGCGCATGCGCAGAAAAAGGCCGCACTTATCCGCTCGGACGCACCGCGCCTGCTCCTGAATGCGCCGCATCCAAGCCCCCTGTCGTCTTATCGCGGCTTCTTCGGCAGCCGTCCCTTCTCTAAAATCAACGCCTTCCTGCGCGAAAACGGCGAAAGCGAGATTGACTGGAGTCTCTGACGGAATAATATTCCCTTAGCGTGCATAGTCTGTTTTGGACACACAGCTAAGGGGGTCAGGGAATGAGCGATGACATCGAGAAGCGAGCCTGTGAGCTGGCTGTGTACATCATTGAGACGCAATCCACCGTTCGCGCCGCCGCCAAAAAATTCGGCGTTTCCAAATCCACGGTACATAAGGATCTGTCAGAGCGGCTGGAGCACTGCAACCGCGCGCTATATGAGCAGGTCAAAGAGGTCTTGGCGCTGAACAAGGCTGAGCGGCACATCCGAGGCGGCATGGCCACGCGCCGCAAATACCGAGGCGAGTAAATCGGAAAGCTCTGAGCAAGAAATTTGCCCGGAGCTTTCCTGTTATTACAGTTGAATGTTGATTTTTCTTGCGCTCTCCAGTATAATGCAGAGGAAAAGAGGGAAAGCAATGAAAAAACTCCTGACGCTGTTTTTGACCTTTCTGAAAATCGGTGCATTTACCTTCGGCGGCGGCTACGCCATGCTGGCGCTGCTCGAGCACGAGTTTATCGACAAAAAAGGCTGGCTCACGCGCGAGGAATTTCTCGACATGGTCGCCGTAGCCGAGTCCACGCCCGGCCCGGTCGCGGTAAACAGCGCAACCTACCTCGGCTATCGCCTTGGCGGCGTTGCAGGCGCTGCGGTGTCCACGCTGGCCGTGTGTCTGCCGTCCTTCGCCGTGATCTACACGATCTCATTGGTGTTCGACCGTTTTTTGAGCCTGACCTACGTCGCCTATGCCTTCCGCGGGATTCAGGTCTGCGTGGTCTATCTGATTTTGTCGGCGGGCGTGAAGCTGCTCAAGGGGCTGCCGAAAAAGCCGCTGGAACTGGCCGTCCTGTTCGTCGTGCTCACGGCCATGACGGTCTGCTCACTGCTGGCGGTATCGTTCTCCTCGGTGTTTTACATTCTGCTTTCCGGCTGCGCCGGTCTCGCGGTCTATGCCGTGCAGAGGCTCAGGAGGAAAGCATGATCTACTGGACGCTGTTTTTGAACTTTCTGATGATCGGCGCGGTGTCCTTCGGCGGCGGGTACGGCATGATCTCCATCGTGCGCGAAACGGTTCTGTCGCACGGCTGGCTGACGGAAAGCGAATTCCTGAGCTTTGTCGCCGTCTCGGAGTCCACCCCCGGCCCTCTGGCCGTGAACATGGCGACCTTCATCGGCGCGTCGCAGGGCGGCCTTCTCGGCGCGCTGCTTGCCACGCTGGCCGTGGTGCTGCCGTCCTTCGCCATCATCCTGTTAATTGCGGCAATTTTGAAAAATCTGATGAAATATGCTGGCGTGACTGCCTTTCTCTCCGGCGTGCGCCCCTGCGTTGTGGCAATGATCCTCGCCACGGCGCTCAGCATGGCACTGAGCACGCTTCTGGGCTTTGTGAGCCTGCAAGGCGGTCTGCAACCGGATATACGCGCCCTCGGCGTGTTTGGCGTTCTGGCTGCTGTACACTTCGTCTGGAAAGCCCGCCGCAAAAAGTCACCGCCACCCATTGCAATGATTGCGCTTTCCGCCGTCCTCGGGATTGTATTCTGGGGAATTTAAACAAAACCGTGTGTTGTACAGCACTGCAACACACGGTTTTGTGTTCGCCATCGTCGAACATGAAAAATTTTTGTAAGAATCTGAAAATTTTTTTGATTTCATGGTTGATTATTTGTGTCTTTCGGCGTATACTTGAAGTAGCTCGGGCGAAAGCCCAATTTTGACAGGAGGTACATCCATGTACGATCGCACTTTTAACTTCTCCGCCGGTCCGGCCACGATGCCCGTTCCGGTTCTTGAGGAGATTCGTGATGAGCTTCTGAACTACCGCGGCGCCGGTATGGGCGTCATGGAAATGTCTCATCGTTCCAAGGTCTTCCAGCAGATCATCGACGAGGCCGAGCAGGATCTCCGCGACCTGATGGGCATTCCCGAAAACTACAAGGTTCTCTTTATTCAGGGCGGCGCAACGCTGCAATTTGCCATGATCCCGATGAACCTGCTGAAAAACGGCAAGGCCGTCTACATCGAGACTGGTGCATGGTCCAAGAAAGCCATTGCAGAGGCCAAAAAGTACGGTGAGATCAACGTCGCCGCTTCCTCCAAGGACAGAAACTATTCTTACATTCCCGACTGCTCCGACCTTCCCATTGACGAGGACACGGACTATGTCTATATCTGCGAAAACGAGACCATCCACGGCACGACGTGGCAGGTCCTCCCGAACACCAAGGGCAAGCCGCTGGTCTCCGACCAGTCGTCCATGTTCCTCTCCAAGCCCTGCAACGTCAGCGATTACGGCATGATCTACGCAGGCGTCCAGAAGAACGTCGGCCCCGCCGGCATGGCCATTGTCATCATCCGGGAGGATCTGATCCGGGAGGATCTGCCGGAATTCGTCCCCACCTATCTCCGCTACAAGACCCACGCTGACGCCGACTCCCTTTATAATACTCCCAACTGCTGGTCCATCTACTGCTGCGGCAAGGTGTTCCAATACCTGCTGGCCAACGGCGGATTGGAGGCCATGGCACAGCGCAACGCGGAAAAGGCCGCCGTTCTGTACGGTTTCCTGGACCGGAGCCAATTCTTCACCGCCGCTGTCCGGAAGGAGGACCGCTCCCTGATGAACGTTCCCTTCTTCTCCCCCTCCAAGGAGCAGGATGCCGAGGTGGCGGCCTCCGCCAAGGCCGCCGGGTTCGACAACCTGAAGGGCCACAAGAGCGTCGGCGGTCTCCGGGCTTCCATCTACAACGCCATGCCCAAGGAGGGCGTGGAGGCGCTGGTGGACTTCCTGAAAAAGTACGAGGCGGAGCATACCTGACCAATATCAACCGAAAGGATGCTGACCGTGAAAAAGGCCGTTTTAAAGATCCTCCTCACCTTTGCGATCCTGAGTGTGATCTGCTGCGCCTTTTGGCAGCTCAGATGGCTGACGTCCGCCAGCGAAGCTGCGATATTGTTCGCCATAACCGGTGGGGTCATCGCCATCGACCTTGCTTGGTCTTTCCTCAAAAAGAACATACGGAACTGAACGCAAAACTTCCCGCCGAATTTTCGGCGGGAAGTTTTCTTCTCTCATTGGTCTTGCAGCAGTTCCGCCAGTTTCTCCCGGTCGGTCAGCAGGTTCAGCGCCTCCAGCATCCCGTTGGCGGTCAGGTGCTCCGGCAGATCCAGCCGTCGGAGCAGCGCCTGCCGCCGCTGACTGCTGCCCGCTCCCCCGGCCAGCCCCCATTCCATCAGGTCTGCCTTGGTGATGGGCGTTTTTTCCGCCGCCGGCTCCGCCGTTTCGTCTAAAAACGTGGCCCCCGCCCGGCGGAGGGCCTCCAAAATCACCTCCGGCTTCATGCCCTCTACTCCCAGCTTGCCCTCCTTGCCGGGGGCCCGCTTCCGCTTTTCCTTGCCGTGGATATCCGGGATGTATGCCTGCTTCACCTGCTCCTTGGGCAGCGCCCCCTTCAGGTAGTTGCGGATCACAAAACCAGCGCCGTCGCTGTCCGTCAGGACGATCAGTCCCCGCTCCGCTGCCAAGCGCCGGAGAAAGGCCACCTTTTCCTTGTCGTTGAACACAGCAAAACCGCCCAGTGTCACCACCGTGGCGTCCACCACCTGCGCCAGTGTATTCTTATCGTAGCGGCCCTCCACTACGATGACTTCCTTGATCTTTCTCATTTTCGGGCCGCTCCTAACCGGGCCAGCAGCAGCTTCAGTTCCTCTGCCGGGTCTACCCCCCGCTGGCTCTTCATCCGCAGATCTGCCACCTGACACATTTTCACCGCGTCGCCGCACCACTGGGCGCTGACCCGCTTGGCGGACTGTAACAGCAGCTTTGCCGGATAGTCCGAGCGCATCTCCCACAGCTCCATGAGCCAGTATTTGTCCTTGCCGCTGTCAATGGCCATCCGGGCGGTGTAGAGCCGCCGCAGCTGGCTCCCCAGCGCCGCCAGGATCACGATGGGCTCCTCCTGCATTTTCAGCAGGTCCCCCAAAATGGCGGCAGCCTTGTTGTAGTCGCTCTGGGACACCGCATCCGTCATTTTGAAGATCTCCGCCGACAGCACAGGATCCGCCACAGCGTCAATGTCCCGCTGGGTGATGACTTCTCCCTTGGCGTAGGCCCCGATCTTGGCGATCTCCTGAGAAAGCCCCGTCATCAGTCCGCCGCAGAGGAAAATCAGATACTCCGCCGTCTGCCGGTCGATCTGCTTCCCCAGCGCCCGGAACCGCCGTGCGATCCACGCCGTCAGGTCCGAGGTGTCCTGCGCCTTGAACTCAATGGGCGTCACATGGGCGTCCATGGCCTTGCACAGCTTCTTCACGGTCTTGTTCTGCTTGTAGGCCACCGTATCGTACACAAACACGATGCAGCAGTATTCCGGCAGATCCTCCAGCAGGGCGATGAACCGCTCCCGCTGATCCTCGTTCAGCTTGTAGATATCCCAGTCCGTCACCACGATCAGCGTCCGCTCCGCCATCATAGGCATAGCCTCCGCCATTTCCGTCAGGCTCTGGGCCGTCAGGTCCTTGCCCTCCAAAGCGTGATAGTTGAATTCCTCAAATCCGGCGGGGATCAGTCTTTTCCGGATCTCCCCCAGGTAATATTCCCGGAGATAGCTCTCCTCTCCGTAAAAGAGGTAGGCGTTCCCCAGAGGGTTCCCCTCTTTCAGATCTGTTTTCAGTTTTTGATAGGCTTCGTTCTTCGCGGTTTTCTTTGCGTATGCCATGATGTGCTCCTAATCAAATGATAGATAGACCGTCCCGTGGCGGTCCGTCCGGTAAATATCGCAGCCTGCCCGGGCCAGCCGCCGCAGGGTATCCTCCGCTGGATGCCCGTAGGAATTGCTTCCCACGCTGATGATGACCGTCCCCGGTGTCACCGCGTCCAGCAGTTCCTTCGACGTGGAGTTCTTGGAGCCGTGATGTCCCGCCATGAGAACATCCAGCTCCGGCAGCTCGTAAGTCTCGATCAGTTTCTTTTCCGTGGCCCGCTCCATGTCGCCGGTGATGAGGAAGTCATGCTCCCCCGCCGAAGCCAGCACAGTGAGCCCCAGTTCGTTGCTCCCGCTGACGCCCAAGGGCGGAAAAATGGTCAATTCTCCGTTTCCAAAGGGCAGATGGGTCTCCTCGGTCACAGTCTCCACGTCCATGCCGTACCGCTCCGCCAGTTCCAGCAGCCGGTCCAGCACCGCGCCGCCCTCCGCTTTCGGGATCGTCAGGGTCTCCGCGCCCATCCGGGCCAATAAATGCTCCACGCCGTTAATGTGGTCATCGTCGAAATGGGTCAAAATCACCCGGTCCACCCGGCGGCAGCCCATAGTCAGCAGCTCGTCCGCTGTGTCGCATCCAGCGTCCCGCCAGTTGTTTCCGCTGCCGCAGTCCACTAAGGCGGTCTCCGTCCCGGATCTCAAAATGACGCTTTGTCCCTGTCCCACGTCCACCGCCGCGGCGTTCAGCCGGTGACAGAACCGGCTCTCCCCCGCCCGCACCGTCACTGCCAGCGTCAGGACGCTCAGCGCGGCGGCCACGGCAAATTTTCGCCGACCCTTGGGCTTTAGCAGCCACGCGGCAGCAAACAGGAGATACACGAACCCCATCCAGTATTTCAGATAGGGATTGCAGAAATACACGCCATGATACGGCAACGCCGCCAGTGCGTGACACACGGCCAGAATATACTTGATCAGCAGCCGGGGTACAAGGCCGATCACCGTCCCCAGCGGCAGGTAGAAAAAGCTGAGAAGCACCGCCGCCAGCCCGCCGATGAACACGATGCCCACCGCCCACAGGCACAGCAGGTTGCTCAAAAGGGACACCGGGGCGAAACTGCCGAAATAGTAGGCGCTGATAGGCGCCGTCAGTGCCAGACACCCGAAGGTTGTCGAAATACTAACAGTTGTAAAGGTAAAGAGCCTGCCATGCTTTTTCTCTCCTGCCAGCCCCCGGTAGAGCTTAGGAGACAGCCACAGCAGCCCCACCACCGCCCCGAAGGATAGTTGCAGGCTGACGGACTTCGCCGCGAAGGGGTTGTCCAGCAAAATCAGGAACAGCGCCGTCATCAAAGCCGTGGGCGGGTCGCTCTCCCGGCGGAACAGGGGTGCCGCCGTCAGAAAGCTCAGCATCACGCAGGCCCGCACCACCGAGGGAGACCCGCCGGTGAGCACCGCGTAGAAGATCAGCGTGGGGATGGCCGCCGCCGCCGTCAGACGCCGGCGGTGCTTTCCCGCGAGAAAGCCCACCAGCGCCAGCAGATAGGCGCAGTGCATGCCGCTGACTGCCAGAATGTGATAGACCCCCGCCTCGGACAGATCCACGTCCGCTTGGGTGGACAGTTCCCCTTTCCGGCCCGTCAGCAGCGCCAGCAGAAAACCGGCGTCATCCCCAGAAAATAAGTCCCGGATGCGCGCCTGCATGGCCCGGCCCAACCGGGCGGGCCACCACCGGGGCGCGTCCACCGTCCCGGCATGGAAGGCCACCGTCCCCCGGCTGTACGCCAGGAGAAACACGCCCTTGGAGTTGAATACCGTCACATCGTCATCCCGGATGCGGGACGCGCTTTGCAGATACACCTCGTCGGTGAGGCACTGACCGGGAGAAAGCTGCAAAAGGGGCGGATCGCCGTAGTAGGTCAGTTTTCCCGGCAGTCCCTCCGCCCGCACCGTCACCTTTGCGCCGAAGCGGGTCTCGGTGGGATACTCCGTCAGGGTCATGGTCAAGGCCTGCTGGGTGTCCGCCAAGGCCTCCATGGGTTCGCTGACCTGCCGGACATACAGCCAGTTCCACCCCAGCGCCAGCGCCGCGCCCACCAGACAGAGGATCGCCCGTTTCCGCCAACATTCCGGCAGAAGCAGCGCCCCAAAGCCCAATGCAAGGCACACCAAGCCACCGGACAGCAGCCAGCCGCCCGGCAGCAGATACTGCGCCAGAAAGATCCCTGCGGCAAACCCGCCGCAGAACAGCGCCAGCCGTCTCATTTGACAGGATACGGCTCCGGCCGGTCCGTCCGTCCCAGCAGGTAGTCTGTACTGACGTGGTAATAGTCCGCCAGCTTATCCAGCACCCACGCCGGAGTTTCCCGTTCGCCGCTTTCGTAGCGCCGGTAAACGCTGCGGTGCATATTCAAATATTCCGCTATTGCTTTTTGAGATTTGTCATGATCTTCTCTCAAATCCCGCAAGCGTCTGATCTCCATAAGAATCACCCTATTGAATGTTACCAATTGGAAACATTCAAATCGGGTAATTGTTCCCATACGGAGCCAACTCAGAGTATACTACTTTCTCACACACTCCGCCAGTCTTTTGTCCAAATTAGAAAATTAAACGCAAGTGGAAGGCGTTCCCACCCTCCGCTTATGCCTCTCCATCGGAAATAAACAGTGCGGGGCGCATAAAGCGTCCCGCACCGTTTTTCGCTCAATCAGCCCGGAGGCCAGGTCATATCCCGTCCGGCCAGCACATGGAAGTGCAGGTGGGGCACGGACTGCTGGCCCGCCTCGCCGATGTTGGACACCACCCGGTATCCGGCCTCGTCAAAGCCCAACTCCTTGGACAGCTTGGCGATGACCTCAAAAATATGGGCCACCACAGCGCTGTTCTCCGCCGTTACAGCGGAAACGGACTGGATGTGGGCCTTGGGCACCACCAGAAAATGGGTGGGTGCCTGAGGGGCAATGTCGTTGAAGGCATAGCAAAGCTCGTCTTCATAGACCTTGCTGCTGGGGATCTCCCCGGCGATGATCTTACAGAACAGGCAATCGCTCATAGATAGGCTCCTTTCCGATCGGATGTTATCTCTTTTCGTGCTCCGGCACCACGGCGAAGGTCACCAGATCCTCCGTGCCATCGTTGACAAGGCTGTGGCTATGACCTTTGGGGCAGTAATGGCAGGTGCCGGGAGCCACCGGCTCCCAGACCCCGTCATACAGCACCTTGCCGGTGCCGGACAGAAAATACATGACTTCGCTGCTGGTTTCGTGGGTATGGAGGCCAATAGAAGCACCGGGGGCCAGCACGCTGCGCATGATCTTGTTGTCCATATCCTGAACAAGCTGCAAACGCGCCTCCCCCTCGCCTCCCTTCATGTGGGAAACAACGGAGGGCTCCAGTTCATCAAAACGAATCAGCATATGTCTCTCCTTTTTACAGCTTGCCAGCCACGAAATCGTCCACGGCTGCCAGTGCGTCATCCACCTTGCTGACTTCCGTGCCGCCGCCCATGGCGCTGTCGGGCTTGCCGCCGCCCTTGCCGCCGCAGATGGGGGCGATGGCCTTGATGATATCGCCGGCCTTCACGCCCTTGGCCACGGCGTCCTTGCCGCAAACGGCCAGCAGCGTCACCTTACCGTCATTGACAGAGGCCAGAACGCCCACCACGCCGGGCTCCTTATCCCGGAGGAAGTCGCCCTGCTTGCGCATGGCGGCAGCGTCCATACCATCCCGCTGAGCGGTGATGACCTTCAGCTCACCCACCGTCTTAGCGGAGGCCAGGAAGCTCCGTGCCTCGCCCAGAGAAGCCTGCTCCTTGAACTTTTCCAGCTCATGGCGCAGATCCTTCATCTCGTTCATCTGCTGCTCCAGACGGTTCTCCAGCTCGCCGGGGTTGGTCTTGAACATCTGGGCGATGTGGAACAGCACCTGCTGATTGCGGTTGATGGTATCCAGTGTCAGCTGGCCCACGGTGGCCTCGATCCGGCGGACGCCGGAGGCTACGGACGCCTCGCTCTTGATGCGGAAGGGACCCACCTTAGCGGTGTTATCCACATGGGTGCCGCCGCAGAATTCCATGGACACGCCGCCCATTTCCACCACGCGGACCACGTCACCGTACTTCTCGCCAAACATGGCCACAGCGCCCTTCTTCTTGGCCTCCTCGATGGGCAGCACCTCCGTTACCACAGGGATGCCTTCCAGGATGGCGTCATTGACCAGCTTATCCACCTGCGCCAGCTGCTCCGGCGTGATGGCCTCAAAGTGGGTGAAGTCGAACCGCAGACGGTCAGGCTCCACCAGAGAGCCGGCCTGATGCACATGGTCGCCCAGCACCTTCTTCAGGGCCGCGTCCAGCAGATGGGTAGCGCTGTGGGCACGGCGGACGCCCTTGCGGCGCTCGGCATCGATGGAGGCCGTCACGGTCTCCCCCACCTTGAACGTGCCGGAAACCACCTTGCCGTAGTGCATGAACTTGCCGCCCTTGTTCTTCTGGACGTTGTTCACCTCGAACTTGGCACCGCCGCAGGTGATGACACCGTGGTCGGCCACCTGACCGCCCATTTCCGCGTAGAAGGGCGTCTTGTCCAGAACCACGATGCCGTCCACGCCGGTCATCAGCTCCTCAGCCAGCTCGTCCTCCACAACAAGGGCGACCACCTTGGCGTCCTCCACGGTATCGCGGTCATAGCCCACAAACTCGGTAGAGGGGATGTCCTTGCCGAACTCCACGCCGGCCCAGCCCAGATCGCCCAGCGCCTTGCGGGCTTCGCGGGCACGCTCCTTCTGCTGGGTCATCAGGGACTGGAAGGCGTCCTCGTCCACAGTCATGCCCTCCTCGGCGGCCATCTCGGCCGTCAGGTCGATGGGGAAGCCGAACGTATCGTACAGCTTAAAGGCGTCAGCGCCGGAGAACACCGTCTCGCCCTTCTCCTTGTGGGAGGCCAGCATCTCGTTATAGATGCGGATGCCGCCGTCGATGGTGCGGGCGAAGTTCTCCTCCTCGGTGCGGATGACCTTGGTGATGTAGCTCTGCTTTTCCTTCAGGTCGGGGTACTGCCCCTCGTTCTCGTGTACCACGGTGTCCACCACCTTGTACAGGAACGGCTCGTTGACGCCCAGCAGCTTGCCGTGGCGTGCAGCGCGCCGCAGCAGGCGGCGCAGCACGTAGCCGCGGCCCTCGTTGCTGGGCAGGATGCCGTCGCAGATCATGAAGGTGGCGGAGCGGATGTGATCGGTGATGACACGCAGGGACACGTCGCGCTTGTGGCTCTCGCCATAGTGGGCGCCGGTCAGTTCGCTGACCTTGTTGGTGATGTTCATGACGGTATCCACATCAAACAGGCTGTCCACGTTCTGGCACACGCAGGCCAGACGCTCCAGACCCATACCGGTGTCGATGTTCTTCTGCTTCAGCTCGGTATAGTTGTTGTGACCGTCGTTATCGAACTGGCTGAACACGTTGTTCCAGACCTCGATATAGCGGTCGCAGTCGCAGCCCACGGTGCAGCCGGGCTTGCCGCAGC
>OIYT01002235.1_pt1 | contig 12106 bp, 10 predicted proteins | sample 1588201 | NCBI WGS metagenome assembly OIYT01 (sample SAMN03283260) | human gut metagenome | biome: human-associated habitat; material: feces | host: Homo sapiens | place: USA | collected 2013
TTTTTCAATCCAGCCACCGGTCATAAAGAAAGTGACTTTTACATTGTTTTTCTTTAAAACTTCCAGGATCTTTCGTGTATCCTGGTTGCCCCAGGCAGCGTCGAAAGATAGCGAAATCTGGGGTTTTTCTTTTTCTACGCAGTAAATGGGCAGTTCTTTTTTTCCTGCGATGGAAGCGCTGAGTGTTTCTGCTGTCTCAGGATACGCTTTTAAGCTGAGAGACAAAATTGCTAAAGAAGTACATATAATGGCACCAACTTTGGCGAACAGTAAAAAAGAGTCTTTGTTCCAGTTTTTTTTCATATCACAATCCGGTTTTTTTTAATAATATGAGGATAAAAGCAAAAAAATAACTTGAACGACGTAAAAAAATACGTGTTGACAGACGTATAAAAATATGATAGAATATAAGGGGATATTATTGACAGAAAGAAAATGGTGCGCTATACTAATCTCAGCCTTCAGGGGCTGGGGTTTATGTGGTGTATAACAGAACCATAAACATTCAAGACCTGCAAGGCGAAAAGCCCTGCAGGTCTTTTTTTCGTTATTCACATCAAGAGAGAAAGCGAGAGAATGTTATGAGCACCTTTGATAACTTCACAGTCCATCCCTATAAGTATCTGGACATCTGCACTTGGGAGGAAACCAGCAAGCCGAGGATCTCGTTCGTGGATTCCTTTGATTATCTTGACGGAAAAAAGACACTTCCCTCTGCGGTAGAAGGTCGTCCGTGCGGTTTTCTGCCGAAGCTGATGGGAGCGGAGGATGTTGAAGAGGATCTGCGGATCGAGCCGTATGCTGATTATAAGAGTGATTTCTTCTCGGCATTTGTTGTACGGGCTTCCCAGATGACAAAGCTGGAAGGACGTTGCGGATTCTTTACGCCGTATGTCTGGATGTTTATTCAGAGCTATGAGAAGCTCCGTCAGTATCTGTACAGTCAGGCAACTCTTGAAACCCTGATTCAGTTTGAGTATTCTGCATTTGAGGAAGCAACCGTGCCTGTATGCATGTTTACATTTGCAAAGCGCCATGTGAACAAAAAAGGCAACTATCTTCGTTTGGTAGACTTCCGTGGAGGTATGGAAGTACAACGGCAGAAAACATTGGAAGCTATTGTAAATCATAATTGCGGTTTCTACTATGAGCAGAGTAGCGATAACTTTGCAAAGATTCCGGGAAACCCGGTGGCATACTGGGTATCAAAAAATCTTTTTTCTGCCTTTGAAAAAGGAAAAAGTTTGGGAGACCTTGCAGAATCAAGGGGTGGTTTATCAACTACAGACAATGCAAGATTTTTGAGGTATTGGTATGAAGTCAGAGAAAGAAATATTGCGTTTGATGTAAATGACACTCTTGAGACGGAAAAAAGAAATGAAACATGGGCACCAACCGCTAAAGGTGGTGACTATCGAAAATGGTATGGAAATAATGAATATGTAGTAAAATGGTACCACAATGGAGCAGAAATTAAACATCATGTGGTAAACAATCCTAATGACCCCAATACAAAAAGTTGGTCGAGGCGAATTTTTAACTACACATATTATTTTCACCCTTGTGTAACTTGGTCTGGAATATCAAGCGGAAATTTGTCAGTGCGTATGGCAGATCACCAAATTTTTGGTGGAGGCGGTAAGGCACTATTCTCTAATGATAATTTGGAATTCTATTGCGCACTCCTGAACTCTTGTGTTGCGCTAAGATGTCTGGAATTTATAAGCCCAACATTGAATTATGAGTCGGGTCATATAGCAAAGATTCCGGTTCTGCCGGAGAATACAAAGATGAAAACTATTAATGACATAACTGACTCATGTAGGAAGTTGTCGAAAAATGACTGGGATGCTTTTGAAATCTCTTGGGACTTTAAGAAGCACCCGTTGGTGTGAGGTAAGCTAATGGAGAGGGAAACATATAAATATGTCCTTGCCTTAAAGGTTGCAGAGCCGAAGTGGGCTGTGAGATTTATTGCGGGAACAGAACTTCTTGAAGATAATAATTGCCGCTATGTTGCGACTGAAAGTATTAGAAAAGCAATTAAAATCCATTCTGAATTTGGTGCGACCGCTTGGTTCGGCGCAATCAATGGCTACATTGAAGAAGCTATAAAAACGGGAAACAATGAGCAGGGCGATATGTACGAAGGAGTATTTGCCAGAGTGAAAAAGAACTCCTTTCTCATGTATCACTTTATGGAAATGCTTGGAGATGACTTTGAATCTTTTGAAGATGAAAATGACAACAGTTATTGTTTCCTGCGGAGAAAATCAAGCCGGTATGTTTGTGCTTTCTGCATGTATGGTGTTGCCGAAACTGATTTGAAGAAATTGGGAAAACCTTATCTCAAGGATAATCAGTGGTACGGAAACTATGAAAGCAAAATCAGTAAAGAGATGTTCAAGAAGTTTTTACAGACGCATGAGAATGTCGCAGGATGTTACTTTAGCGTAGGACATTTCTATGATGCTCTTATGGATGGAATAAAGCAACCCATGGCAAGGGGTGTTGTACAATATGATATTGATCTGACAAAAGAATTTTGCATAGTCCCGGATGAAAAATATAGTGAGCTCTTCCATAAAAGGAAAGACCTGGCTTATCAAAACGAACTTCGGTGTTTGCTTATTAACAAAGACCAACATAAACCGGGAATTCCAGTTACGTATAAGATGCTTACGGACGGAAATGCGAGTTTTGTCGAAAAGAATAGTGCCGGGAATAAGCTTATCTTCAAGTGCTTGCTCAAGCCGGTTAAAGAACGGACAGAGGAAAAATGAAAGAACAAAAATGTAAATCTCTCTTGATTGGAAACGGAATCAATATCAATTTTGGCGGAAAAGCGTATTCAAACCAATTTATCATTAAGCGAATCATTTTTAATGCTAGGGCTGGTAAGTACGACCTGCTTTTCAACGGAAAAATAAGCGGAGAGCAAATTGAAGAGGTCTTTTTGAATTTGGCTGAGTTGGCAAATGCTATTTCAAGAGGAGAATGCGACTCTGTAGTGACGACTGAAGAAATTCCTCTTCTGGAGGACTTTAAGAGGAGATATAGTAAAAAGGTTGAACATTACTATGATGTTGGTCTGGAAGACTGGCTGTTTATTCTTCACATTTTCTTTTTGAAAAATGATGACCTGAAAAATATCTGGAGACCGGTAAAGTATAGCTTTGAACAGATGATGTTGGATGCTATATATAATGATGGTGACATTCAAAAGCTATACCTGTCCATGGGAAAACCTGTAAAAAGATGGCTTGAACAATACGATGAGATTTTCACGTTGAATTACGATAATAATGTTGAAAGCCTTATCAAAAAACCAGTATTCCATCTCCATGGTGATTATAGTACGCCTGCAAATAGCGAAAACCCGAATACAATTTTAGGACACCAAAGGACGGAAGCGCACCAGACGGTAGTAGTTCCGGGGTTTGAACATTGCTACTGCAATGCACTTTTTGACTATAGAGGCGAAAATAAGCTCCAAGTAGCGGATGGATTTGAAAGAGGAAAAGAAAGCGTCAAGCGACTGTCGGATAGTGGAGTCCCTGCAAGTGTATTCCCGGCTCCGGCAGCAGGTTTAGTTCAGACACATCGTGAACACCCGGAACTTGAAATTGCACCAACATATCATTTTGATGAGTTCAGAAAACTTGATGGTGAGATACATATCATTGGGATGTCGCCTAACAATGATGGACACATTTTCAAACTGATCGACCAGAGCACGGTTGACAAAGTGGTGTTTTACTTTTATTCGGAATCGGAAAAGAAACAGAAACTTCCGCTCCATCAGAAAGTGGAATATAGGAGTGCACCGGATCTTTGGAAAGGCTTGAAAGCCGCTCCCAAGAAGTACAGTTGTCATTATAATATTCCAACTGCACCAAAGGCTGATGAAATTTTTAAATTTTTAGGTGAGATGTCGATGGACCCGATATCAAGAGCCGACATAATAAAAGAGGTTAATTCTATCCCTGAATTTCGCGCAAAAGAGTTATGTGCATTGGTAGAGCAAGAAATGCAGGAGCAAGATAAGAAAGGCAACCCCAAAGATGAAGATGAACAGCGCTGGCAATTTAGAGAAGTCAGTCGAATTGCATTGAGAAATGGCGTATTGCCCGTTGCACTGTTCCTGCTTTATATCATGAATATCTCAGCAGATACTGCAAAATAAAACAAAGGAGAACCGCCATGCCATATTTAGATAGCGTTGAAGAACTTCTGGAAGCCAAGGAAGGCGAACACGTCCAGTTCAAAGAAGCCAAGAATCGGTTTGACTTTGGTGAGGCGGCAAGGTGCTGCTGCGCTCTGGCGAATGATGGCGGTGGCAAGCTGGTGTTTGGTATCTCCGATAAACGGCCCCGCAGTGTGGTGGGAAGTCGTGCCTTTGAACAGCCGGAGCGCACCCGTATGGGGTTGATCGATAAGCTGAAAATCAATGTGGATTTTCAGTTGTTCACCTATGAGGAAAAACGAGTTCTCGTTTTTGATGTGAAGAGCCGCCCTATTGGTCTGCCGATCCTCTACGGTGGACAGATTCAAGTGTTGATGAGGGAGCTTAGGGACAGCGGAAAAGTGGTTTGCAAGGGAAAAACAAGCGCGGCAAGATAGTTTGCTGTTGAGTGACGGAATCCTAATTTGGATTAGAACTTGCAACCAACTTGCAACCAACTTATGACTGGTTCAAAGGCGTTTGCAACCGGACAGTCGGAGGAAGAATAAAAAATGGGAAGACTGATTAGCGATAAATTTGCCGCATGGCAGGAAGAATGTGAGCAGCTGTTCCAGCAGCTCAAAGCCAACGACGAAGAACTGAACCGCATTTTTATTGATATTTACGGCTTGCAGGACGAGCTAACCCCGGAAGTGGAAGACAAAGACGTGACCGTGCGCCGTGCCGACCTGACCCGTGAAATCAAGAGTCTGCTCTCCTATGCGGTGGGATGCCTGTTTGGGCGGTACTCGCTGGATGCGGAAGGACTGGTATATGCCGGCGGCGAATGGGATGCCAGCAAATATGTGACCCTCCAGCCGGTGAAGGATAATGTCCTGCCGCTGTGCGATGAGGAGTACTTTGGGGATAACGACCTTGTGAATCGCATTGTGGAGTTCGTCCGTGTGGTTTACGGTGCCGATACGCTGGAAGAAAACCTTGCGTTTATTGCCAAGGCGCTGGGATGCAGACACCACAGGCCGTGTCTACAACAACTACCTCAGCCCGCTGCTGCGCACCTACGCACAGCAGATCGTGCAGGAAAACAATGTCATTTCCAGCAGCAGCGATGCCCGCACGATAGCCCTTGCACAGAAGCGTCTGGACAAGCTGAAGCTGCAGCAAGAGGAGTGCGAAAAGTACGAAAAAAACATTGCCCACCTTGCGGCGTTGCGTATTGCGCTGGATCTGGATGATGGCGTAAAGGTGAACTATGTCAAGGCGCAGACTGCCGCCGATGGCAAGAACCTGAACGTGCTGGTGCCAATTAAATAACGTAGAACCGATACACCGGGGTGAACCTCACCGCTCCGGTGTATTGGTGTTTATAACGATAATATAAAAAGGAAAGATGAACACGCATGGCTAAAACGACACTGCGCCAGATCGAAGAGCGTCTCCGGGCAATGTTTGCGCCGAGCGAGCAGCGTAAACTGGTGTTCTGGTACGACGAATCTGCCAGCTTTGAAAACGAAGTATCGCAGCTGAATATCCCCGGCGTAACGGTATACCGCATGAAGCCCCACACCCAGTTTGCCACCAAATGGATGCTGGAGCTGGAGCACCCGGACGAGAGCTTTTTGCTCTACGCCCCCTTTGCAAAGCCTACGCTGGAAGAAAACCACCTTGCCGATATGCTGCGCTACGCACAGGAGTTCTCCACCGATAAGGTGACCATGATCGCACAGGACTTCAATCTGGACGAGAAAACAAAGCTCTTTGTGCAGGAGCACATCAGCTTTTTTGCCGCACAAGACCGCACCAAGCGGTTCTACGATCTGGGCACCCCGGCCTATACCGAGGATACCTTTGCACTGGCAATGCTGGCAGTGCTGTGCAAGTGTCAGCCCAAGCCCGAAGAAGTGGTACGGCAGGTTCTGCACGGTGCGCTGGATGCCGAAAACGAATCCTTGCAGCTCTTTGCAAAGTTTGGGCTGGTGTCGGATTTCTGGCGGGTCTGCAAGCGGCTGTTCGGCTATAACCCTGCCGAAAAGAGCCTGAAGGATCTGGTAACCTGCCTGTTTGCCACCTACGCCGCCCATGCCATGGATGTGGACGCCCCGGATGCGTGGCTGGATCGCAGCCTGCCGGAGGAGGGCGAGGTGCTGACCTTCTTGGACGGCATGATGAACTATCTGCCCGACCAGCCCTATTTTGAGCGCTTCTCCCATACTGCTGCACAGGAACTGAACGCCATGCAGGTTCTGGGGCAGGTGCAGCACACAAACCCAGATCTGCTGCTGGATTGCACCGTGTTCGATGCGGCAGAGGAACAGATCAGCACATGGATCACGACCCGCCTGCTGGAAGAAAACACCTCTGCTACCCTGAAAGGCCATAGCATCCGGCAGATCTGCGAGGAACGCAGCAAAACTTACTTTGGCGCAAAACCTGCCCGACAGAGCCAGTACGCATTGCTGGAAAATGCCTGCACGGTGCTGGAAGCACTGCACTTCATCCCGGCAGACGGCATCGATGCACTGGCGGCACAGTACAAGAACGGCGCATGGCAGGTGGATACCGCATACCGGAAGTTCTACCTGAACTACGGTCAGATTCTGCGCACCCCGGAAATGGAAAAGTTGCAAGCTCTTGTGGAAAGGGTGTACACCAACTATTTCCTTGATCCTCTGGCGGTGCGCTGGTGCCAGAGCCTTGCCAGCCAGCTGACCACCTTCCAGACAGAGCGGCAGACCCATTTTTACAGCCGGAATGTCAGTGGAACACGGGAGCGTGTGGTGGTGTTTATCTCGGACGCCATGCGCTACGAGGTAGGCCAGCAGCTGTTTGAACAGCTTGCCATGGATGCCAAGTGCAGTGCAAAGCTGACCCCTGCGGTCAGTACGGTGCCCTCTTATACTCAGCTTGGCATGGCTGCGCTGCTGCCCCATGTCAGTCTGGAACTTCAGCCAGACGGTACGGTGACTATCCTTGGCAGAAAAACTGCGGGCACCGCAGCACGCGAGAGCGTCTTGCAAGCCACGGAAAAGAACAGCGGTTGCATCCAGTTTGACCAGATGCAGAATATGCGCCGCGATGAGCTGCGCAGCTATTTCTCCGGCAAAACGGTGGTTTACGTCTATCATAACCAGATCGATGCCCGCGGCGATGAAGTACGGACAGAAAACGAGGTGTTCTCCGCCTGTGAAGAAGCGGTGGAAGAACTGTACAAGGAAATCCGCCGCCTGACCGACAGCGCAAACATCCGGCATTTTATCGTGACCGCAGATCACGGCTTCCTGTATAAGCATGACCCGATCAAAGAGAGTGATAAGGTCATCAACCTGCCGCAGGCAGAGATCAAGAATAAACGGTATATCATTTCGGCTGAAACTGGCACGGTTGCCGGTGCTGTGGGCTATCCGCTGGGCGAAGTTCTGGATACTGCCGACCCCCGCACCGTGTATACGCCGCTGGGCAGTTCAATCTTCAAGTGCGCCGGCGGCGGGCAGAATTATGTACACGGTGGTGCATCTGTGCAGGAAATGCTGGTTCCTGTGCTGGATGTGCATACGCAGGCTGGTCGTGTTGAGACCCAAAAGGCGGTAGTCTCGCTGCTGCCCACACCGGAAGTCCTGATGGATTGCAAAGTGCAGCTGCGCTTCTTGCAACCGGAGTCGGTGACGGATACGACGCTCCCGGCAAGCTATGAGATCCGCATCATCAATGAGCACGGGGATGCGCTTTCCACCAAAAAGACCGTCGAAGCGGATAAAATGGCTGGTTGCAGCGATGCAGAGCGCTACACTGATGTGATCCTGACCTTGAGAAATCGTCCTTACTCCCGTGAAAACAACTATTATTTCCTACTGACAGACAAGGAAACCGGTGTTACGCTTGAAAAGCGGCTGGTCAAAATTGACATCGTGTAAATATTGGTGAGGAGAATAGACCATGGAATATACCGAAGTAATCTCCACAATGAATGTATATCTTAACAAGGCGGGACAGGTCTGCTGCAAGTGATTTGAACCTCGCCTGAAGCAGATTGATCCGCAGAACTGGTGGAAAACCACTGTCTGTGCCAATCTGTCCGAGTTGCAGTTGCAAAAGGTTGAGAAAAATAATGTTACAACACTGGGACGACTTGATTTGCAGGCGCTTCTGTGTGTACTGAAGCGCAACCTGTATCCTTTGAAGAACTATGAATAGTTTACGGACTATCGACTGACGAAGGATGCAATCCGTCAGATGTTTGAAGTTCGTAACGATTGGGCGCATACGACCGTAGAGGTATACCCGCTTGATGTCATCAAACTGGATCTGACTCGGTAAATCAATTTCATGGAGCTGTTCAATGGAGCAAAAGCCGATATCGATCAGGCGAAAGAATTTAGAGCGACGGTGATTGAACCTACCCACGCGAATCCTCTCCGTATTAAAGAACCGTCTGACAGATCTCAGAAACAGGCAGAAGAGCGTGTTGCACCACAGCCTGTCAAGGTGATGGCAGATCCGTTTGCGGTGGGCACTATGGTCGTCCGTAAAAGTAACCCGGCGGTTATGGGCATGATTGGTGCTATCCATGGCAGCGGAGATGCCACGGAATATCAGGTTATGTTCATGGATAGCGGCTTGGGCACATTCTATGCAGATCAGCTGCTGCTGGCAAATGCCGCACCAGAGCGCTTCAATGTGTTGATTGACGAGCTGAAAATCCTTCTGACGGCACAGCAGCTCTGCAATCCCACCAATGACCAGTTGTACTCACTGAACGCTGCTCGTGTGGATTTTGTTCCGTATCAGTTCCGTCCGGCACTGAAAATGATTCATTCTGAGCGTTCGCGTATCCTTGTGGCAGACAGCGTTGGTGTTGGTAAAACAATCGAGGCGGGTCTCATTCTGCGTGAATTGCAGGCGCGTGACGAGGACTTTGAGTCGGTTCTGATCATCTGCCCGAAGCCGCTGGTTGCAGAGCATAAATGGCGATCTGAGATGAAGCGTTTTGACGAGAGCTTTACAGAGCTGGATGGCGCATCGCTCCGGGAAGCAATCAACGAATGCGACAAGGATGGAGCGTGGCCCGCTGCGCTTCGCAAAACCGTTCTGCCATACTCGCTGATGACGAAAGAACTCCTTAACGGAAAAGGTCGCCAAAAGGGTCTGCTGGATCTGGAAGATCCGATTCACTTTGACCTTGTAATCATTGATGAGGCGCACCATATCCGTCATTCGGATACAGGTGCTTATAAGGTTGCGCGTTATTTTACCGATAATGCAGATGCGGTTGTGATGCTGACTGCAACACCGGTACAGACAGACGATGATGATCTGTATACCTTGCTGAACACGCTGCGGCCTGATGTGATTCTGGACAGGAAAACCTTCAAGGAAATGCAGGAGCCGAACGCTGAGATCAATGCAGCAGCGCGGCTGATTCGTCATCAGGCAGAGAATTGGCGTTCTGAGGCTGCCGAACACCTGTCTTGTGTTGCGCAGACCAGCTGGGGACGCAGCGTTATCGAGGATAATCCGACCTATAAAAAGGTCATGGGACAGCTTAAGAGCGCTCAGCCGCTTGACCGGACTGCTCGTGTGGGAATCCTTCAGGATGTGGAGAGCCTGCATAGCTTTGCCGGAATGATCAACCGCACCCGCCGTCAGGATATCCAGAACGACTTCTGTGTGCGCCGCCCGCAGAGCATTTCGGTTCATTTTATATGAGAAAAGGACTGCGTGTGAGGATATCGTTAAAAACATCTTGCCCAAGGAACTGTCACGGTACTTCTTCTTCGATGGCGAACGTATTGAGAAAATGAGTAAAGACATTGCCGGCAACAAGAAAAGCGATGATTTTGCTCAGGCAGTCAACGGTTTGCTTGTCCTGAACGGTATGCTTTCTGCAATCAGCCATTTTAAGGGCAGTTCGGGTGTTGTTGGAAGTTTTGATAAGGCATTTGATAGGAACAGCGATGTAAAACTTTCGCAGTATGCTGCAACGGTTGAACGTTGTCAAAATCGGCTTGATGAAATTGCTACAGAGCTTGAAACGGCAGAGGAACAGCGAGAGCAGGCCGAGTAGCGGATGCTTGAAAAAGCACAAGAAATAAAAAATATGATGACGGAAAGAAGCTGCAACGAGAGAAGGAACAGCATGAAAGCGAGATAAAGAGCGCACAGAAACATCAGGCTCAGACCTGCAAGGAAATGTTCCATACATTCGATATGGGGGGCAAGCTCTTTCTTCTCCAAGAGCCTCATCTACCGTGCCTTGCAGATGTTAAAGGATGAAACTATCCCTAATGCGGACATTCCATATATGCACGTAAAAACCATTGAGTATTTGCTCCGTCAGAAAAAATGTATCTGTGGGACACACTTAGATGAAGGTACCGTTGCATACGAAAATGCTAAGGCTCTGATGGACTACTTGCCTCCGCAGTCTATTAGCGCGACCGTATCGCAGTTCAAAAAGGATGCGAAAAATCGAATCGCCACACTAGAGAGAACCAATCTTTCTGCTTCTGTTGCTACATCCTATGGACTCATTAGCGATGACGCTGATAAAATCACAGATGCACAGGATGAGTTTCGTCGGGTTGAAAGCCAGTTGGCTACAAGTGTTTATGTCGCTGCGGAAGTACGAAAACTTCAAAACGAAATATTCGTTTGCAAAAAATCTGCATCTGATCAGGTTCGTAGAATTGCAGATCTAACTTCTGAGCAGGATCGCCTTACCCGTGAACGGGATACAGCAGATACGAATAGACGGAGAACTTAGCCTTAAGGACGACAAAAACCGCATGATTGAAATTTGCCGTTCCTATGCACTTGAAATTTATAATCAGTTGTCCGAGGTGTATAAGAAAAGCGAAACTGAGGTTCGGACGAAACTTCAAGCGACAATCAATGAGATCTTCAATGATATTTACGAAGGCGGCTTGTCGCTTTCGATTGATGAAAAATATCACATTACCGTTACCGTAAATGGGTATGGGGAAGACAATGTGGAAACCTCTACCGCACAGAGCATTTCCGTTATTTTTGCATTTATTGCAGGCATCATCAAGATGGCACGCGAAAACAAAAATGCAAGTTCGGAAGAACTTCGGATGCTGGAGTCTGAGCCTTATCCCCTCGTGATGGACGCTCCTCTGTCTGCGTTTGATAAAAAGCGTATCGCATCTGTATGTAAAGCACTGCCTGATGTTGCAGAACAGGTTATCATTTTCATCAAGGATACCGTTGGTGATCTGGCCGAGAAGTACATGAGCGATAAGATTGAAAGCCGTCATCGCTTTGATAAGGTCGATGAGTTTGAAACTCATCTTGCATAAGGAGAAGTGGAACAATGTTTGATAAACAATATCGATTCAGAGGTTCCCATGCGGAGCGTGTCACAAAATTGACAAGCCAGTTTGAATCCATATCGGGTACAAAGGTATTTGAACGCAATGTAGATGTGCTGTGCGATGCGCCGCTAATCGGTTTCCTGTACAACAGAAAAGCGGATCTTGACAATACCAAAAATCCGACAACGAACGAAGTCTATAACACCAATGTCATGGGTGATCGTGTGATCTACTCATCAGAAGAAATGCTTTTCAATTTTAGGCTTAGCACGAGATAAGACAAAAACAAAGTCGAGCTGCCGGACACTTCCCCTAATCCCTGCCTGTGAGCAGATGCTCAATAAAATGAAAAAGGAGCAGGAGCAGAACCGGAAGGTCTGCGGCAAAAGCTATTGCAACGATTATCTTGACTATATCTATGTAGACCCGATTGGAAAGCGGATTTGGCCCGACTTTCTGAGTCAGCATTTCCCGGATTTTCTGGTCGCACACCAGATGAAGCGTATCCGCTTTCACGATTTGCGCCATAGTTGTGCCAGTCTGCTCTATGCCAATGGCGTGAGCCTGAAGGAGATTCAGGAGTGGCTGG
>OIYT01002237.1_pt1 | contig 12100 bp, 7 predicted proteins | sample 1588201 | NCBI WGS metagenome assembly OIYT01 (sample SAMN03283260) | human gut metagenome | biome: human-associated habitat; material: feces | host: Homo sapiens | place: USA | collected 2013
CCGGGTACGACCCAATATGTGTTGGGCGCTCCGCTGTTCAAGAAGGCTACGATCCATTTTGAGAATGGAAACAACTTGGTGATCAATGCCCCGAACAACAGCGATAAGAATATCTATATCGAATCCATGACGTTCAACGGCAAGAACTACACTAAGAATTATCTGGATCATAACGATTTGTTTAAGGGTGGCGTGATCGACTTCAAGATGGGTGACAAGCCGAATATGAATCGTGGTATTAATCCGGAGGATATGCCTTACTCATTCTCCGTAAACGAGGAAGGGATCAATAAACTTTCCCCTATTTCAGTAAAACCTAGTAAAAAGAAGAAATAAGCAATTAAGATGAATTTCATTCACAAACCATTAATGTCAGGCATAGCGATATGCCTGACATTTTTCGCATACTCCTGTGCTACACCGGAGAAAACGGAAAACAAGACAGACTTTACCGCATATGTAGATCCTTATATCGGATCGGGAGAACACGGACACGTATTTGTCGGGGCAAACGTTCCATTTGGAGCTGTTCAAGTAGGTCCTCAGAATATTTTTAAGGGATGGGACTGGTGTTCCGGTTACCATTACTCCGATAGTATCATTATCGGATTTAGTCATACGCATTTGAGCGGAACCGGATGTTCTGATCTGGGGGATATCCTTCTGATGCCTTATACGGGCGAGGTACGTACCGCCCGTGGCGAGCAAGATAATATAGAGGGAGCCGCTTCTTCCTATTATAAACATGCCAACGAAGCCGTAGCTCCGGGATATTACTCTTTGCTGATGGATAATGGCGTAAAAGCGGAGTTGACGGCGACCGAGCGTGTAGCCTTACATCGTTATACGTATCCGTCGGGAAGCGAGCATCGCCTCTTGATCAACTTGAAGGAGGGTATCGGTGATAAAGCGTATGACACTTATTTGAAGAAGATTGATGAGTACACGATCGAGGGGTACCGTTTTTCCAAAGGTTGGAGCCCACGTCACAAAGTATTCTTTACGTTGAAATGTGATCAGCCGATCGAGTCTTTGGCTGTATTCAACGATGATGAGGCCGCGGGTAATGATGAGTTGACAGGCGAGTCCGTAAAGGGAGTGATTACCTTTAAGGGAGATGCCCCGACCGCCTTGGTAAAGGTCGCTATCTCTTCCGTAAGTTGCGAGAATGCCTTGGCTAACTTACGTGCGGAGCTTTCTCATTGGGATTTCGACGAGGTTCGTAACGAGGCTATCGATAAATGGAATGATCAATTATCTTGTATCTCCATCGATACGAAAGATGAGCGTGCCAAGAAGGTTTTCTATACCGCCATGTACCATGCGTTTATCGCTCCGACATTGTATTGCGACGCGAATGGCGATTTCCGTGGCCATGACGATAAGGTGTATACGAACAATACTTGGAAGAACTATTCCACTTTCTCTCTATGGGATACGTATCGTACCTTGCATCCGTTGTTCACGATTATCAAGCCTCAATATGTGTCGGATTTGGTGAACTCGATGTTAAGCATTTACGACCAGCAAGAGAAATTACCGATCTGGCCGTTGATTGGTGGTGAGACGGATCAAATGCCGGGATATAGCGCTGTGCCTATTATCGCGGATGCCTATCTGAAAGGTTTTACCGGCTTTGACGCCGACCGTGCGTATCGTTATATGGTTGCTTCCTCTGTCTATGAGAAGCAAAACGGGGTGCCGTACGTGTTGGAAAAAGGCTATATCCCTTGTGATAAGGTACGTGAGGCTACTTCTATCGCGATGGAATACGCAGCCGATGATTGGGGTATCGCCTTGATGGCGAAGAAAATGGGCAAGACGGAGGATTACCAGAATTACTTGAAACGTGGTAAATATTATACGCAGTATTTCGATAAGGATATCAACTTTATCCGTCCGAAAATGAATGATGGCAGCTGGCGTACGCCGTACGATCCGATCCAGTCCATACATAGCGTAGGCGATTTCTGTGAGGGAAATGGTTGGCATTATACATTCTTCGTGCCCCAGCATCCGGAAGGCTTGATCGAGTTGATGGGTGGCGACGCTCCGTTTATCTCGAAACTGGATTCTTTGTTCTTGGTGGAAGGTGAGTTAGGAGAGAACGCCTCTCCGGATATCAGTGGCTTGATCGGCATGTACGCCCATGGAAATGAGCCGAGCCATCATGTCACTTATCTTTATCCTTACGCCGGCGAGCAATGGAAGACAGCCGAGAAAGTTCGTTACATCCAAGATGTGTTCTATACCGACCAGCCGGAGGGCATCATCGGAAACGAGGATTGTGGCCAGATGTCCGCTTGGCATATCATGTCTGCCTTGGGATTTTACCAAGTAAATCCTTCCAATGGCGTGTTCGTGTTCGGTAGCCCGTTATTTGATAAGGCTTCCGTTCATTTGCCGGAGGGTAAGACTTTCGAGGTCGTAGCCCAGAACAACAGCAAGGAGAATGTATATATCCAATCCGTGTTGTTAAATGGTAAACCTTATAACAATTCTTATATCCTGTATGATGATATCGTGAAGGGAGGGAATCTTACCTTTGTGATGGGAAGTACACCGAATAAGGAGTTCGGAGCTGCCCCGGAAAATCGTCCGAAGACGGCTGAGTAAATAGCTCCCTTACTAGTGAGCGGTTAGCTCTGTTACCCGTGAGACAACGTCTCACGGATTGCCGGGAAAGTACCCGGCTGAGAAGCAAAGAATAATTAACGAATTAATAATCGACAAAATGAAGACAAAGCTTAAAACTTCGATGGCCCTTTTGGCTTCCGCTTTCCTGTGGGTGTCATGCGCCGGTGGGGGAGGGACTTCTCCTTCGGCGATGGACCCGGTGGATTACGTGAATCCTTATATGGGAAACATCAGCCATTTATTGGTGCCTACTTTCCCGACCGTGCATTTGCCGAACAGTATGCTACGTGTATATCCGGAGCGTGCGGACTTCACGGGCGATCGTCTGGGCGGTTTGCCTATTATCGTGACAAACCATCGTGAGCGTTCCGCGTTCAATTTATGCCCTTATCAAGGTGACGAATCCGGCTTGCGACCCGTGATCGCTTATAGCTATGACCGGGAGAAGATCTTGCCGTACCGTTATCAGGTATATCTGGATAATGAGGAAATCGACGTGGACTTCGCCCCGTCCCATCAAAGTGCCGTATATTCGCTCACTTTCGAGAAAGAGGGACCGGCTTATCTGGTATTTAACAGCCGTAACGGACAGCTACAAGTAAATGGTAATTCCGTAAGCGGTTATCAATATATAGATAAGAAAACGAAAGTCTTTTTATATGCCGAGACGAACCAGAAGCCTGTGAAAGCGGGTGTATTGTCAAACGGCAGTGTCAACTATAACGAGACCTCCGTGGAAGGTACCAATGCCGCTATCGCCCTTTCCTTCGGGGAGGACGTGAAGAAACTTGGCGTTCGCTACGGTATCTCTTTTATCAGCGAGGAACAGGCGAAGAAGAATCTGGAGCGTGAGATCGCCGCTTACGACGTGGATGTGGTAGCGAAGATCGCCCGCAACGATTGGAACGACGCTTTAGGTAAAATACAAGTACAAGGCGGTACCAAGGATGAGAAGACCGTATTCTATACATCTTTATATCGTTGCTACGAACGCCCGATTTGTTTGAGCGAGGACGGACATTATTACAGCGCTTTCGACGGAAAGATCCATGAGGATGGCGGACGGCCTTTCTATACGGACGACTGGATTTGGGATACCTACCGTGCTACGCATCCCCTGCGTGTCTTGATCGATAATGAGCGTGAGAACGATATCATCAACTCTTATCTCCTGATGGCGGAGCAGATGGGTACCGACTGGATGCCTACCTTCCCGGAGGTGACGGGAGATACACGCCGTATGAACTCAAACCATGCCGTCGCTACCGTGATCGACGCTTACCGCAAGGGCTTGCGTGGGTTTGAGCTGGAAAAGGCTTATATCGCTTGTAAGAAAGGTATCGAGGAAAAGACCTTGATCCCGTGGTCTGCCGCTCCCGCCGGTTGGTTGGACGATTTCTACAAGGAACATGGCTATATTCCCGCGTTGAGACCGGGAGAGAAAGAGACGGTGCCTAACGTATCCATTTGGGAAAAACGTCAGCCGATCGCCGTGACTTTAGGAACTTCGTATGATGAATGGTGCTTGTCCCAGATCGCTCAAGAATTGGGAAAGAAAGACGAGGCGGATTATTATTTGCGTCGCTCTTACAATTACCGGAACGTATTTAATCCGGAGACAGGTTTCTTCCATCCGAAAGATAAGGATGGCAAGTTTATCTATCCATTGGATTACCGTTATGATGGTGGTCTGGGTGCCCGTGATTATTACGATGAGAATAACGGATATATTTATCGTTGGGACGTACAGCATAATATCGGTGACTTGATCTCTTTGATCGGAGGCAATGAGGCGTTTACCTCTGCTTTGGATTCCATGTTCAATACGCCGCTGGGTATGTCTAAATGGCAATTCTATTCCACGCTTCCGGATCATACGGGTAACGTAGGTATGTTCTCTATGGCGAATGAGCCGAGCTTGCATATCCCGTACTTGTATAATTATGCGGGTAAGCCTTGGATGACGCAGAAACGTATCCGTACCTTATTGAATCAATGGTTCCGCAATGATTTGATGGGTGTACCGGGTGATGAGGACGGTGGTGGTATGTCCGCTTTCGTTGTCTTCAGTCAGATGGGATTCTATCCGGTGACTCCGGGTTCTCCTACCTATAATATCGGTAGCCCGATGTTTACCGACGTGAAAGTGGATATGGGTAACGGCAATACGTTCGAGATCCGTGCGAATAACGCGTCCGATGAGAATAAATACGTACAATCCGCTAAGTTGAACGGCGTAACCTTGAACCAGCCTTGGTTCAATCATAGCGATATCGCCGCCGGTGGTTTGTTAGAGTTAGAGATGGGGCCGAAAGCGAATAAGGAATGGGGATTGGGAACGCCTCCTCCTTCTGCCGCTCCGATGCCTAAGTAAATAAAAAAGCGTGTTGCGATTGTCGCAACACGCTTTTTTTATGCCAATACCTTAGCGATTAATTTCTTTAGTTCTTTTATATCAATGGGCTTCACTACATAATCCGTGAATTCACATTGTTTGGCGATCTCCTTTTCCCTTTCGAAAGCGAATGCCGTGAGTGCTATGATCGGAATGGTCTTGGATAAGGTGCGGATTCTGCGAGTTGCTTCGAATCCGTCCATAACCGGCATTTTTATGTCCATTAGGATTAGGTCCGGATGATATGTCTCGAACATATCGATAGCCTCTTGCCCGTTTAGCGCATGATAAAGTTGGTATTGCTTGCCAAACAAGGTTTCCAAAAGGAAATAATTCTCATAAACGTCCTCGGCGATTAAGATGGAATGATGCCTATCTGAACGGGGCGTTTCTTCGGATTGGACGAGGATGTCCGGTGAAAGCTCAATATCAGTCCGTTTTGTGTCCAAAGGCAGAGTGAACCAAAAAGTGGAACCCACCCCTTCTTCAGAGTCTACGCCGATTTTACCTCCTAATGCCTCGATAATGGTTCGGCTGATGGTTAATCCCAATCCCGTACCTTGCTGGAAAGTATCTACCTTGATGAATCGCTCGAATATACGTCTTTGGTTTTCCGCGGAGATACCGATACCTGTATCTTTCACGCAGACTCGGATAAAATCCCCTTCTATCTCATAATAAATCATGATACTTCCTTTTGTGGTAAATTTGATAGCGTTATTCACGAAATTGGATATCACTTGCATAACCCTCCGCTCATCGGTTTTAACGATTACGGATGGGGAGTCTAGATCAAAGATCAGATCCACGTCTGAAGGCATCTTTATAGAGTCTGCCAATGCGATTTCGCCACATATATCCTTGATGTCCACTTCCTCGAAATGATAATCCATGGTTCCCGCCTCGATTTTAGAGAAATCAAGGATATCGTCGATCAGTTGCAGTAGCAAATCATTGTTTTTATGGATGATATCTAAATAAGATTGACGCTCTACCTCATCATCAATCTCGGCGATTATATTTGAGAACCCGACGATAGCGTTCAGCGGCGTGCGTATCTCATGACTCATATTCGCCAAGAACGCGGACTTCAATTTATCAGCTTCCTTTACCTTGATTAGCTCGATCTCCTTTTCCCGTTGCTGGGTTATGTTGGAGGTGTAGCTTACGATCCTGTTAGGCGTTCCGTCATCGTTGAATTTATAGGAGCGTACATTGGAGTTGAACCAGAATGTTTTGCCATTGAGGATACGTCTGTAAGCCGCTACGAAGTTATTGATCTTCCCTTGCAGGAGAGGTTTGAACTGTTTATTATATACCCGGTCAAAATCATCCGGATGGATTGAGGATTTATAGTCTTCTTGATTCTTGAAGTTGTAATCATGAATTGCTTTTAGCCCCTCATTATTATTAATGTCTTCATTGAGGCCAAAATCTACGGTCAATTTATCATTCTCTACATCGTATTCCCAAAGAATGGAATCCCCGGTATCTACCGATACTTTTAGCCGGGCTAGGCTATTTTCGATTTGTTCCCGCTTGATGTGATTCTCGGTATCGTCGAATACAATATAAATATAGCCGAATATATTATCAAGAGAGTCTTTTAATGTGACTCCTTTTACCAACAGATGCTTTGTTTTAGAATCATGATGACTATCGTAATAGCCGTTTTGAGAAGCAACCTTGAAATCATAATTAAGTGGAAAGAATATATCTTTTCCGTTTTTGAGGCTTTGGTTTACATATTTCGGGATATTAGGATTCTCGAACATATTCAGTCCCACGGCCTGCTCACGGGTAACACCAAAAATATCGAGATCCGCTTGGTTGATATCTACCAACACTCCATTCTCATCATAAAGTTCGGCGCCCCAAGGCATCTTGTCGAAAATGATCTTAAACTTCGTCTCGCTTTTCATGACTTGCATAGCCGTATGTTCTACTAATCCTTGAACTTCCCCTCTTTCAATGGCTATGGAAAGGATATCAGCCAACATATGTAAATTCTCTATATCTAAGGCACTCCAGTTCCGTTTCTTTTTTACAGAATCAAAGCCGATAAATCCGGATGGTTTGCCTTGCTTGAAAATAGGGATGACTAATAAGGATGAAACCTCTTGCAAAATCAGAAGATGCTGCTCACTCTTCGCCTCTTCCGGCATTTTAGAGACATCATGAATAACGATATCCATGCCCTTTTTGATACTATCGTACCACCAAGGAATCTCGTCTTGCGGGAGTTGACGCAGTAAATCCTCTCGCATAGAGATAATGCCATCACAAGTAACTTCATTCGTAAAGTCAACAGTATGAGTTTGTTCGTCAAATGTTCCGATATACACCCGATCCACATCGAAAAATTGTAAGATGCGGAATAGAGCTTGGTCAATAACCGAGTTTTCTTTGGCTCCAAGAAGAAGTGACAATACATCCGACATCGTTTTTCGCAAATCAATCATATTGGCCAAAATCAAGTCGGTCTTTTCATCTTCTACATCGGTCTTCTTGTCTATAGCCTCATTAAGAAATGTTGTATTGGAATGAATGTTATTCATGATAAATTGAGTGTACTAAATTTATTCGAAAACAAATGTAAGTATAAACTTTGATTATTTTTTGTTTTAGTGTTTATTATATTATTATCGTGGCTTTAAAAATAATTTTGTACGTTTGTAAATAGTTGAATTAAACTTGAAATCTATGGATAATAAAATCATATTGACGATAGGCCGCCAGTTCGGAAGCGGTGGCCGCGAGATCGGACAACGTTTGGCGAAGGAGTTGGGTATCGGTTACTATGATAAGGAACTGATTACCGTGGCGGCCCGTGAGAGTGGATTATGCGAGGATGTTTTCGAGAAGGCGGACGAACGTGCCTCCAGTGGTTTATCGTACGCTTTTACGATGGGGTACTCTTCTTTTATGGGAGGGATGTTTACGCCTTATAATGATATTTTGTCTAATGACGGTCTTTTTAAGATACAGAGTGACGCTATCCGTAAATTGGCGGAGACTGAGTCGTGTGTTTTGGTAGGGCGTTGCGCTGATTATATCCTCCGGGATGATCCGGCTTGTTTGAGCTTCTTTATCCATAGTTCAGTGGAGAGCCGAGTCCAAAAGACCGTGGAAAGGCATGGTGTGACAGTGGAAGAGGCGAAGAACATGATGGAGAAGACTGATAAATCCCGTGCGGCTTACTATAATTATTATACGAATAAGACATGGGGAATGGCCTCTTCTTATAATTTCTCGATCGATGTATCCGTATTAGGGATCGACGAGACCGTGGAATTTATGAAAAGCTTTATCGAGCGCAGATTGAATAAGCGTCCGCCTCATTTCGGATAAATCGTATTCTTGAGAAACCATTATTGAATAGAGATTAACCTATTAAAACTAAGAAAGTATGCGAAAACCTTTTATTACTGTTCGGCTGACCCATGGTATGTTGGGCGCCTTGTTAGTTTCCACCTGTGCTTGTTCGGGCACGAAGTGGACGGAGGTAGAGAAAGATTCTATCCGTATCGTTACCCAGCAAGAAGGAGCTGTATTAGGATATTCGGCCAATTCGGGGGTGAGACTTCTTGCCGTTGACGGATATGCCTTCAAAGATCTGAATCGGAACGGGTTGCTTGATCCGTATGAGGATTGGCGTCTTACCCCCGAGGAACGTGCCGTTGATTTGGCCGGGCAGTTATCTACAGAGGAGATCGCCGGATTGATGCTTTATAGCGCCCATCAATCTATCCCCGGTGCCTCGAAAGGGTTTGGAGCTTCTACCTACAATGGCAAATCTTTTGATGAGAGTGGAGCCCAGCCATCCGATCTTTCCGATGCGCAGCGTAAATTCCTCACCGAGGATAATGTTCGTCATGTATTGGTTACGAGAGTACAAAGCCCAGAAGTGGCGGCTCGCTGGAATAATAATGTGCAAGCTTTAGTGGAGGGCATCGGTCACGGTATCCCAGCCAATAATAGTTCCGATCCTCGCCATGGTACGGCTGCGGATACAGAGTATAATTTTGGTAGTGGAGGACAGATCTCCTTATGGCCCGGTTCTTTAGGTTTGGCGGCTACTTTCCGTCCGGAAATGATGAGACGTTTTGGTGAGATCGCCTCTGCTGAATATCGGGCGTTAGGTATCGCTACCGCCTTGTCCCCGCAAGTGGATATGGCGACGGAGCCCCGCTGGAGCCGTGTGAGCGGTACGTTTGGAGAGGATCCGGACTTGGCTACGGATATGTCTCGTGCGTATGTGGACGGTTTTCAGACTTCAACCGGTGGGAAAGAGATTCGTGACGGTTGGGGCTATGAGAGCGTAAACGCCATGGTAAAACATTGGCCGGGGGGGGACCGGGTGAGGCTGGACGTGATGCTCATTACGGTTATGGTAAATACGCCGTTTACCCCGGAAAGAATATCGAGGAACAAAAGAAGCCTTTTGTGGAAGGCGCCTTTAAATTGGATGGAGCTACCGGCAAAGCTTCTGCGGTGATGCCTTATTATACGATTTCTGTTGGACTGAATCCGGATGGTGCGGATATTGCGAATAGTTACAACCGTTATCTGATTACGGATCAATTACGTGAGAAATATGGATACGACGGTGTGGTTTGTACAGACTGGGGAATCACGGGTGATGAGACGGGCATAGAGACCTTCGCAGGAAAACCTTGGGGAGCGGAGGAGCTTTCTGTTGCCGAACGGCATTACCGTATTTTGATGGCTGGCGTAGATCAGTTTGGTGGTAATAACGATAAAGGCCCGGTATTGGAGGCTTATAAGATGGGTGTGGAAGAGATGGGAGAGCCCGCCATGCGTGAACGTTTCGAGACTTCTGCCGTACGTTTATTACTGAATATCTTTCGGACAGGATTATTTGAGAATCCCTATTTAGACCCTGCCGAATCCCAAAAGATCGTAGGGAATCCTGATTTTATGAAGGAGGCTTACGATGCCCAGCTCGCTTCTGTCGTGATGCTGAAAAATAAGGGAAACGCCTTACCTATGAGTAAGGAGATGAAGGTGTATATTCCGAAACGTTATTATCCGGCGGTAGTCGGTTTCTTCGGAACGACTAGCGAGGCTCATAGGGATGATCCGGTGAATTTGGATTTGGTTCGTAAGTATTTTACGGTCGTTGATAATCCCGATGAGGCGGATTTCGCTATCGTCTTTATGACGAGCCCGAACAGTGGTACGGGGTATGATAAATCCGATCGTGAGAAAGGAGGAAACGGTTATATGCCTATCAGTTTACAGTATAATGATTATACCGCTACCTATGCCCGTAACCCAAGTTTGGCGGGGGGAGATCCGTTTGAGAATTTCACGAACCGTTCTTATAAAGGTAAGTCCGTGAAAACAGCTAATAAGCAGGATATGCTTTCTGTTTTGGAGACAAAGGCTAAAATGAAAGGTAAGCCTGTAATCGTATCTTTGGAGATGGATAAGCCCACGATTATGTCCGAGTTCGAGGGTTCGGCGGATGCCATTCTGGTGAACTTCGGTGTACAAAACCAAGCGGTCTTGGATATCATCAGTGGAAAAGCCGAGCCTTCCGCTTTGTTGCCTTTGCAGATGCCGGCAGATATGCGTATCGTGGAGGAGCAATTCGAGGATGTTCCCCGGGATATGAAATGCTATACGGACAGCGAGGGCCATCTGTATGATTTCGCTTTTGGTATGAATTGGAAAGGCGTTATCGATGATGAGCGAGTGACTAAATATAAATAGGGTAAATTACATTTTTGTGTTTTTGTGGTTACGGTATCTATATATAATGCCTAAATTTGCATGGTAATATTATTAAGTGCAGACCATGAAAATTATGACATTGCAGGGAACGGACAAATTGTTATATGAACTTGTCGCGCCTTTGGTCATGAATCCAGCCATTTTGCGACAAAATAACAATTACCCTTTTAAAACATCTCGTAGCCACGTTTGGTATATAGCCTTTCATGAAACGGCTGTTGTTGGTTTTATGCCTGTAAAAAAAGGACATATCTATTACTCTATAGACAATTATTTCGTGAGTGGTGACGATCCTTCGGTATTGAGTGAACTTCTTGAAGAAGTCATAAAGGATTTTTCATCTCAAGCTTCACTTATGGCTGTTGTGCATAAACGTCATGTAAAAGTGTTCTCACAAAAAAAGTTCCAGACATGTGTTGAGTGGAAAAATTATGATAAAATGCATTATTTACCGGAGGTAGAGTCATGATGCGAAGAATGGATGTGTACGAGGCGACAGAGAAAAGATTGAAGATCATTTTTGATTATTTCGATTACGTATACGTCTCTTTTTCCGGCGGAAAGGATAGTGGTGTACTGTTGAATTTGTGTGTAGATTATATTCGTAGATACGCTCCGGGACGAAAACTAGGTGTATTTCATATGGATTATGAGGTTCAATACAGCCAGACGACCGAATATGTGGAAAAGGTTTATGCCGCTAATTCCGATATCCTTGATATTTATCATTGTTGTGTTCCTTTTAAAGTCCAGACATGTACATCTATGTTTCAACAATATTGGAGACCTTGGAGCGAGGAGTGCCGGGATATCTGGGTTCGAGAGATGCCCCATTCATGTCTCCGGGCGAAAGACTTTGACTTCTTCAAGGAGGACATGTGGGATTATGATTTTCAGAATATGTTCCCTTTTTGGTTGTATCAACGGAAAATGGGCCGGCGTATATGTTGCCTTGTTGGTATCCGTACCCAAGAGAGTTTTAATAGGTGGCGGGCCATACATAGTGATAAGAATTACAGAAAACTAGCTAATTATAAATGGACTCGCAGAATGAATTATTCTATATATAACGCATATCCTATTTATGATTGGAAAACTCAGGATATCTGGATAGCGAACGGAAAGTTCGGTTGGCCATATAATCATTTGTATGATTTGTATTATCAAGCAGGGGTGCCTTTGTCACGGCAACGTGTGGCGAGCCCATTCATATCCCAAGCGATATCCACATTGTTCATTTACAAAGTTGTCGATCCCGACATGTGGGGGCGGATGGTTGGACGTGTAAACGGTGTTGGCTTTGCCGAG
>OIYT01002238.1_pt1 | contig 12095 bp, 6 predicted proteins | sample 1588201 | NCBI WGS metagenome assembly OIYT01 (sample SAMN03283260) | human gut metagenome | biome: human-associated habitat; material: feces | host: Homo sapiens | place: USA | collected 2013
CAGAGAGAAGCCTTCGAAGTAGCAGAGCTGCTGGTTGTCGGGGGTGTATTGCAGCGAGGTCTTGCACAGATCGACGATCTCGTCAAACCGCTCCTCCTCCGCCAGGTTCTGCACGAGCAGTCCTTGCGCCATCTCGTTGTCTGGCTCCACGGCCAGCGCCTGGCGATAAACCGCGTTGACCTCGTCTCTTGGGAAGTCGTGTCTCGCCATTAGCATGGCTTTTACCAAGTAGATACCCGCGTCTTCCTGTGGGACGGAGAGGGCGTCGTCGAAGATAGCCATTATCTGGTCGGTGTTCTCGTCCTTCAGTTGTCGTGTGGCCTGCAAGATGAGTGCGTAGCGGCTCTCCTGGGGAGTGTCCTTGTCGCGCAACAACTGCCTCAGCAGGGTCTGTCGCTTCTCCTTGCGGTGGGTGGCCTGGTAGTAGTCGAGGAGCAGCATTCGTGCCGAGACGTTATGGGGTTCCTCGGCGAGCACGCCTTGACAAACTTTGTATGCCTCCTTGGTGTGGCCGTTCTGTAGCAGCCAGTTGCCCAGCATCAGCTTGTAGCTGCTGTCATAGGGATTTTTCTCCACGAGGTCTATCAGTACCCGTTTCGACTTCTCGCTCTCTCCCTGCATGTCGTAGATCTGCATGCGGGTGAGGGCCGTCTGCGCACTTACTCCCTCGATGCGCTCCATACGGTCGATGACGTCGAGCATTTGATCGTATTGTCCTTCTTCGCCGTAGAGCTGGTAGAGGAGTTGGAGGATGTCTGTGCGGCTTTTGTTGCCCTTGTAGAGACGCTCATAGACCGTGATGGCGCGCGCATAGTCCTTGCGGTTGATGAGCATTTGCCCCAGATACTCCAGGTAGTTGTTGTTGGTGGGGTCGAGGGCCACGGCCTTCTCGTAGCATGCCAGCGCTTTCTCGGGCTGCTTGAGCATGAAGTAGAATCCGGCGAGCTCGTAGTGTACCTCGGGAGCGTTGGGGTTGATTTCCAAGGCATGGCGGAAGAGGTCGAAAGCTGCCGCAAAATGCTCACGCTCCTGCTGGAGAAGGGCTTCGAGATAGAAGTAGCGGTATCGCTGCTGGTCGTTGTCGCTCAGTGTGCGGACCACGGTTTCGTCCTGCTCGGTCTGTGCCACAGCCTTGGGCATTACTACGGCCATCAGTGCCGTCAGCATTATCAGGCGTGCCGTCGGCCACTGGCGCAGGAAAGATATATTGCCCATGTGTTATTTCCTCCTTATATATATAATATGAGAAATCCTATTCGCTTACTGTGCTCACTTCACTCCCGTATGGCCATAACCGCCTGTTCCGCGCTCCGTTTTGTCGAGCACTTCGACTGCGGTCAGCACCGCCTGCTCGTGGCGTGCGATGACGAGTTGCGCGATGCGCTCTCCGTCGTTGACGGTGAAGGGATTCTGCGAGAGGTTGATGAGCAGCACCATTAGTTCGCCACGGTAGTCGGAGTCGATGGTTCCCGGAGAGTTGAGCACCGTGATGCCGTGCTTCAAGGCCAGTCCGCTGCGGGGCCGCACCTGTGCCTCATAGCCTTCGGGCAGCGCGATGTAGAGCCCCGTGGGAATCAGGCGACGCTCCAGGGGCTGGAGGGTGATGGACTCGGGAATGTTGGCGCGCAAATCCATGCCCGCACTCTGTGCCGTAGCATACGCGGGCAGCGGCTGCCGCCCCTTGTTGATGACCTCTATCTTGACCATAATAGCTGAATAATCGGCAAAAGTACAAAATTTCCCTTACAACACCGTCCATTTTAGGAAATTTTAGTTTTGGGCGTAAGGACAATGGAAAGCGGGGAGACCGCCTGCCCTTGTTTTGGCAAACTGTCTCCCCGCTGTCTTGCGTCAGTTTTTTTCAACTGGCTTACTGCGGATTGATCTCCTGCAACAGGCGGTCGGCATGGCCCCACTTGTCCATCAGGTAGAGCATGTAGCGCACATCGACACCGATGCAGCGTGCAAGCTGGCGGTCGAAGTTGATGTCCGAAGCCAAGCTGTCCCAGTTGCCATCGAAGGCGAGACCGATGAGCTGGCCCTTGCCGTTGAAGATCGGTGAACCGCTGTTGCCACCGGTGATGTCGTTGTTGGTGAGGAAGCAGAGCTGCATCTTGCCCGTCTTCTTGTCCAGGTAGCGACCGTAGTCGGAAGCCGTCATGAGCTCACGCATCACGGGCTGTGCGGCATATTCCTCGACCTCTGCGGCGCGGTCCATCTTGGTGACGATGCTGGCAGCGTCGGTGTAGTAGCCACTGTCATGGTTGCCCATGCGGAAACCACCTACCTGGCCGTAGCTCAGACGCATCGTGAAGTTGGCGTCGCTATAGTGGGGCAGATCCATCTCCATCTGTACCTTAGCCTCGCAGAGCTTCTTCTCCTGGGCCTCGATGGCGATCTTCAGCGGGCGATACTCACCAATGATCTGGTTGTACACAACGATGATGTCGTTCATGGCCACAGCAGCGGGATCCTGCTGGGCTCTCTCCATGTCTTTGATCATGAACTTCTTGCCCTTCTTCAGCAGCTCCGACTTCTTGTAGAGCCACTCCGTGTAGCGTGCGAAATCGCCGTTGAACTTCGCCTGTACCGTGTTCTTGAAGAAAGCGGGCCAGTATTTCTGCGGCACCTGCTCGTAGTAGTTCTTCAGCATGGCGGTCGTCAGCTCCTTGTCAAGGGCGAGGTTCCACTCGTCGCTATTGTCCTCAAACTCCACATACTGCTTCTTCGGGTCGTTGCCGCCCTTGACCTCCATGCCGCGCATGGTCCACAGACGCAGTCCGCGGTTGAAGAGCTCTGAGACACCGAAGAACGACTCCTGGGCATAGCCCAGCGCGTGGGCGGGTTCGGCGCAGTCGGCGTAGGCCTTCTTCAGTGCGTCGAAGTCAACGTTCACATACGGGTCCTTCGATGCGCCCGAGGCGAGCCACTGCTGAATCTTCCGCTCGAAGGCGGCCTTGTCGCTGATCAGTCCGATGGAGTCGATACAGTGGTTCATACCGATGGAGTTCTTGTAGTAGTTGGCTGCTCCCACATAGGAGTCCTCATACTGGATGCGCGTCTTCTCGCTCATGGCCATGTGCTTCTTCATGATGCCCAGTTTGATGGCGCGGCTCTGAATGCGGATGGCGTTGCCGATGTCGCGACGCTCCTGGATGCCGTAGCTGGAGAGGTAGCGGTTGGTGGAACCCGGGTAGCCGATGGTCATGGCGAAGCTGCCCGGCTCGTAGCCCTGGAGGCTCACGGGAGCCCACTGCGTGGGGTGGTAGGGCACGTTGTCCTTGGAGTAGGCTGCAGGACCGTTGGTCTTCGGGTCGGCATAGATGCGGAAGACGGAGTAGTCGCAGGTCTGGCGCGGCCACATCCAGTTGTCGGTCTCGCCACCAAACTTACCCATCGACTTGGGTACGGTGAAGACCAGGCGTACGTCGGTGAAGTCCTGGTACGTCATGGCGTAGTATTTGTTGCCCTCATAGAAGGGCTTCACGACGACGTGGAGCGTGGGATCGATAGCCTTTACCGAGTCGGTCATGGCGTTCTCCAGCGAGTCGAGGAGCTCGCCTTTGCGCTCGTAGGTCTGGCCGTTGAGCATTGCAGTCACCTTGGGGGTGATGTCGGCCTGATGCTTCATGAATGAGACGAAGAGGTCCTCGTTGGGCAGCTCCTCCTCGTAGGTCTTGGCATAGAAGCCATTGAGCATGTAGTCGTGCTCCACGGTGGAGTGGGCGTTGATGGCAGAGAAGCCGCAGTGGTGGTTGGTGAAGACCAGACCGTTGGGGCTGACGACAACTCCAGAGCAGTAGCCGCCGAAGTTGACGACATAATTGCTCAGTGCGTCGGGAGCACCGTAGAGACGGTCCTGGCTCAACTCGAAGCCCTCGGCCCGCATCTGCTGATAGACGGCCTCGGGGAGGTTGTAGAGCGTCCACATACCTTCGTCGGCCTTCGCCTGCGTGCCCATAGCGAGCAGCGCTGCGGCGAAAAGAAGTGATTTTTTCATACCTTGATATTGATTTTTGCGTAATATATTTTTAGGCGTAACTATATAAAAACGCGTATGCGCGATGATTATTGTGTTGTGTGCTAAAAAACTTAGCTGACGCAGCCCGTCAAAACGGCAAAGGCGCATAAAGCGTCCTTGCCTTTGCTGTGCGTTGTTGTGTCGAGGCTATTTGTCGAGCTTCCACGTCACGCCGTCCTTGGTGTCCTTCACCTCGAAGCCGGCTGCGGCGAGTTCGTCTCGTATCTTGTCCGACGTGGCCCAGTCTTTGTTCTTCTTGGCCTGTGCGCGCAGTTCGAGCACCATATCGACGACCTTGCCGAAGGCGTTCTCCCGAACGGAGGAGTTGTCGCCCTGCTCGCTTCTCAGTCCGAGGATGTCGAAGATGAAGATGCGCTGCACGTCGGCAATCTCCTGTATGTCCTCTGCCGAGAGTTGTGACTTGTGGTCGAGCGCGCTGTTGATGACGTGGCATGTTTCGAAGAGCATGGAGATGACGGCTGGCGTCATCAGGTCGTCGTTCATCGCGTCATAGCACCGCTGGCGAAGTTGGGCGACAAACTCGTGCGACTTCTCGTCGCTTTCGCTGGCGGCCTGTACGCGGGCCAGGTCGCTGACGCTGTCCATGAGGCGCTTGTAGCCCTTCTCGGCGGCCTGCAGGGCCTCGTTGCTGAAATCGACCGTGCCACGGTAGTGGGCCGAGAGGGTGAAGAAGCGGATGGTCATCGGCGAGTAGGGCTGGGTGAGGAGCTCGTTGCTTCCGGTGAAGAGTTGCTCCAGCGTGATGAAGTTGCCAAGGCTCTTGGCCATCTTCTGTCCGTTGATGGTGAGCATGTTGTTGTGCATCCAGTACTTCACCATCGGGTCTCCCTGCGAGGCCACGGCCTGTGCTATTTCACACTCGTGGTGCGGGAAGATGAGGTCCATGCCACCTCCGTGGATGTCGAAGTGGTTGCCGAGGTATTTGCGTCCCATCGCCGTACACTCGCAATGCCATCCAGGGAATCCGTCGCTCCACGGACTCGGCCAGCGCATGATGTGCTCGGGTGTGGCCCGCTTCCAAAGGGCGAAGTCCACCTGGTTGCGCTTCTCGCCGATGCCGTTGAGCTCGCGCGAGTTGTTGATCATGTCGGTGAGGTTGCGTCCGGACAAGATGCCGTAGCGGTGGTCGTTGTTGTACTTCTCCACGTCGAAATAGACGCTGCCGTTGCTCTCATAGGCGTAGCCGTTGGCGAGGATCTGCTTCACCAGCTCCTCCTGCTCGATAATGTGTCCCGTGGCGTGGGGCTCGATGGAGGGCGGCAGGCAGCCAAGCTGTCCCATCGCGTCGTGATAGCGGTTGGTGTAATACTGTGCTATCTCCATCGGCTCCAGCTGCTCCAGCCGTGCCTTCTTCTCTATCTTGTCGTCGCCCTCGTCGGCGTCATGCTCCAAGTGTCCCACGTCGGTGATGTTGCGCACATAGCGCACCTTGTAGCCGATGTGCTGCAGGTAGCGGAAGAGCACGTCGAAGGTGATGGCGGGGCGCGCGTGGCCCAGATGCGGGTCGCCATAGACGGTGGGTCCGCAGACATACATGCCCACGTGGGGGGCGTTGATAGGCTGGAACCGCTCCTTCTGGCGGTGCAGCGTATTGTAGATGACCAGATCTTGCATTGTCTTTCAGTTTTTATTATCTAAGTGCAAAGGTACGGCTTTTCCCCGTAATTACCGCCATATCCTGTGAAAATGTGCCAAAACGCCCTTGGTCAGCTCTTCTAAAGGTCGTAGTAGTGAAGTCCGTAAGGACGTAGAGTTTTGGCGTTCTGAAAAATAATAATAAAAAAGATGCTGAAAACTCTTTCCAAATTAAGTATATTTCCGTACTTTTGCACTCGCTGACGAAAAAAACAACGAAGTAATGAATCATTCATCCCACTACAACCCTCAGCACCGTCATCTCTTGCGGTTGCTTTTCGCCCTCGTACTGTCCTGTGTTGTTGTGCCCTCCATGGCGCAAGTCGGCGAGGAAGCAGCTCTGAAGATGAGCGACGTCGATATGGATTCGCCCACCTTTCGCCCGACCGTACATACAGGAAAGGCCTTGGTGGATGGTGACAGTGTGCAGTATGTCAAGACCAACAACGTCTATGTATTCCCCAAGATAGAGTTTAAGACGCCCGAGGAGCGTGCGAAATTCTACCGCTTGCTATACAATATCAAGAAAGTGCTGCCGATCGCCAAGGAGTGTCACCAGATCGTCATCGAGACCTATGAGTATATGGAGACGCTGCCCAACGATCAGGCACGCAAGGAGCACATGAAGCTGGTGGAGAAGGAAATCAAGGCCACCTATGGACCGCGCATGAAGAAGCTCACCTATTCGCAGGGCAAGCTCCTCATCAAGCTCATCGACCGCGAGACCCACTCCTCGGGTTATGAGTTGATCAACGCTTTCCTCGGTCCTGTGCGTGCAGGTTTCTATCAGGCTTTTGCCTGGGTGTTTGGCGCATCGCTCAAAAAGCGCTATGACCCGATGGGGGCAGACCGCCTCACCGAACGCATAGTCCTGCAGGTAGAGGCAGGCCAGCTATAGTATTGTCGGCGCCTTGGCATAAGTATGGACAAGGCGCCAACAATGCTTTTGTCAAATTCCTCATGGTGGCAACGACGCTTATGCCTGGTGGTATAAGCTAAAGAGGATCTATCTGCCATGCAGTCGCCTATGGTTTTTGTTTTGCATGGAAAACGATGAAAAAGTTTAGTTTTTGAAAACTTTTCATCAAAAAGTTTGCTGTTACAAATATTATTCGTAAATTTGCGCAGTCTTGCAGAAGGTTTGCCCTGGTTTTTGCAGCACTGAGTAGGGTAGTCCTTTGGCATGGCAGAAGACTGGACGGCGCTGGCAGCCTGATAGTTTATACTTTTAGGACAAAAATGATAGTGCTGTGAAAAGAAATGCCCTATGAGAACTTATTGCTACATCGTATCCACATGGTTGTGTACACTCTTGCTTTTTCCCCTCGTCACCCACGCTCAGCGGAATCCTGCAGGGAAGTTTTCCCGTGCAGCGATGACCCTCCAGCCCCGAGGCACGGTGCAGGAACCGTCGGCGGTCCTTCGTGCCGATGACGAAATACCGACCAAGACGGTCATAGACCAGCATTTTGACCTATGGACCGCTGGCACCAACGCCACCCCCGATGGTACGATGCTGGGTGGAGGCATTGTCAACTACGCGTTGCCCGAAGATATGATGGGTGTGCGTGGCTGGACAGGCAACGCCGTCTATCAGGCAGGCCAGGCTTGCGCCATCCGCATGTACCTCGACTCGTATGACGAGCAGCGTGGCGGATTTATCAGTACGCCAGAGATGGACCTCAGCGGCGACGTCGTCCTTACCTTCCGTGCCCGTGCGCTGAAGGCTGGGGAGAGTGGTATCATCCGCGTCGCATTGTGCGACAACAATGAGGGACCTGTTGACGACCGCGACTTCAACGTCAGTGACGCATGGCAGGACTATACCTTCAGTACTGATCAGGCGACGTTCAACCCGAACAATATCTTCCAGTTTTCGGCAGAAGACGTAGAACTGCTCCTTGACGATATCGTCGTGACGCGCAAGGCCAACAAGATTCCAGCACCAGGCATCCTCACCCCCATCAACCACTCAGCCACCTCGTTCACGGCGCGCTGGAACTCCATCCCGACGGCAGCCTCCTACCTCCTCCACGTCTATCGCAAGGAGATGCCCAAGGATTATGTCGAGCCCGGCACACTGACGGAAAACTTCGACGGTATCCGTCTCAATGCCGATGGCAAGACCATCGATCAGTCCAACCCCAACTATCCCGAGGGATGGACGATCAACCTCTCGTCGGCGGGATCGCAGGATGTCTATACCACCGAGGGCGACTACTGCTCGGCACCGCTCTCCCTCTGTTTCGACGCGGAGGGCGACGAGGTCGTCTCGCCCGAGACGCCCGCTCCCATCACCTCGTTCTCATTCTGGGTGAAACCCAGTTCGATGGACTATGAGACTGACTACACCTGCTCTCTGTTGCAGGTGTCGGTATATACGGAGAAGAAAGGATGGACCCCCGTTGCCAACATGCCCAACTACTATATGGAGGCTGCTGGCGGTCGCTACTCCTTCACCTTCACCCACGACCAGATTGGCGACGGCGTGAAGCGAATCAAGTTCTTCTTCATACAGAAAAATTCCGTCAGCTTCGCCCTCGATGACGTGCAGATGGACTATGCCACCCAGACCGTGCCCGTGGGCCAGCTCGACAAGGAACTGACCGATACCTGCTACACGATGGAGATAGACCCCAACTATGAGTACTACTACAACGTGCGGGCGAAGAACGGCAGCGTGATGTCCGTGGCAACACCCGACATGTGGGTGGATGGCATCCTCGGCGTGAAGGTAGAGGCCAAGGAGGCCACGGATGTGTCGAAGACCGCTTTCACCGCCAACTGGACCGAACTGCACAATGCCGATAAGTATAAGCTCAATGTCATCAAAATCCTGGAGGCCAAGGAAGACGTCAAGGATGTCGTCGTGCTCCACGAGGATTTCAATGCCATCGACCAAGGAACGATGGACAATCCCTACAATCCTTATACCTATGTCTATAATCTGGCCGACCTCGGCTACACGCCGACGGAGTGGGTCCTCCAGTTGCCCTACCTTGTGGAAGGAATGGCAGGAGCGCAGCAGACCAATGTATGGATGGGGCTGGCAGGACTGGTCACTTCTCCCACGCTCGACCTCACCTGTGATGGAGGAGCCTTCGATGTCGATGTCAAAGCCTACAACACTTATGCTGGCGACACGCTCTTTGTGATGCTGATGAACAAATATACCGACAGCCAGGCCATCGATCATCGCATCATGCCGCTGAAACTCGACGGTACGGGTATGACCTCGGCTACTATCCATTTCGACGCCACGGACAATAAGGCCCTGCGTTCGAATGTGATCCTCGCTTTTATGAGTATGTATGGACAGCCCTACTTTATCGACGAGGTGACCATCCGTCAGAATGTGCGCAAAGGCGAAACCCTCACGCCGCCCTACGCGTCGCTCTATCCCAAGGCGAGTGCTTATGAGGTGGCGGATCTCGATCCGCAGTATAGCTACGCCTATGAGGTGACGGCGATGGCCACGAAGGACTATACCAACTACGTCTCAGAGACTTCCGATCGAATCTATGTGGGCAAGTCTGTCAATGCCATCGACGCGCTTGCCGCCGATGCATCGAAGGTCAGCGTGCGTGCAGGTCAGGGTAGTCTGACCGTTCGTTCCGATGCTGCAGCCATCGAGGTCTATGACCTCCAGGGACGCAGTGTGGCACGTGCTGAGGCGGGCCTCCATACGTTCCGCCTTGCTCCTGCGGTCTATCTCGTGAGGGTAGCTGGAAAGACCGTCAAGGTGGTCGTTCCGTAGTGACGCAGAAATCTTCGCCCCATCATGGCAAAGGCAGTATGACCCACTTGGTCGTTCGTGCATTCCCATGATGGGGCGATTGTTTTTGGGTGTGTGAAGGGCTATGCGCAGCAAGCAAAATCAAGCTGGGATTTAGTTGCAACCCACTCATCATCTTGGCTTTCGAAAAATGCCCCAAGTAAGCAAATATTGCCCTTTTGTAGAGAAATAACGTTAAAATGGTTTGCCAATTCAACTAAAATGCTTAATTTTGCTGACAACTTGCGCAGCAAGCCAACTTCAACCAGAATAGCGACAGACCATTATGGATAAAATCGACAAATTAGACAAAAAGATTCTTGGAATCTTGTCCGCCAATGCCCGCCTTCCTTTCAAGGACGTGGCTGCAGAGTGCGGCGTTTCGCGAGCAGCTATCCACCAGCGTGTGCAGCATCTCATAGAGAATGGAGTCATCACGGGCAGCAGTTTTGAGATCAATCCCAAGGCGCTGGGCTACTCCACCTGCACCTATGTCGGAATGGACTTGGAGCGGGGCTCTATGTACCGCGACGTGGTCAACCGTCTGCTCTCTATTCCGCAGGTTGTGGAGTGCCACTTCACCACAGGTCCCTATACGATGCTCGTCAAGCTCTACGCCAAGGACAACGAGCAGCTGATGGACCTCATCAACGGGCAGCTGCAGAGCATCCCCGGTGTGGTGAGTACAGAGACGCTGATCTCCCTGGAGGAGAGTGTTCACCGCGAGATACCCATTGATATCGAGAAATAACGCATGGTCAAGGCGGGCAGAAGGCTTAGGCACACTCCCGCCTTGATGCTTTTATGATCTGGTATAGACGATTAAAACATGGATTTTTCCCTCTCATCACATCTGGACGCTTTCTATGCGGAGTTTCCCGAAGGGCACAAGCAGCCCGTCATAGGACTCACGTCCAACTATAACGACTCCAACGAGATGCTGGCCAAAGCCTACTATGAGCAGGTGATACGTGCCGGCGCTACGCCACTCCTCATCCCGCCGACTACCGACCGCAACGTGATAGTCGGTGTGCTCGACCATATCGACGGACTGCTGCTCACGGGTGGTGCCGACGTCAACCCTCTTTGGGTGGGCGAGGAACCATCGCCACGTCTGCACAACATCAACGCGCGACGTGACCTTTCGGAGTTGCTTCTCACCCGTCTTGCTGCCAACCGTCAGATTCCCATCCTCGGTATCTGTCGCGGCATACAGGTGCTGGCGATGGCTTTGGACGGGACGGTGCAGCAAGATATCTACGAGAACTATCTTCCCACGGGGCCTGCGGGATCCCTGGGGCCTTCTACCATCAAGCATAGCCAGGATGCCGTGCAGGCTGAGCCGACCCATACCGTGCGCATCGAGCGCGACAGTATCCTCTTCTCCTTGTATCATAAGGAGCGGATGGCAGTCAATTCGCTCCACCACCAGGCCGTCAAAGACCCTGGGGCGCGCTTCCGCACGACGGCAGTGGCTCCCGACGGGGTGATAGAGGCTATCGAGAGTACGGAGTTTAAATCTATTATGGGTGTGCAGTGGCATCCTGAGCATTTGGGTGACGAGGGACAGCACCTGTTTCGCTGGCTCGCCGATGAGGCTGCGGAGTTTCAGAAAGCCAAGGACGTACACCGTCGCGTGCTCACACTTGATACCCATTGCGACACACCGATGTTCTTCCCGCAGGGGGTGGACTTTGGACGCCGTGACCCGCGCATCCTGGTGGATCTCCACAAGATGAGCGATGGAAGGCAGGATGCCGTCACCATGGCGGCCTACCTCCCTCAGCCGAAGATGGGAGAGACGTTCTCATCCAAGATAGATCTGGCGGGAATCATGCGCTATAACCCACGCCTGGCGGAAAAATACGTCTCCAACCTTCAAACAACGGTGGGCATAAGCGGCAGTTCCATTTCCCCCGCCCACTATGCTGACCTGATCTTCGACAAAATAGAGGAGATCGTGAAGGCCAACCAGCGTTGTCTGAGTATCGCACGTCGTCCGTCCGATCTCTATGAGGACAAGCGGAAGGGACGCAAGTCGATTCTCTTCGCCATAGAAAATGGACTGGCGCTGGAGCACGATTTGGCCAACGTGAAGCATTTTGCCCAGCGTGGCGTGACCTATATCACGCTCTGTCATAATGGCGATAACGATCTTTGCGACTCGGCACGTGGGTGCAAGACGCATGACGGCGTGAGCGATTTTGGTGAGAAGGCCATCCGGGAGATGAACCGCTGCGGCATCATGGTGGACCTCAGCCATGCTGCGGAGAAGAGTTTCTGGGACGCCCTTGACATCAGCGCCAAACCTATCGTCTGTAGCCATGCCAACTGCCGTGCGCTCTGCGATCATCCGCGCAATCTCACCGACGACCAGTTGCGGGCCTTGGCACAAAAGGGTGGTGTGGCCCACATCACGCTCTATCATGGTTTCCTGCGCAAGGAGGGTGGCGAGGCCACGGTGCTCGATGCCATCGCTCACCTGGAGCATGCCATTCGTGTGATGGGTATTGACCATGTGGGTATCGGTACAGACTTTGATGGCGACGGTGGAGTGCGTGGCTTTGCTGATTCCTCGGAGGTGATCGCCTTCACCCGCCGCCTGCTACAGCGCAGGTATAGTGAGCGCGACATTGAGAAAAT
>OIYT01002240.1_pt1 | contig 12085 bp, 13 predicted proteins | sample 1588201 | NCBI WGS metagenome assembly OIYT01 (sample SAMN03283260) | human gut metagenome | biome: human-associated habitat; material: feces | host: Homo sapiens | place: USA | collected 2013
TTGTTAAGTTGATTGAACCGCCGTGTACCGAACGGTACGCACGGTGGTGTGAGAGGTCGGGGATTTATAAATCCCCTCCTACTCGATTATTGAAACTTTTGTTAAGGTGGTATGAAAAGGTTTAGCTAGTCCATTTTTTGTGTGAATTTGTAGTTTGTTATCTTTGGATTGGACATACTGCTGTGTACGACAGGGGAGCAATCGGAATAGAAAAATTCTTATATTTCTTAAATTTTAGAGTTATATTTTGATACATTTTTAAGATGAGATATTATTATCAAGATAAAGTATGAGAGCAAGATTGGAGTGCGTGATGGAGGACAAAAAGATTCCGTTTACAGAAGATGGAAGAGCTGATTTGGATGCAACTCTGTTGATGTTACATTTATTGCGATGACTGAGGGAGGAGGGGGGATAAATTGGAAAACATAAAAAAAGTGTGTGGGGGAATAAAAAAGCGAAAGAGATGAGAGAATTAGGAGAGGGGTGTTGACAAAAATAGAGGGTGCAATTATAATACAATTAGGTTGTGTATTACTAATAATACATGGTAGAAAGGCTCCACCTGCGGGAGGGGTCTTTTTCGTTTTATATCAATAAGGAGTGGTGTATTTGTTACAGTATAATGAAAAATTTTTTTTAGAACAAAAGGCAGATGCTGAAAAATTTATTAAAAATCGTTGTAAAGAGATTTATAATAGTAAAGGTTTATCGGAAACTGGTAGACGTGAGGTAGATAAATTACGTGATAAATATTTGAATATTGTAAAAATAGAGTTGCGTAGAAAGAAAAAGTTAATTCAAGATGTTTTGTGGGATGGTTATACGCAGGAAAAAAAAGCAAAAAAAGATAATAAGAAAAAGAAAAGAAAAAGTTTCTTTGATATGCAAGGGAAGAAAGATGCTGATTCAGAATATGATTCAGATATAAAAAAGATAGAAATAGAATGTGAAAATAAAATTAAAAAATACGAACTGGCATTTTCGGAAACAGTAAAAAGAATAAAGAAAAATATCAAGCAGGAGCGTCGTGAAATATTATTAAGGTATGATTCGGTGTATATACTAAATAAACATAACAGGACGCAAAAGAAGCGCATTAAAAAATCAGGAGAAAAAGGTGAAAAAGATGTTAAGTATACATTAGAGTGGTTGGATAGTGATAAATATTACAAAAGGTATAATGTAAATATTAATTGTGACAAAGGTTCGCAAGAAATTGATTGTATTATAATATCTACTAAAGGTGTTTTTAACATTGAAGTAAAAAGTTATGGGTTGAATGCTAAAAACAATAATGCGGATACAAAACTTATTATTGATTCTAATGGACAATGGAAACTTAATAAGAATGGAAGAGAAAAAATATTAGAAAATCCATCTGGACAGATATATCGACATCATAAGTGTATTGAAGAGGTAATGAATATAAATAGCGATATAATTATTGATGTTTTGGTGCTTGCAAATAAGAGACTAGATTTAAATAATAGATATACAGATACGACTTATGATATTGTTAAATTGGATATGTTGATTGAATATATAGAAAAACACAGAGAGATTTTAACAGAAAAAAAAGTGAATGAATTGCAGATGATTCTTGAAAAAAATATGTAGTAGTTTGTAATATTTTTGGAATGGAATATAGTTTAAAGAGGTTATATGTTTAATATGGATACTAATTAAATGTTTTTATTTGCATCCTTATTGTTAGAATGGAGAAAAATATATGTCTAAAGCAACATCACAAAGTGCAATTAGTAAATATATTAGAAATCCTGGGAGATTTCATATACATAATGCTCGTGTAATTGTTATTATGAATGATTCTACTATCTATAACAGAGACACACAGATTCGTGCTCATATTGAAACTAATGATGCTTTAGTTGATATTATATGGGATGATAAAGATGATGAAAGATTTTTTTCCACTTATAATGGGAAATATTCTAATACAGATATAGAGTTTGAAGATGGGGTATTAATTATACATGGTATAAATAGAAAAGGCGAAGAAATATGTATTAAAATTTTTTGATAATAATAATTTTGTTAAATGAAGGTTTTATGGAGAATTATTGCTAAAAATTTCCTGTTCAAATTTAGGTATTATGAAACTGAGCATACTCCAAGGGCATCAGCTTGATAAATTAAATGATGTAATGAAAACATATAAAGATGATAAAATGGTGATAGGTATTGAAATATTAATTGGATTGGTGATAGGTAATTATGAATATGATATTTAATATTAATGAATAATAATATTCGTCCTATGTAGGCTGGTTTGTGACTTTTGAAATTTTAGAGTATAATATTTAAGTGAAAAGCAATGATGCAATTTTGAGGAGTGATCTTATGGCAACTGCAACAAGTAGTACTGAAATGGAAAGGCAAAATACAGACGCAGCAAAGTTGGAATTGTATCGTTTACTAGGCGAGGGATACAAAGCTATGCAAGAATTTGAAATGATTACAAAACTGAGGGCTGCGAGACGAATTGAAAGACCGTAAGGCTATTGTAACATGGGAAGTAATCTACGATATTGTAGATATTGCTGAGAGCATAGAATTGAATTTTGGTAAAAAAGTTGCTGATAACTTTCAACCGGAAATTTATAGCAAAATAGTCTCGAAATGTCAGATAGTCGCTGTAAAGAACTACATATTATCGTAAAATGCAACTAAAACAGAAAGAAAGGAGTATCTATTATGATCAAGACAGTTACTTTGACTAGAGATCAAAAACCTACTGCTGAACAGATTAAGCAGATACAAGAAGCAGTAAAAAGAGAAATTGTATATGATGATGATTCGCCAGAACTTACTTCTGCAATGGAAAAGGCATTTCGACTGGCTGCAAAGAATAGAAATACACATAAAAATACAGCAATTTCATAATGAAATAAGTACGTTTTCTGTTGAAATATTTTTTGGAGGTACCCCTCCGCACAGGCAGCAATTGCTGATAAATAAGATACCGTCTGATGTGATACAGCTTTTATATTTGAATAATAGATTCCCATTCCGAGCTAGGTTTTAGTCTGGGATGGGGATTTTTTGTGCTATGAGCGAACTCTGATAGGAGCAAGTTCCGAATATACCTAGATATAATGAACGGATATAGATATTGTTATTGTAATTCCGTCGTTTTGCACACGGCAAATTGCCAGAGTATATTGAAGTTCACAATGAAGCATGATAATCTTTGCTTAAAATAAAACAAGGAAAAAGCTGGCGTTGATTTGCAGGACGGATGATGGTATGATCTCAAGAGAAACCGATTTTATGCTGCATCCACTACGGCAGCATATACACCAAAAGGAACTGATTTTGCAGATATTCCGCAGGTAACCATTCTATATATTACAGAATATGATGCATTGCATAATGGACAGATGATCACGCATGTGAAGCGCTGCATGGAAACCAGGGAAGGCTTTGTGCCTATAGATGACGGGGAAGATATCTTTTTTGTGAATACAGTGATCCGAGATGGTTCAGATCAATCCGAACTGCTTCAACTGTTTTTACGGGAAGATGTGTTTGAGGATGGAAGATTTCCGGAATTAAGTAAAGCGGTAAAGTATTCTAAAGAAACAGAAGGTGATTTTGGAGAAATGTGTAAAACAGTAGAGGATTATGCGAAAGATTATGAAAAAAATTATGCCGAAGATTACGCAAAGAAAAAGCTTTCAGAGGAAAGAATGAATACGATTCGAAAAATGCTTCAAAATGGGTTCAGTAGGGAAATGATTCTTTCTCTGGATTATTCTGAGACTGAATTGGAAGCTGTTGAGAAAGAATTGCCAGTACAGGTGTAAGAAAAATACTATCAGGAGAGCCATTTCACAAAAATGTGGGATGGCTTTTCCGTCAATTAAGTTGACACAAAATGGGATTTGAAATTGTAAAACAGGAAATAATATGTTGTTTGGATTAGTTGAATAGTTTATAATTCAGGATAAGAAAAAAGAATTTGAAGCTGCAAAGGTGTCTTTAAGGTTGTCGGGTGACTGAGGACATATATGAGAGGAAATAGTTGATACAGATTGAGAAAGGATTACAAATTTAATATGGAAAAAATGAATAAAGAATATCCGATTTTAAGTAATTGGAAGTTTGTGTTTCATGAGATGTACAGCTTAGATCACAAGTATCCTTGGTATATTGCGGTACGGTCGGTAGCAGGATTTCTGGCTCCGTTTATTGCAGCGATCATTCCAAGTGTTGCGATCAGTTTGGTTGAAAAAAGGGCAGATTTTTTAACCTTTTTTGGTATAATGCTTGTGCTTGTCCTTGGGAATATGATCATGGGAATTATTTCTACGAAGTATGATTTTCTGATAAAAAGAAAGAATTACAAGGTGCAGTTTCAGTCTGTCCAGAAAAAGGTAATCAGTAAAATTATGACAGTGGATTATCAAATTCTGGAGAGTGTAGAAGGAAAACGGCTGGCGGATGGTGCAAAATATAGTTATTCCGTGGAATGGAATGGCTGGAGCCGTATTATGGACATGTTTACCCCTTTTGTATTTAATCTGTTGGGGATTATTGTATATACGATCATACTGATTCCGAGATGTCCATGGGTTCTGCCGGTTTTTGCGGTTATGAGCATTATGAATGTGATGATCGAGAGAAAGATTGCTCTCCGGGGTTACGGAAAATACAGAAAAACTATCTGGGAAACGGATTCCAGAGTGGAATATTTTTTCCAGAGAAGTACATCGGCTACAGATGGTAAAGATATTCGTCTGTACCGCATGGAAAAGTGGTTTGTAGATGTTATGAAGACGTTGGTTAAGAGGCGGCTGAAGGTATGGAAACGCGTGGAAATGTATTATTTTCTGCCACATCTTTCAGACACGATCTGGTCGTTCGTGCGGGACATCATTGCGTATACTGTGCTGGTGAATCAGTTTCTGGCGGGAGAATTAAATGCGACCACGTTTACATTTTATCTGGGAATTATTACCGGATTTGCGGGCTGGTTAAATGGTGGCAATATGGGAGACGGATTTGTGCGTGCTAACAGCGAGATGATCCGTTGCAACTGGGGCATTAACGATTATCGCAGTTTTATGGAATTGCCGGATTCAGAATATACCACAGATGAGAAGAATCAGGAAAGTTTTTATGCTGAAAACAGGACAGATAAAACAGAGAAAGGTGTCACTCTTGAATTCCAAAATGTATGTTTTCGTTATCCCGGTGCGGAACATGATGTGATACATAATCTGAATCTCAAGGTGAAGGCAGGAGAAAATATTGCGCTGGTGGGTGTAAACGGCGCCGGAAAGACTACTTTAGTGAAACTTTTATGTGGTTTTTATCATCCAAATAAAGGACAGATCCTTATTAATGGTAGAGAAATTTCTGATTATCCGGAGACAGAGTACCGTAAGTTAGTGGGGGCGGTATTTCAGGATATGATGGTGATGGCAACTTCGGTAGCAGAAAACATTGCCTGTGAGAAACAGGAAGATATTGACAAGCAGAAGCTGCAACAGGCAATGCAGCTTGCAGATATTGAGGATAAAGTCTGTTCTTTGCCTAAGAAAGAAAAGACGGCTGTTACCAACTTTTTGGAAAAAGATGGTGTGTCGTTTTCCGGAGGAGAATTGCAGCGTATATTACTGGCAAGAGCCTTATATAAGGATGCGCCGCTTTTATTGCTGGATGAGCCGACCAGTGCACTGGACCCGTTGGCGGAGACTGCGGTTTACGAGCAGTATCACCGGTTATCACAAGGAAAAACGACGATTTTTATTTCCCATCGTCTGGCGAGTACCAAATTCTGTGACCGCATTATTTATTATGAAAATGGTCAGGTGAAAGAGGATGGTACCCACGATGAATTGATGAAAGAAAACGGTGCATATGCCAGAATGTTTGAGATACAAAGTCAGTATTACAACGAGAAAGGCGGTGATTCCGATGAGTAAGAATGCGGTCAGTAATGAAAAAGAATCTGCGGGAAAAATTTTCAGGAAATTTATGCATGTCATTGGAATCAATCATAGATTATGTAAATGGATTCTGCCATGCAATCTTGGAAAAAACATTATTATGGCGGGGCTGCCTTATGTGGGAATCGTATATGGATGTGATATTTTAAATGCATTGGTGGTACAGGACGCAAAAAGTAATATTATGAGTCTGGTTTATCAGCTTTTGGGAATTACTTTCGTTATGACACTTCTGTACCATATTTTGGACAAGGCGGGAAATGCTATGCGGGATAGCATCCGTTATCGGATCAAGGCAGATATTTCGGGGAAAGCGGCAAGTCTGGATTATCAGGAACTGGAATCTCAGGAAAGTATGCAGCTCTTGACCGCAGCACTAGAAGGTGAGAAAGAGAGCGGCGGCATTTACTGGTTTTCGGATAAATTGGGAGTGTTGATTGGCGATGTTGCATCCATCTTCTATGCGTTTATTGTACTTGTGCCAATATTAACAGCGAAACAGCATTTAACCGGAAATGGTGCAATGCAGATTCTAAACTCGAAGTGGATCATATACCTTATTTTTCTGTTGAATTTGTGTTCTATGTTCCTCTTTATGTGGATATCCAAGAGGGGCAACAAAAAGCAGTATGAAATTTATGAGGAAAGTCTGGACGCAATTCGCAAGGATGATTATTTTTACAGGGAAATTCTCAGCAAATACGCAACAGGGAAGGAAATTCGTCTGTATGCTTTAAAGGATCTACTGCTCCGTGACATGACCGGAGTATGGAATGAAAAATGTGACATTCAGGATCGAAAGCTGGATATTCAGGAAAAAATCCGGATTCGTTATCTGATCGTTCAGGCACTGCTTTTGGTGATTTCTTATACGGTGATCGGAGTCAGAGGCATCAATGGAATGATCACAGGAGCGGAAGTTGTTAAATATGTATCGGCACTGACGGCACTGGGAGGTGCCTGCCAATATATGGTGGATCATTTTGAAACAGTGCTGCTCAATATGCAGTATTTACACCATTATTATGAATATCTGCAGCTTCCAAATCACAAAAAGACAGGGGGTGAGTCTACGGCGGACCTGAAACCGCAGGAACTGGTGATTGCTTTCGAGGATGTGAGTTTTCAATATCCCGGAGGTAAAAAGGATAGTCTCAAACATATTAATCTTACATTTCATTATGGAGAAAAAATTGCTCTGGTGGGTCCAAATGGTGCTGGAAAAACAACCCTGATCTTACTGTTATGCAGATTGTATGAACCGACACAGGGGCGGATTTTGTTAAATGGGATGGATATTCGTGAATACGATTATGAAGAATATCTGGCAATGTTTGGTGTGGTATTTCAGGATTTCAAGCTGTTTGCTATGACGGTGGCAGAAAATGTTGCGGCAAGTGAAGAGTATGATGAACAAAAAATAGAAGAGGTTTTGGAGAAAGCCGGTATCTGGGAACGTGTACGGAAAATGGAACAGGGAATCCACAATCCGCTGTATAATGTTGGCATAAAAGGTGTTGAAGTTTCCGGCGGCGAAGCACAGAAAATTGCCATTGCACGAGCATTATATAAAAATGCACCATTCATTATTCTGGATGAACCAACCAGTGCGTTAGATCCTATGGCGGAGTACGAGATTTATTCAGGTTTTGATCGTTTGATCCAGGATAGAATGGCTGTTTACATATCACATAGAATGTCAAGTTGCCGGTTCTGTGAACGAATCATTGTACTAAAAGACGGACAGGTGCAGGAACAGGGAAACCATGAAGAGCTGATAGACAGAGATGGGATTTACGCGATGATGTGGAATGCACAGGCACAAAATTATCAATAGGATGAAGGTGGCCAGAGAGATGTTATTCAGGAAAAAGATAGCAACAAAGACATATGATAAAGAAAATAAAAAGCCGGTGATCAGGGCAAGCATCTGCAACGGGGAACAGGTCGCCGGATTTAAGGATATCCATACAGGCAGGATAGAAGAAGTGATGTTGATAAAAAGTCCGGCGGATCTTGAGGCATTTCGGAAAATGTACGGTATTGATGAAGAGATAGAAAAGGAATACTGATCTGAAAGAAAATAGGAAAATAGGCATAAATTCTGCGCAAGCGAACAAGCTCCCTTGCGTTGCGAATTTATGATATAATTAATAATCATCAATTGTTGTGGATACTCAAAAACACAGGAGGAAACATGAAAAAGCACATAATATATACGATAACCGTCATTTGCATTATTTTAACAGCAACAACGTTGGTTACAGGCAAAAATACAACCGACAAAACGAACGTTGTCTATGCAACTCAGATGAAACAGACAGAGTCACAATATATTTTGTCGGCAAAATCTACAAAGGGAAGTTACATGGCATATGTTCGTAAAGACGAGAGCAAAGTTTTGTACATTCAGGATCAGAAGACGGACAAAATGGAAAAGATTCTGGTGGAACCGCATTTAGCATCAGGGATCATGTCAATGGAATGGTTTGACGATCAGACAATTATTGTGTATTCCCACATCAGCCCACACATAGGATGTGCGAGTGTTTATGATGTATCAACGAAAAAATTAATCATGGAAAAATATTGTTCAAAATACTCGTTTGGTAACACTTTGAAATCCTTTGTTTATGTAGAATCTGCTCCGCGGAATTTAGGCAGAGATAAGATTGTTAATTATAAAGATAAACTGGTATATCAGACGAAAAAGAATCAGTGCATTCGGGATATTGTTCTGAACCATGAAAATAATGACATTGCACTGGTCGTTGGAAAATATGCGGATGATTCGGAAACACAGCGTCTTCAAGTTGTTTTTTTAGAAAAAAGAGGGAATAAGTACATTAAAGTGAAAAGTCAAAAGATCAAGCCAAGGGAGGTTGATTCCATCCGATGGAAAGGTGACGAAAAGGTAATCGTTATTCAGAATGGAAAGCGTGAAATTATTACAAAGCAGCATTAATATAATTTTGCAGAGGAATGTTACGGCAAATGAAAATTTCAGATAATTTTCCAGTCAAAGAAGCTTTTTATGAAAAGAAGCAGAAAGGGCAATATGAATAGAAAAAGCATTCTAAACAGAATACTGATCGTGGCGTTATGCAGCTGTACCGTGTTGTGTGGTTGTACTGCAGATCGGAATAAAAGGACAGATAAAGCAGAGAAAAACACAAAGAAATCGACACAAACGTCATCAGTATTAAATGACAGCAAAAAAATGGGATACAAAAAGAATGAGATAGAAAATGTGCCCATGGGATATATTCAGGACTGTGATCGTCAGGGGACGATAGAAACTCTGGAGTATACTGCCCCGGATTATACCGGAAGTGGTAAGGAATGTACCAAAAAGGCGAAAGTTTATCTGCCATTTGGTTATGATGAAACAAAGGAATATCCCGTGTTTTATCTGATGCACGGTGGGGGAGATGACGAGGAATGGTATTTTGGAGATACCACCAAGACCATCAACAGCTTTTTGGGGTGTATTTTGGATCACATGATTGCAGGAGGGGATCTGGAACCATGTATTGTCTGTACACCCACGTATAAAAATACATATTGTCAGGATGATGCAAGCTGTGTAGATGTGTTTTATCAGGAATTGGTAAATGACCTGATCCCGGCATTGGAGGGAAAATATGCTACACAATATAGAACGCTTTGCGGGGAGCAAACCGGGGAAGAACAGGAAGCATTGTCTGTTCGTCAGACCGAAGAAAGAACGAGATTAAGCAGAGGTTTTGGTGGCTTTTCTATGGGGGCAGTTACGACGTGGAATGTCTTTCGTCATTGTTTAAAAGAGGTCGGATTTTTTATGCCTATTAGTGGGCAGCCGTGGGCATGCAACAGCGAAGAACTTGCGGAAAGCGTGGAAAAGCAGAAATTGTCTTGGAATGATTTTCGGCTGTTTGCCGGATGTGGAGGCAAGACGGATATTGCTCATGATGGGATGACATCTGCGATGAAAGAGATAAAAAAACAAAGTAAAATATTCCGTTATACGGAGGACTTTTCAGATGGAAATTTTTACTACGGTGTATGGAAAGATGGAGGTCACGATGTCAACACGGTATGCACAATGATATATAATGGGTTGCCGCAGTTTTTTGAAAAGACAGAGGATTATAAAATGAAATGGGCGCAAAGTATTTTGAGTGAAAAATTTCCGGAGAAGATGAAAAAGAGGGACACAAATACCGATTATGGAAAATGGGTTACAAAATCCTATTATTCCCGGACAGCCGAAAGAAAGACAAAAATGAATGTACTTTTGCCGGCTTATTATGATAAAGAAAAAACATACCCGGTACTTTATCTTCTGCATGGATATTATGATAATGAAAACTGGCTGAAGGACCGCACGGAGCTGAAAATGATCCTGGGGAATATGATGGCAAAGGGGCTGACAAAAGAAATGATCGTTGTTTGTCCATACATTTTCTGCAGCAGGCAAAATGAGGTATGCACAGAAATGAATTTAGAAAATTCACTGGCATATGATAATTTTATAAATGATCTGGAAAAGGATGTTATGCCATTTGTAGGAAAGACGTTTTCTGTCTCGACAGGAACGGAAAATACAGCGATTGCAGGATTTTCTATGGGAGGCAGGGAAGCATTATATATTGGTATTCAGCATCCGGAACAATTTGGTTATGTGGGAGCGGTATGTCCGGCACCGGGATTGGTTCCCGGTACGGATACTTCACAGCATCCGGGCCAGCTCAAAGAGGATGAGCTGAAATTTGATAAAAACAATAGATCACCATATTTGCTATATCTGGCAGGAGCAACGGAAGATAGTGTCGTTGGAGATACCCCATCACAGCTTCATGATCTGTTAAATAAAAATAAAGTGGATCATGTCTGGCAGATGTTTGAAGGAACAAGACATGATGAGAGTAGTGTGGAGATTTATCTTTATAATTATATGCAGATGGTTTTTAAATAGGGGATATTAATATAACGAGGACCCGGATGAGCGACAAGAGTATGGAAAGTTGGGAAAGGAAGAGATACCATGTATATAAATGATTTGTTTGACTTGTGTAAAGACAAAGTGGTGTGGATCCAGACGCATAATTTTCCAGATCCGGATGCCATTGCATCTGCATTTGGAATGCAAAAGCTTCTGGAGGCAAAAGGAATTTCGTCAAAGCTTTGTTATGAGGGAGTGATTGATAAATTAAGCAGCACCAAAATGCTTGAACTGTTGGATGAACCTATGAACGCTCATGATGAGATTGAGAGTGAAATGACAGAAGAGGACATGATTATTTTGGTAGATTGTCAGAAAAATAATGGCAATACATCGGATTTGATCGGAGCAGAACTGGCTGTTGTGGATCATCATCCTACATTTGTATCAGTAGAATATGAGTATTCGGATATAAGAATTACAGGTGCTTGTGCCTCCATTGTTGCCGGATATTATAAAATGCTGGGAATTACGCCAAATAGAAAGGTGGCAACGGCATTGTTGTATGGGATCAAGATGGATACGCTTCAGTTTAGCCGGGGAGTTACAGCATTTGATATAGAAATGTATGGCTATTTGTTTGAGTTTATTGATCAGGAACTCCTTAGAAAATTAGAGTCGAATAATCTGGAACTGGATGATCTGCAGGCATATGGAACAGCGATCAACAATGTAAAAATTTATGGAATGGTTGGATTTTCCTATTTAGATTATGAATGTCCTGATGCGCTTGTCGCTATATTAAGTGATTTTATTTTGGCATTACAGGAAGTGGAAGTAGTTGTGCTGTATGCCAGAAGGCGAGGCGGCTACAAGTTTAGTTTTCGAAGTGAGAGAGAGGATGTGAATGCGGGAATACTTGCCAATGAAGGATTGAAGGAATGGGGAAATGGTGGTGGCCATGCAACGATGGCTGGCGGTTTTGCAGCAGATGAAAAAATGAACACCCGTGAAGAAATGGTTTACCATGTGGTACGTTCGCATTTTACAAAACTTATTCAGGAAAAGTGGCCGCAGATTTTGTGATACAAGAAAATATATGAAAATGTGCTTCGGGGAGGAATATGGAAAAGGGGAAAAAAATGACATTATACCAGCCGGATTATTATGACAAATTTCAATG
>OIYT01002243.1_pt1 | contig 12069 bp, 15 predicted proteins | sample 1588201 | NCBI WGS metagenome assembly OIYT01 (sample SAMN03283260) | human gut metagenome | biome: human-associated habitat; material: feces | host: Homo sapiens | place: USA | collected 2013
CTCGGCGGAGCGCCGGTTGTTTCCGTCCTTGTCCTTCCAGTCCCGGATCTGCAAGCGGCCCTCTACCACGGCCATGCGGCCCTTGGTGAAAAACTTGCTCACAAAGTCCGCCGTGGAACGCCACGCCACGATGTCCACGAAGTCCGTCTCCTTCTCACCGGACTGGGACTTGAAGTCCCGGTCCACTGCCAGAGAGAAGGACGCCACGGCGGTTCCGTTTCCGGTATGCCGCATCTCCGGGTCACGGGTCAGACGGCCCATGAGTACGATCTTGTTCAGCATTTATCCAACCTCCAAATCCAACGTTGATGTCGTTGTGTCCTCGCCCATCATCACTCGCACGTTGAGGCACAGGGACCGCACAGCGGTTCCGTTGACGGTGAGGACGATACCAGGGTACCGATCCGCCAGATCCAGCAGCACACGGCCCAGGTCGGCCGCGCTGGTCTGTCTCTGCGCAGACAAAAGTGGATGACTGCCGCGCCCGGCAGTCTCCGGGGCCGGTTCCGGCTCCGGCGTTTCGATTTCCGGCGGCATGGGTGGCTGAGCCTTGCAGCGCTTTGGCTTTGCTTTTTGTTCCATTTTCTGCATGTCTCCACCTCTTGGCCGCTTCATGCCGTTTTTGCGCCGCCAAGCCGCAAACGCATATACGCCGATGCCCAACATCTCCGCGATGTCAAGGTCAGACTTGCCCTCCGCAAACAGCTCCCGAGCCCGGGTCTCGTCAAAGAGAATGTCATGGGCGCGCAAAGGCCGCTGATCGACAGAGGGGAAATCCGGCACGTTGCAGCCCAGATCCCGGAGCTTTGCGGCCATTACCGCCGGTGTGGTGACATTCAGCTCCGCCAGGACCTTGACCTGGGCTTTTTGATCTTTCGCAGTGTTGTAGCTGACGCGAATTTCATCGTCACTCATTGAGAACTTCATCGTTTATCCCTCTCCCTTGACTCGCAGATCTTAGCCATCCGGCTTTTGGTAGCTTTCAGATCTGCTTTCTCACGTTTTTCTGCCTTCATTGCCTCGCTCCATTCCGCCAAGGCCTCCTGATACGCGGCCCAGTCCGGGCACACCACGGGGTCATGGCAGTTGGGGATGGCGGAGCGCTTGGGGCAGTTCCTCCCGCATGGCGGCTTCGGTTTCATCGCAGCACCACCGCCAGCAGGATCACGGCAGCCATGGCGGCCGCCAGAGTCAGCACCGGGAGGACCCGGCTTCTGCGCTTCTCGCGCCCTGTGTATCGGGTCATGTGTCCGCTCCTTTCTCGTCCACCTCCGGCAGTGGGAACCAGCCAAGGCAAGCAGACTCGATGGAGTCCCCGGATTTTCGGAAAGAAAACCGCTTCAGCACGTTGTCCCACCACGCAACCTGTTTAAAAACCATTCCGTCGCACAGGAACCGGCAGTAGTATGGGCCGGATCGCGTCGGCTGCTCACTGCCGTCCACGAATTTCAGCGGTACCCCGGCAGACTGCCCCGGGTTCAGATCCTCCGTCAGGCCCACGATGTAGTCGGCGGAGCAGTGCAGCGCCTTGGCCGTCTTGTCAACGTTGTAGATATTCTCCGGCTCCAGCTCGTTGACCCAAACGTGTTCGACCTGAAAATCCCCGGAAGCAAACTTCCGCAATTTGCCCACCGTGTAGCCACCGCCGTATCGGGACCAGATGGCAGTGGCAGTGTCCGGCAGTTCGGCAGCGTCCGCCGCTCTGGCCAGACGGGCCGCGCTGACCTGGAGTTCCCGCTCAAGTTTCCGCTGATGTTTTTCAGTGGCCTTCTTCGCGTCCGCCTTCTTTGCGTCCAGTTTCTCTTTGCGCTTAGCCTTGGCCTTGGCACAAGCCTTGTCGCAGGCGTAACACTCAGCCGTAGCCTGGCGGCAATCCAGACAGCACGTCTTACCGCCGCAGACCTCATACACGATGGAATCCGCGTCATGCCGGAGGAAAGCGTCTCCATGCTTGCACTCCTTGCCGTCCGGGCAGGTCAGGCACGGCTCCCAACGGTAGCCGTCCTCCTTGTAGAGCCTCAACAACCGCTCCAATTGGGGGCCGTTGGGAAGTTTGGGGAACGCCTTAGAGATCCGCATCTGCATATCCGCCGGGAACTGGGCCAGTGCATAGGCCGCCTGCTCCGGCATTTTCCCGCCGTCCCACGCGGGGCGAAGGTTAGACAGCAGCCGCTCCCGGATCACCTTGATCCGGGCCAGCTTGGAGCCGTGGGTGTTGCAGGCGGCAGCCACCATGTCCCGCATCCGGCCCTCCGGGAACTCAAAACCGTCCTCCTTGAGCTGATACAGCAGCGCCTCCACACGCTCCGCCTGTTCGCCGATCTCCGCGCTGGTGAGCTTGCGGGTGGAACTGTTGGCGAAGATCAGCCGAAGCTCCTGAAGCGCCGGGGAGACATCGTCCGTCTCCCGGATGCAGGGCACCCGGCGGAACTGATCCAGTCCATTATCCACCAGCTGAGCTAAGGCAGCCCGGCGCCGGTGGCCGCTGACGATGGTAAACCGTCCGCCCTCACCGGCCCGCACCCGGATAGGCTGCTGCAAGCCGCACATCTGGATATTGTCCGCCAGCTCGTCAATGTCCGTCAGCTGGTAGAAATTCCGCTCGTCGCCGTCCAGCAGGCCGATGTCGATGTACTCGATCTGCTCCGGGCCGGTGTGGTCCGATTCTGACACCGGTTTCAGCGTGGCGGCGAATTTGGAAATATCAAAATTCTTCCCGGCCATATTACCCCTGCACCTCCTCCATCAGCTCCGACGCCAGCGCCCGGTAATCCTGACAGGCACTGCTGCCGGGGCTGTACTGCCGCAGTGGCAGCAGCGTCACCGTGCTCTCCGGGACCTTGTCCGTCCGCCGGATCTTGGCCCGGCACACCTCTACCCGCATACCCTCCAGCACCTTTTCCGCCTCCGTCACAATGTCGGACCGGCGCACCTGCGTCAGCAGTGCCCGAACCCAAAGCCCGGGGCGGCTGCTGGTCAGTTTTTTGGCCTGCTGGGCCACGGCCAGCACGCCGTCGATGGAAAACTTGTCCGCCGTGTACGGGATCAAAACCTCGTCAACGGACAGCAGCGCCGCCACGCTGGCCAGCGTATAGCCCGGGGGGCAGTCGAAGATCATCCAGTCCACGTCGCCGTCCTCCCGGGCGGCGGACACAAAACCGATCATTCGCTCCGGCGCGCCCACGCCATCCTTGATGGCGCTGAGATCCAGATCGTACAGGCCGGAGCTGCTGGGCAGGAGCTGCAAGCGCTCTCCCAGAGGGAGGAGGTTGTCGCTCCATACCTGCTCACAGTCTCCGGTCAGCACGTCCGCCGTGGTGACGGCATCCATGTCTTCCCCCGGCAGGAAAAAGCCGGAAAGATTGGCCTGGCCGTCGCAGTCCACCAGCACGACCCGCTGCTTGTAGTCATTGGCTAAAATATCAGCCAGATTGATGGCAGTGACGGTTTTGCCGACACCGCCCTTGTTGTTCATGATCGCGATAGCTCGCATTATGGTGCCTTCCTTTCTTCCGCCGTCAGGCGGTCCGCAAAATAGTAGCTCTCTCGAAAGTGCTCACCTGTGACCGGGCTTTTAAACTCCAGCGTATAAAAGCGGCCTTCCGGGTGGATGTACACGACCTTGCCATCCCGGAGCGGAGCTTATGGCTGCCGTAACTCGTGTCAAAAGTGGGTGCCGCCACCTGCCTGTCTCCACGTCTCACGCCTTGGGTGTCTCCTTCGGGGCCTCGTCAAATGGTGTACGCTCTCCGTCCGGCATCTGCTGCCAGTCACTTCCATCGCCCCAGAAACTGACCTGCCGGGGCTTCTGCCGCGCTTTCTTCACTGGCATCGGTTCTGGCCGGGGCTCAATGCGGGTAAAGGTCTGATGCTCGCCGTCGAACCGGCAGCGGACCTTGTCCAACGCCTCGCCGTTCCGGTTCTTTGCCACCTGAATGATGCGGGGTGCATCCTTTAGGTCGTAGTCCTCCCGCCACATCAGCAGGATGATGTCTGCATCCTGCTCAATCTGACCGGAGGAGCGCAGGTCGCCCATGGTGGGCGGCGGCGTAATGCTCCGCACCTGGTCCTTGCCGCTCTGGTCCTTGTACTTGACCTTCACTTTGTCCGGCCGGGAGAGCTGGGACAGGGAGATCACCGCCGTATTGGTACGGACAGCGAACTTCTGCAGTTCTCTGGAAACTGACGTTACCCGTTCGAAATCCTTCATGAGAACACCGTGAGGCGGTTCCACCTGCTGGAGGTAATCCACGAAAACCACGTCGAAGTGCTGGGCCTGGCTGTATGCCACGATGTCAATGGCAGTCATGCCAACGGCGTCAATAAGGGTCACTTTCGTTCCAGACAGCTTGTCCTTCAAGGCGATAATGGTCTTGAAATCCTCCTCAGTCAGCTTGTTGTCGTTGATGTCGGAGCTGCTAATCAGCGTCTCTCTGGCCACATGACGGTCATACAGGCGTGAGCTCTTGGACTCGAAGGAAAAATAACCCACGTTATGCTTCCTGCCGAAGCGAGCTGCGCACTGGAGCGCCAAGGCTGTCTTACCGTCACCTGGATAGGCACCGATGATGACGATATTCCCCAGTTCCGTCTTGAGGACCTCGTTGAGCTGAAGGATAGCCCAGTCCAGATGCTCCACCGCCGTCTCGCCGCTGTGCCGGTCGAAAAACTCTTCGTAGCCCTTGGCGAAGGTCAGCGCGTGGATACCCGGGCGACCAACCTGAAGCTGCATGGCCTTGTCAAGAATAGACCGGGCCTCGTTCATATCTGCGGCATTCTGGAGAGCGGCGCCAAGTTCCTGAAGCTGGTATAGTGCAGACTTTTCCTTCAGCATCTGCACATAACCGTCCACATTGGCAGCGGTTGGCGTATAGTCCATGATACCGGTCAACAGTTTCGACCAACCATCTCCCAACTTGCCGCCCAGTTTCTCGCGGACGGCAATGGCATCCGTTGGCAAGCCCTCTCGGAACAGTGCCCTGATGGTCCTGAAGATGGAGCGGTATTGCTGTGTGACGAAGTCCCTCTCGCTGACCCTGCTGAGAACAAAGCCCACGCACTCCTCGTCGATGAGCATAGAGCCCAGCACGCCAACCTGTGCGTTCATCAAGTCCTGTGTCAGAACAGCGACTGTCTTGGCCTCGCTCATAAGTACCTGCCCCTTCTCTCGTCATCCAACGGGACCTCCGGTCGGTCAAGCGTAGCTTCATACATGGGGCCGGGGTCGTCCTCCCAGCAGCGGCCATTGAGCCACGTTGCTGGGTGGGGGATGTATCGCCCATCGTCCCGCATCCACTGGTCGGACTGCTTCTGAGTGTTCAGGGCCTCCGACATCTTCCGGCACAAGTCCATGTCTGGCGATAGCTTGGCCCACGCCCTTCTTGCCCGGTCTTTGTACTGCTTACGGGGATACGCCGCCCAAAAGCGTTCAAACAGGTCCGCGCATCCCGCCCCCTGGGGGGCTATAGGGGGATCATTACTATAGTCTTTACTTAAGTGTTTCTTTACTTGTGGCTGATTTTCCGTCAACGGTTTTACCGTATACGGTTTTTCAGTACACGGTGGGGCTTCATCCTGCAAAACGTAAGTATTACAGGCAAATTTGCCGTTCTCCTGATGGCCCTGTTCCTTGAGCAAATACCCCGCTTCCTCAAGCTCTTTCAAGCACTTGCGGATGGCATCCCGGCCGATGCGGCAGCGGGCCGCCAGACCACTGATGCTGTACTCCCAGTCATCCGGGAAGGACTGCATGATGACATATAGCCCCAGCGTTTTCAAAGAAAGCCGCTGATCCCGGAGGACTGAATTGAAAACTGTGGTAAATGGCTGTGTATGCTTGACGCGGATCTTGCTTTCCGCCATCCGCTCACCCTCTCTCAATCACATCCACCAGGCGGAAGAGCAAGGACACGATCCTGCTCACGCCCAGCACGGTAAAGAACAATTCCCAGCCGTTCATCGGGAGACGCCTCCCTCCCGGCTCAAAGTGGGGCTTGCAATCCGTGTCGGATGTGGTATAATAATTTTGCTATCGTTCTTGGATGCAAGTCCCTGAACCGAACGCTCTGAGGTTGCCGCCTCGGGGCGTTCTTTTTTTGCCTTCGGCGGCGCGTCCGACGTGTACTTCACCTGAAGCGCCGCGCCCACGATGCCGTCCAGGTCCCGGCATATGGCGTCGAAGTCCGGTCGCTCTTTCTCGTCGATGATGCCGTCCTCCGCGATGCGAAGCAGCTGCCGGTCCCGGTGTCGCTCCGCAAAGTCCAGCACCCGGTTGATTAGTGTGATTGCCGCCGTTGGGAGGCTCTGCACGTTCACCTCCGGCAGCACGCCCAGGACGCCGCCCGCCTGTTTCAGGTGCTCCAGTGCCAGCCACGGCGTTTCGTACAGCTCCGCCATCCGGGCCACCGTCTCGTTGTCCGGTACCCGCGTGCCCTGTTCCCAGGCCTTGACGGTGGTCTCCGAGACCTCCAGCCGCTCTGCGGCCTGTTCCTGAGTCAGACACCTCTCTTTCCGGGCCGCCTGGTAAATATTCGGTCCGTTTGTCAGCATGGTAAATTCCTCCTTCTTGTGTTATGGTGAACTCAGGCAGCTGGCCGTGGCAATGCGCCCAGCATCGCCGCCAGCTGCTCCGCCGACAGCTTCAGAACCCGCACCAGCTTCCACAGTTCCTCGTCTTTCCACCCTCCGTCGTTCATCCGTCGGCTGATGGCCTGTCGGCTCATGCCCATCCGCAGGCCCAGGGCCGTGTAGTCCTCGATGTCGCAGTCTACCATGGCCTTCTTAATGATCTTGTTCATCACGGCCCGCTGCTGGGCCGGTGTAGGCGTCCCCAGCTTTACTCTCGGCATGGTTCATCCTCCTTTCATGTGGTGTCCCTGGCCGCTTCCCGGCCATACAGGGCATCAATGCTGACGCCCAAAATGTCTGCCAGTTTCGGAAGCAAGGATGCCTGTGGATAGGCTTCACCGCGTTCCCACTTTCCCACGGCTTGAGGAGATACACCGAGGCTATCTGCAACGGCTTTAATGCTTGCCCCGCGTTCTAACCGTAGTTCTCTGATTTTTTCCACTTTGCGCACCTCCTTTCTCAAAACCATAGGTTGTATTTATACATATACGCTACTTTTAGTTGTTTGTCAAGGCTTTTTTTCTTTTTTTATTGATATAAACAACTTGTAGTTGTAACATAGTCCTAGAAAGAAGGTGGGTTCGTGCTAGGTGATCAAATGCGACGTTACAGGAAACAATGCGGATATTCCCAAAAGGATTTGGCGTCACAACTTTTTGTTACCCAACAGGCAGTTGGAAAGTGGGAACGAGGTGAAGCAACACCTAATCCAGAGACCGTGCTTAAAATTGCAAAAATATTGGGAATTACTACAGACCAGCTTTTGGGGGATACCGCTACACCAGCGTCTACCGGTGGCACCTGGGTCCCCGTGCTGGGCGATGTGGCCGCCGGTATCCCCATCGAGGCCGTGGAGAACATCGTTGACTACGAGGAAATAGATTCATCTATGGCCTCCACCGGAGAGTTCTTTGGACTCCGCATCAAGGGCAGTTCCATGGAGCCGCGTATCCGGGACGGTGATGTGGTCATCGTCCGCCGGCAGGAGGATGCCGAGACCAGCGACACCGCCGTGATTCTGGTCAACGGTGACAGCGCTACCGTAAAACGCATCAAAAAAGAGCCGGACGGAAGCCTCTGGCTCCTGCCTAACAACCCCGCATACGATCCACAACACTACTCCCCCGCCGAGATCGCCACCCTTCCGGTTCGCATCATCGGCAAGGTCGTGGAGCTGCGCGGGAAATTCTAAAGAGGCTGTATAGAGCATGGATATAAAAGATGCCGTCTTAAATGTCATGGGCACCAGCTTTTTCGGAAATCTGGTCACTCTCATCGTCGGCCTTTTTGGTATGGCCGGTGTCGTATACACCGTCAAGAAAAGCCAAAAATCCGCTTTCACCAGCGCATATTTTTCTCAAAAATTATCTGCATATTCTGATTTCATCCAGTGTATCGAACGGTACTTGTGGCATCCTGATAAGGAGGCTACCGATGATTTAGCTGCTTCATTGTATTGCCTCCGCCTTTTTGCCCCCGATGATCTTTTTTATGAAGCGCAGGTCTTATATGAATACGCCCACATGGGCGCGGAAGGTGAGCCTCTTGCATGGGGGAGCGTCCAAAGCAAAGTTGACGCTCTGAGTCAAAAGATGCTGGCGGATATCAGAAAAGAGCAAGAAGAAAACCTACATCCATTCAAATCCAAACTAAACAGGGTATTAGAAAAATAAAAGTGTCCAATTCGGACACTCAGAGAAGGGAAAATTGTTCATGTCTATCATTTTTTTGATTCTCGCCATCGTTTTCCTTGTCCTATGGCGTAAAGCCTCCAAACAAGCATCTGCTGCTCAAGAGGAAAGCAGTCGTCTTACCCAATCTCTGGATAGCACCAAGACAGACGTAGAAAACCTTCGCACCAATCTCGCATCTGCTGCGGAAAAAGAACGAGAGTTAGAGAGTAAGGTCAGCACTCTTTCCAAATATCAGGGAATTGCTGATGTTGATGCTGAGATTCAAAAAAAACGTGCGGAGGCCGACACCGAAATTTTAAGTCTCAAGACCGCCGCTGCCCAAGAACTCTCTGATGCTAAGCAGGACGCCAAGGAGATTCGAGCAAAAGGCCGAGCCGACTATGATGCCGCAGTCAAAAAAGCCGAAGACAAACTCGCATCCATCGACGTAGAGTCTAAGCGAATCATCACTGAAGCCGAAACCCGTGCCAAGGAGATCGCAGGGGAAGCATATGAGATTGCAGGGAAAGCAAAAGACTATGAAAAAACAGCGGTAGCCATGAAAAACGTCATTGAAGGATACGGCGACCGTTACCTGAAGCCTACATACTCTCTGCTGGATGACCTCGCTGAAGACTTCGGCTATACCGAAGCCGGTCAGCAACTAAAGCTGGCCCGAGAGAACAGCACCCGGATGATCAATGCAGGAACTGCTGCTGTCTGTGATTATGCACAGGCCTCCAGAAAAGACACTGCAATAGCATTTGTAATTGATGCATTCAATGGTAAAGTCGACTCCATTCTCTCCAAAGTAAAGAAAGACAACTACGGAACGCTGGAGCAGAAAATCAAGGACGCCTATGAGTTGGTAAACTTTAATGGCCGCGCATTCCGAAATGCCGTAATTACCCCTGAGTACCTGGCTGCTCGCCTTGAGGAATTGAAGTGGGGCGTTCGTGCACAGGAACTGAAAGCTCAGGCTCAGGAGGAACAGCGCCGCTTGCGTGAACAGATCCGCGAGGAAGAGCGTGCTCGCCGCGAGTACGAGAAGGCCATGAAGGACGCTGCGAAGGAAGAAGAGATGCTCCGTAAAGCCATGGAGAAAGCTCAGAAGCAGATTGAATCTGCCAACGAAGCTAACCGAGCGGAGTATGAATCCAAGCTGGAAGAGTTGAAGCAAAAACTGGCCGAAGCCGAAGAACGTGGTCAACGTGCACTATCCATGGCCCAGCAGACAAAGCACGGTAATGTCTACGTTATCTCCAATCTTGGTTCCTTCGGTGAAAACGTCTATAAGGTTGGCATGACTAGACGTTTGGACCCGCTGGATCGTGTGCGAGAACTCGGCGACGCCTCTGTGCCTTTCCCATTTGATGTACATGCTATCATCGAAAGTGACGATGCTCCTTCTCTTGAAACATCCTTGCACAAAGCTCTGTCCCTGATGCAAGTAAATAAGGTCAATCCCCGGAAAGAATTCTTCCGTGTTGCGATTTCCGATATCAAGGCCATGGTCGAAAAGATGGGACTCACTACGTCTTGGACAATGGATGCTGCAGCTGCCGAGTATCGAGAGACATTAGCAATCGAAGACGCTATGAAGAACGACCCCGATGCCAAACGACGTTGGGAGGAATACAACGCCGCAGTTACATCACAGGCTGGCAGTACATCTGATGACGAGGATGCCCAATAAATCCGCGGAGCCGCCCCGGGCGGGGCGGCTTCTCTCTAATCACGCAATCGAACAAATGTATTATGCGGAAGGAGGCGCAGCGCATGAAAGTCCCAGCTCCGAGGAAACTGCCGTCGGGCAGTTGGTTCATCCAGCTGCGCCTGTGCGGCGAGAGCATCCCCGTCACTGCCGCAACTGCTAAAGACTGCACCAGGGAGGCGGCCGCCATCAAAGCAGAATGGTTGGCAAGAAAGCGGCTACCTGAAAAGCCGGAGGAGCCGGAACAGGAACCAACGCTGACCGTCTCCATTGACGAATATATCAAGCGCAAGAGCCGCACATTGTCGCCATCCACCATCCGTGGATACCGGGCCATCCAGAAACACCGCTTCCAAACCGTCATGCAGCGGCCTGTGGACAGCATCCAGGACAGCGAGTGGCAGGGCCTCATCAACGCAGAGATGGCCCTGGCCAGCCCTAAAACCGTTGTCAACGCATTTAAGTTCCTGCGCACGGTCATCCGCCAGCAGACAGGGCACGAGATCCCCATGAATGGACTCACACTCCCATCGGTTCCTCCGGCGGATACGGCCTTTCTGACAGCCGATGAGATTCCGGAGTTCGTGGATGCCATCAAAGGCAGCCGCGTGGCTGTGGCGGCGCTCCTGGCGCTGTCCTCGCTGCGTATCTCGGAGATCTCCGCGCTCAAATGGGAAAACGTCCCGAAAAATCCGACGTTTATCAAAGTCTCCGGTGCAGTCGTCCGCGGTTACGATACTGCCTGGGTGCGAAAGAAACAAAACAAGAACCGAACCAGCACCCGCAGCGTCCCTATCCTCATTCCGGAGCTCTCAGAGGCCATTGAGCGCCTGCGTAAGCTGTCCGGTCCGATTATGGACTATGACCAGGACACGCTGCGAGTGGAGGTCCACAAGGCCTGCCAGAGGGCAAAGATTACGGATGTGACCGTGCATGGGCTTCGGCACAGCTTTGCCTCCCTGGCATATCACCTGCAGGTGCCAGAAAAGATCGCCATGGAGATCGGCGGCTGGTCCGATCCGGGGACCATGCACAAGATCTACACCCACATCGCGCAGAGCGATATCACCCGATATCAGACCGCCATGGCGGATTTCTATTCCAAGAAAAGGGAAGTAAACGCTAACGAAAATGCTAATGACAAGGAATAGACGTTGAAAAATCAACACCTTTGACCGTTCCATGTCGGGTTCGAGTCCCACCACCGGCACCAAATAGAAACACCATCCGTCAGGGTGGTGTTCCTTTTTTGCTATGCAAAAGTGTAGCAAAATAAGAAATGTGCCACTTCCTCGCCCCTGCGGGGCAACCGGAAATGGTGCACGAAAACTTCATGCACATTTCGTTTGCGGTACGCTGTCCGTATGCGGCAGATCTTATGGGAAAACAGGAGGAAACCGCAGCGGTCAGGGTGGTCCCCGGAATTCTGTATAGATATTTTTCGCCAATATGTGCATAGTATAAGAACGTATGATGCGCTCTGTTCTGCACCGCAGAATGGACGAACACAGGAAAGGTAACGTAATTTATGAATCGGAAAAACCATCTGCTGGCGATCCTTGCGGCTGTCAGCTTCATCCTTGCCACCCTTACCGGCTGCGGCGGGAAAACAGAGCCGGACGTCCCGCAGCCAACGCCGGAACCTGTCGAATACGCCAATCTGACGGACGAGGAGTCCCGAGATCTGCTCTCCCGGCTGCTTGAGAACGCGGGCGTAGATGAGCCCCGGATCCGTGGCCTTTTTGACCGGGTGGACCAGTTCAACGCCAGCGTCAAGAGTGAATGGCTGACGAACGGCTTTGAGCGCGCCGCACCGACCGATACCAAGTACGATCCCTATGAGATGCAGGATCTGTGGGTGGAGAAAAACGGCAGCTTCCCCGGCTATAACTGCCGCATCACGGCATTCAGCCTGTTTGGTGAGTTCGTCACCGCCGGAGCGGATCAGCCGGAGACTCAGGGAGAGGATACACTTTTCCTGGATCTGGAGACGCTGACCGAAGATCCCTCCGTTCTCTGCGGAGACAGCACTGCCAAATTCTGCGCGCTGTTTGC
>OIYT01002245.1_pt1 | contig 12065 bp, 10 predicted proteins | sample 1588201 | NCBI WGS metagenome assembly OIYT01 (sample SAMN03283260) | human gut metagenome | biome: human-associated habitat; material: feces | host: Homo sapiens | place: USA | collected 2013
TCGCGCCCCAACATGATAGGACCGACTTCGCCCCGCCGCACCATTTCATTGAAACGAAGAGCGATGTTCATCCGTCCCACTGCATCTTGATACAAAATACGGGCTTGAGTGCCCACCACCAGACGGTTCTTCTCTGCATCACGTATCCAGTTATAATTATCCAAGTCTTGCCCTCGGCGATTCACATCAATACATTCCATCGCAGCATGATCAGTCTTTATCAAGTCTTCGTACTTGCCGCTCAAGCATACCCAACGAAAAGGACCATATCCATAATCAAACAACTCCGGCCCCATAATATCTTCCACATAGCTGGGCCAGATAAAACCGTCCTTTTCGTCCGTACCATTCCGGGAAATTTCCCGGATACCGGCATCATAAATGGCTTTCATAAAAGAATTTCCATAATCGAAGAAATAAGTGCCACGCGCCACGAGTTTCTTTATAACTTCAAAATGGCGGCGCAAGGCCTGGTTCACCAAAAGACGAAATTTTTCGGGAGATTCATGCAACATCCGGGTGCGTTCCTCAAATGTCAGTCCGGCAGGACAATAACCTCCTTCGTAAACAGCATGGCAGGAGGTTTGATCAGAGAGCAATTCAATCGATATATTTTCTTTTTCCGCATATTCCAGCAGATCAACCACATTACCATGATAAGCGACCGAACAAGGCTCTCGACGCTCCATCGCCTCATATACGATACGGAACGCTTCAACTATACAATCGGTAACATGCCCTACCCATCCCTGTTTGTAACGGGTTTCGATACGCGAAGCATCCACTTCGGCAATGATACAGGCGGCTCCGGCAATTTCCGCCGCTTTGGGTTGTGCCCCGCTCATTCCTCCCAAGCCGGAAGAGACAAACAAATGTCCGCGCAAATCTTTATCTTGAGGAATACCGAGTTTCATCCGTCCGGCATTCAATAAAGTATTGAAAGTACCGTGCACAATACCTTGCGGCCCAATATACATCCAGCCACCGGCCGTCATCTGGCCGTAGTTGGCAACGCCGAGCGCGGCGGCGCGGTTAAAGTTGGCCTGATCGTCAAAGCAGCCGACCATCAGACCGTTTGTCAGGATGCAGCGCGGTGCGAGCTTGTGCGAGGGGAACAGCCCCAGCGGGTGGCCGGACATCACGACAAGGGTCTCTTCGCCCGTCATCTCCTCCAGATACTTTTTGATCAGGCGGTACTGCATCCAGTTCTGGCAGACCTGACCCGTCTCGCCGTAGGTGACAAGCTCGTAGGGGTAGAGCGCGACGTCAAAATCGAGGTTGTTGTCGATCATGACCTGAAAGGCCTTCGCCTCGATGCACTTGCCGCGATATTCGTCGATCGGCTTGCCGTAAAGCCTGCCCTGCGGACGGAAGCGGTAGCCGTAGATCCTGCCGTGCTCCTTTAGCTCCTGCGCAAACTCCCGCGCCATCTGCGCGTGGTATTTTTCCGGAATGTAGCGCAGTGCGTTTCGAATGGCAAGCGCCTTATCCGCCTCACTCAGGCGGCTCTCTCTGCGCGGCGCGCGGCGATAGGCGGGGTCAAAGACGGGATCGGGCGGCAGCGGCTCGTCCGGCGCAAGTAAAACAATGTCCTTTTTCATGCGTTGCACTCCTTTTCAAAGTCAGTTAAATTCCGGCACGTAGCGCTCGGCAAGCGCCAAAAGCTCGCCGGAGCGCACCATGCGTTCCACCTTTTGAATGTCCGGCCACATCTCCCGATCCTCTGCGTAGAAATCCACTTCCTGCCGGACGTGGCGGTGCAGCGCGTCGAGCACGGGGGAGAGCGACGGCCGAAGGTCGCCGACCCTGCGGCGGATATCCACCGCCTGACAGGCGGTCAGCAGCTCGTAGGCCAGCACGGAGAGGGTGTTTTGCAGGATCATCCCCGCCTTTCGCGCGGCGGTCGTCCCCATGGAAACAAAGTCCTCCTGACCGGCAGAGGAGGGAATGGAGTCGACGCAGGCCGGATGCGCCAGCACCTTGTTTTCCGACGCCATGGACGCGGCGGAATACTGCACGATCATAAACCCGCTGTTCACGCCGCCGTTGACGGTGAGGAAGGGCGTCAGGCCGTTGCTGAGCGTGTGGTTGACCATGCGCTCGGTGCGGCGCTCGGAGATCGAGGCAAGCTCGGCGCAGGCGATGCCCAAGAAATCGAAGGGCAGCGCCATCGGTTCGCCGTGGAAATTGCCGCCGGAGATGACCGCCTCGTCCTCTTCAAACAGCAGCGGGTTGTCTGTCACCGCATTTAGCTCGATGTCGACCTTTTCCTTGATATATTCCAGCGCGTCGCGCACCGCGCCGTGCACCTGCGGGATGCAGCGCAGCGCGTAGGCGTCCTGCACGCGCTTTCCCTGACTGCTTGCGAGCATTTCGCAGCCGTCCGTGAGCATCCGGATATTTTTCGCGACGTGGATCTGGCCGCGCTGGCCGCGGACGGTGTGCATCCGTTCCTGAAAGGCGTCCAGCTGCGCGCCCAGCGCGCACATGGTAAGCGAGGAGATCAGATCGGCAAGGCAGGCCGCTTGCAGCGTATCATATAGGTGGAGCGCGCCGACCGCCGTCATGGCGCAGGTGCCGTTTGTGATCCCGAGACCTTCTTTGCCGGCAAGGCTCCGGAGCACGGGGATACCGGCGCGGTCCATGGCCTGCGCGCCGCTCATTGTTTCGCCGCGATAGACCGCTTCTCCGCGCCCGAGCAGAACAAGCCCCATGTGGCTCAGCGGGGCAAGGTCTCCCGACGCGCCGAGCGAGCCTTTTTGCGGCACGACGGGCGTGACGTCGCGGTTGAGCATCTGCACCAGCATCTCCACAAGGATCGGCCGCACGCCGCTGTTGCCGGCGCAGAGCGCGTTGGCGCGCAGCAGCATCATGCCGCGCACCTGCTCGCGCGCGTAAGGCTCGCCGGTTCCGACGCAGTGGCTCAGGATCAGGTTGGTCGACAGGCGGCTGCTCATCTCTTCCGGCACTGCGACCGTGGCAAAGTCGCCGAAGCCGGTCGTGATCCCGTAGGCGACGCGGCGCTCCGAGGAGATCTTCTCCGCAAGCGCGCGGGAGCGCGCAAGCGCCTGCTTCGCGGTTTCGGAAAGGACGACGACGGCGTCAAAGCGCGCAACGGCAACGAGCTGCGCGAGCGTCAGGCTGTGGCCGTCGAGCGTGACGGTGCGGATATCGTGGATATGTTCCAAGAAAGATCAGACTCCCTTCAGATTTTTTCCCAATCTCATCTTAACATGAAACGGGGCATAACTCAAGCAGAAAAAACGCCCGCTTGCACCGGAGGCGATCTTGTGGTATAATACGGAAGTTATCAAAGAATAAAGGGGAAATCATGCGAAAGTACTGGTTCCGGCTGGACACGGCGGCGCTGATCTTTCCGGCGATCATGCGGCGAAATTGGCGCAACGTGTTCCGCCTTTCGGTCACAACAAAAGAAGAGATCGACCCCCAGCTTTTGCAGCAGGCGGTCGACGACCTGATGCCGCGCTTCCCGTCGCTTTACGTGCGGCTGTGCGCGGGCGCGTTCTGGTACTATCTGGAGCAGAGCAAGCGGCCGCCGCAGGTGCGGGAGGATTATGCCTATCCGCTTTCCCATATGCGCGCGCACGAGCTGCATACGTGCTGCCTGCGGGTGTTATATTACAAAAACCGCATTGCGGTGGAGTTCTTCCATGCGCTCACGGACGGCCACGGCGGCAGCGTCTACCTCAGGAGCCTGCTGGCACACTACCTCTATCTGCGCTTCGGCACGCAGACGCCGCCCGATCCGGAGATTCTGACCGTGGACGAGGCGCCGTCGCCCGATGAGCTGGAGGACAGTTTTCTGAAAAACAGCGGCGATTATGCTGCCGGTCGGAGCGAAGAGACGGCCTACCGCCTGAGCGGAACGCCGGAAAAGGGCGGCTTCCGCCACCTCATCACCGGCAAGATCGAAACGCGTAGGCTTGTGGACATGGCGCACGCCTACGACTGCACCTTAACGGCGTTTTTGGCGGCGGTGATGGCGCGCTGCATTCTGGATATGCAGAGCAGGGCGCGGCCGATCCACCGGCAAAAGCCGGTGAAGATCACGCTGCCGGTCGACCTGCGCAGGCTTTACGGCAGCAGGACGCTGCGCAATTTTGCCCTGACGCTCAACATCGGTGTGCACCCCAAATGGGGCGAGTACACCCTACAGGAGCTTTGCAGCAGCATCCGTCACCAGCTTGCGGCGGAGGCGACGCCGCAGAATATGCGCGCGCGGATCGCCGCCAATGTGCTGCCGCAGCGCAGTCTGCTTCTGCGCCTGACACCGCGCTTCTTAAAGGACCTTGTCATGGGCCTTATTTACTGGGACAGCGGCGAGCGCAAGGGCTGCCTGAACCTTTCGAACCTCGGAGTTCTGCACCTGCCGGAGGAACTGGGGGCGCACGTGGAGCGCTTCGACTTCATCATCGGTGTGCAGCGCAGCTATCCCAATAACTGTTCCGTCGTGTCCTACGGCGAAAATACCTACATCAACTTTATCCGAACGATCCGCGAAACGGAGCTGGAGCGCCGCTTTTTCTCCACATTGGTGGAGCTTGGCCTGCCTGTCGCGGTCGAGAGCAATGCGAGGTGAAACCCGTGTACTGTGTAAAATGCGGCGTGCGCCTGAACGAAGGTGTGGAGCGCTGCCCGCTCTGCGGCACGCCGGTCTGGAATCCTGATCACACGCAGCCCCATGAGCCGAGCTATCCCGCGCGCCTGCCGGCGAACCAGAGCGAGTCGCGCCTGCCGGCTGCGCTGATGCTGACGGTGCTGTGCGTCTTGGCCTGCCCAATCATTCTGCTGGTGTGCTTCAAGATGTACGGCGCTCTGGCATGGGGCGGCTACGCGCTTTTGGGCGTCGCGCTGTTTTACTGTCTGGTTGGGCTGCCGCTGTGGTTTCCCGCGCCCAACCCTGTGGTGCTGCTTCCGGTGGATCATGCCGCGATCGCGGGCTTCCTGCTCTATGTGAGCTGCAAAACGGGAGGACACTGGTTCCTGTCCTTTGCGTTCCCGCTCTCATGCCTGAGCTGCCTTGTGGCGACGGCGATGGTCTCGCTTTTGCGCTACCTCAAGGGCGGAAGATTCTATATTTTCGGCGGCTTTTTCCTTTTCCTTGGCGGCGTTGCAATGCTGGTGGAGTTCTTTGAGCACATCACCTTCCACACCGAGATGTTCCTCTGGTCGCTTTACGTGGTCGGCGCCTGCGCGGTGTTCGGCATTCTGCTGATGCTGGCCGCGACCATCCGGCCGCTGCGCGACTGGATCCGCCGCCGCTTCTTTATTTAGAAAAAAGTCTCGCCTGCCGCAAAGGCAGGCGAGAACTCACTTATTGTGCGTCGGGGTCGGTGCTGCGGGACAGACGCTCCATGCCTTTTTCAAGGACGTCGTAAATGTCCTTGCTCACGCGGTCGAAGTAATTGCTTCGGTAGCGCTCAATCGCCGCCTTTACGCCGAATACGCGGTAGCGGACGGCGCTGTCCTTCCCGTAATCTGCGGTGGCGATGGGCGTATAATCCACCTGAGAGAGCATGGTGCGGCCGGTCTGCCCGTCGCGCCGGAACTCGACGTTCAGAATGAGCGAAAAATTGACCGCACCGGTCTCCGCGTCGCAGAAATCGCCCAGACCGTAGGCAATCACGACCTCTTTTTTCACGCCGCTGACACTGACGCTGCGCCGCTCGATGGGGCAGACCGTGTGCGAGTGGGAGCCGAGAATGACGTCCGCGCCCTCTTCGATGAGAAGATCGGCAATGGCGCTCTGCGAACTGCTGATCTCCGTGGCGTTCTCGCTGCCCCAGTGTACGGAGGCGACGATGACGTCGGGATCCTCCGCGCGCGCCGCACGCATGATCTCGCGGATGGCGGAAGTGTTTATATTGCTGTATCGGTCGGTATAATCCGAGTAGAGCAGATTCACGCACCAGTCCGCGCTCTGCGGCAAGCTCATGCCGCCGACGCCCTTGGTGAAGGCGACAAAGGCGATGCGGATGCCGTTGACCTCACGGATCAGAACGGGCGCGCTTTGGCGCGCTTCGGCGGAGGCGTAGGTTCCGGCGGCGGCAATGCCGGCCTCCTGCAATACGGAGATCGTGCGCTGCAAGCCCGCAAGTCCGCGCTGCACGGAGTAGGAGTTTGCCGTCTGCAAAATGTCAAAGCCCGCCTCATAGAGCGCGTTGGCAAAGGCATCGGGGTAGTTTCCTTCAGCCGCGCCATACGGCGCGCCCGCAAGCGTCCCCTCCAGATTCCCGATCGTCAGGTCGGCGGCGCTCAGCTCGTTCGTTACCTCGGAGAACAGGGCGGTAAAGTCGGCGTTTGCGCTGCGCAGCACGGCGTCGGTGAGAAAAATATCTCCCACGGCGGACAGCCGCACCGAGCTGTCCGGCTCTGCTTTTTCCTTTTTCGGTGTCTCCTTCTTGCCGCAGCCGACGCACAGCAGCAGCGACAGCACGAGCAAGAGCGAGAGCAGTTTGCGCATTTTGACGTCACCTCCCGAATTTCTACTATTCTACAATAAAACGTGTCCGGAAACAAGAGGAAAATTTGCCTTTTCCGGAGCAAGGAGCACGCATGGGTCGATATGAAAAGAAGAAAGAACGCCATCCGCTGCGCTGGGTCATCGCCGCGGTCGTCCTCGTGGGCGCGGCCGCGCTGCTGATCGCGCTGTTTTCCAAGGCGTTTGATACGCAGCGGGACGCGGCGGAGCCGAGCGCCCCCACAAGCCCTTACCGCGCGGAGGCGTTTTCCTTTGAAGACGGTTTCCTGCACTATGCGGACGGACCGTATCTGGTCGGCATGGACGTCTCGGAGCATCAGGGGCGGATCGACTGGCAACAGGTCGCGCAGGCAGGGGTGCAGTTCGTCATCCTGCGCGCGGGCTTCCGCGGCTCTACGGAGGGCGGACTTTACGAGGACGAGCATTTTGAAGAGAACTACGCGCAGGCAAGGCAGGCGGGATTACAGGTCGGCGTCTACTTCTTCTCGCAGGCGCTCAGCGCGCAGGAGGCGGAAGAGGAGGCGGCGTATGTCTGCGGCCTTTTGGAGGGGAAAACGCTGGAGCTGCCGGTCTACTACGACTTGGAGGCGGAAAACTCCGAGCGCCTGCCGGAGCTTTCCGAGATCCCGATGACACAGTGCGCGGCGGCGTTCTGTCGGCGCGTCGAGCAGGCGGGCTATCGCGGCGGCGTCTACTTTAACCAGCACTACGGCTACCGCTATCTGGATCTGCAACGCTTGCAGAACTATGACCTGTGGCTTGCGGAATACGGCGATGCGCCCACCTTTACCAATCGCTTCGACTGCCTGCAATACACGGCAAACGGACAGGTCGACGGCATCACGGGCGACGTCGACCTCGACCTGCGCTTCCTGCCGGAGGAGACCGCTCCCGCAAGCACCGCGCAAGACGAAGACGCTTCCTACACGGAGCGCATTTCATAAAAAAGGGCAGCCTTTGTCCATGGACGAAGGCTGCTCTTTTCTGGTGCCGCCAGCCGGACTCGAACCGGCACGGTATCTCTACCGGCAGATTTTAAGTCTGCTATGTCTACCTATTCCATCATGGCGGCGTTGGGCTTATTTTAGCATTCTTTGCCGTCTGCGTCAAGTAAAAATCTTTCACGGGCTATGCAAATTCATCCCCCTGGGGGGCTTGCGAAGCCTGTTTTATCGTTCTATAATAACCGCGAAAAGAGGAGCTGCCCATGATCCATGCAGAACACATTTCATTTACTTACGACGGAAGCGCCGTCCCCGCGCTGCAGGATGTCAGTCTGGACATTGCCGACGGGGAATTTGCGGCCATTTTGGGGCACAACGGCTGCGGCAAGTCCACCCTTGCGCGGCATTTCAACGCACTGCTGCCCTTGCAGAAGGGCAAGCTGACCGTCGCCGGTTTGGATGTCTCGGACGAATCCGTGCTCTGGCAGCTCCGCAGAAAGGCCGGCATGGTCTTTCAAAGCCCGGACAATCAGTTCGTCTCGACCATCGTCGCTGAAGATGTCGCCTTCGGCTTGGAAAACTACGGCGAGGAGGAAGCGGTGATCTCTCAAAAGGTCTCTGCCGCTCTGGCCGCCGTCGGCATGGCTGGCTTCGAAAACCGTTCGACGCACCGTCTTTCCGGCGGTCAGAAGCAGCGCGTTGCGCTGGCGGGCGTTCTGGCCATGGATCCCGAGCTTCTGATCTTTGACGAAGCGACCTCTATGCTCGATCCCGGCGGCCGCCGCGAGGTGCTCTCCGCGATTTCCCGTCTGCACCGCGAGGAGGGACGCACGGTCATCATGATCACGCACTATGTCGAGGAGGCCATTCATGCCGATCGAATTTTTCTCCTGCACCACGGCAGACTCATCGGCACCGGCACGCCGCGCGAAATTCTGACGGATCCCGCGCTTTTATATGAGGCCGGTCTGACCCCGCCGACGGCAGTGCGGATGTATCACGATCTTGCCGCGCACGGTGTGAAGCTCTCTTGCTGTCCGCTGACGAACGTGGAGCTTGTGGAGGAATTATGCCGATTGCAGTAAAGGATCTATCCTATTCCTACCATTCCGGCACGCCCATGCAGACGCAGGCGCTGCGAGAGATCAATCTGCAAATCGCTGACGGCGAATATGTCGCCATCATGGGACGCACCGGCTGCGGCAAGACCACACTCATTCAGCTTCTGACGGGTCTGCTGGTGCCGACGCAGGGCACGGTGCTGCTCGACGGCGAGGACATCAGCCGCCGAGGCTTCGACCGCACCACGCTGCGGCGCAAAGTCGGCCTTGTGTTCCAATATCCGGAATGCCAGCTTTTTGAAACGACCGTCCGGCGCGATGTCGCCTTCGGTCTGAAGCATGCAGGGCTTTCCCGCCGCGAGGTGGACGAGCGCGTGCGCCGTGCGCTGGAGCTGTGCGGCTTTTCCTATGACGAGATCTGCGACAAATCACCGCTCGGGCTTTCCGGCGGCGAAAAGCGCCGTCTGGCCATCGCAGGCGTGCTGGCAGTGCAGCCGCAGTATTTATTCTTCGACGAACCTTTTGCCGGTCTTGACCCTCTTGGCCGCGAAGCATTTACAGATCTGACAAAGCGGCTCAATCGCGAAGGCGTGACCGTTGTTATTGTCTCGCACAATGCCGACTGCCTTGCAGAATGTGCAAAACGCATTCTTATAATGGATTCCGGGCGCATCGTGCTCGACGGCGCGCCGGAAGATGTCTTTCGCGACATTGACCGCATTCAGGCGCTGCATCTCGGCGTGAGCGACAGCCGCGAGATTGCATGGCTTTTGCAGGAGCGCGGCATCGAGATCTCGCAGTATATCGCCGCTTATCGTGAGCTGCTGCCCGCCGTGCTGGCACATTTCGGGGGGCAGGAACATGAATAATCATTTTACCGGGCAATACGTCCCCGGTGACGGCTTCTTATACCGGCTGGATGCGCGGGCAAAGCTGCTTTGTCTCCTGCTGTTCACCGTTGCGGTCATTGCCGCAAACTGCCTCGCAGCCTATCTGGCCGTCGCGGCCTCACTGCTGGCGCTGCTGTTTTTTGGCCGGCTGCGCCTGCGGCTCGTGCTGGGCGCGGTCGCGCGGCTGTGGCTGCTGTACCTGATGGTCTTTCTGACCAACGCGCTGTTTTACACCACGGACACGCCGCTTTGGAAATGGTGGATCTTCACCCTGAGCATTCAGGGCATCGTACAGGGTCTGAAAGTCATTTTCACCATCGTGCCCATTATGATTTTCAACAACATCCTCACGCAGACGACCAAACCGCTGGCGTTGACCGGTGCGCTGCAAAGTCTGCTTTCGCCGCTGCGCTATGTCCGTTTGCCTGCCGACGAGATTGCCATGATCCTCTCCGTCGCCATTCAGTTCATCCCCACGCTTCTGGAGGAAACCGACACCATCAAAAAAGCACAGACTGCGCGCGGCGCACGGTTTGAAAGCCGCCGTCTGCACGAGCGCGCAGCGGCGATGCTGCCGCTGATCGTTCCGGTTTTCCTCTCCGCTTTTCAGCGTGCAGACGAGCTGGCCACCGCCATGGAGGCACGCGGCTACCGCGGCGCAAAATACCGCACGCGCAGAAGATCCGCTCCCCTGTCCGCGTCCGCGTGGGCCGCTCTGGGCGCCTGCACCGCGCTCTGCGCAATCACTCTTGTTCTTTATTTTATTTAACATAACAAAGGAGAAAACATCATGAAGAAAATATCTATTGTCAAGAAGTCTATCATCACAGCCGTCTGCATCGCGCTGTGCTACGTCGTGCCGCTGCTGTTCCACGGCGTGCAGAACGCGGGACGCGTTTTCCTACCGATGCATCTGCCGGTATTCCTATGCGGTCTGATCTGCGGCTGGCAGTACGGCCTGCTGTGCGGCCTCGCCGGCCCCGCGCTCTCTTCTCTGCTCACCAGCATGCCTCCCGTGGCAATCCTGCCGTCCATGATGCTTGAGCTTGCCGTCTACGGCTGTGTTTCCGGCCTGATGATGCGCTTTATCCGCACCAAGAACACCTATGCCGATCTCTACATCAGCCTGATCGCCGCACTGCTCTGCGGTCGCGTCGTCGCCGGTCTGATGCAGGCGCTCATCTTCTCGAAGGGTGCATATTCCATGACCGCGTGGGTCTCCGGCTACGTTGTGACGAGTTGGCCCGGCACACTCATTCAGCTCGTGCTTCTTCCCAGTGTGGTCTTCGCACTGATGAAGGCGCATCTTATTCCAGAGCGCTATCCGAAAAACTGAGGTGAAGCACCGTGGGCAAACAGGACGTCATCGACTTCTTTAACCGCTGCGCACCGGACTGGGACAAGGGCATGGTGCGCAACGAGGCCGTCATCGCGCAGATCTTGCAGAATGTAGGCGATTTTTCCGGCGCGGACGTGCTGGATGTCGCCTGCGGCACGGGCGTCTTGATCCCTGACTACCTCGCACGCGGCGTGCACAGTGTGACGGGGATCGACATTTCTCCCGAGATGATCCGCTGCGCAAGCGCAAAGTTCCCGCAGGAACGCGTGAAGCTCATCTGCGGCGACGTGGAAATGGAGACTTTTACGCGAGAATTCGATATTTGCATGGTTTACAACGCATTTCCGCACTTTTCCGAGCCGGAACGGCTGCTGGAAAAGCTCGCCGCCGTTACCAAGCCGGGCGGACGCGTCTGCATTGCCCACGGCATGAGCCGCGCCGCGCTGGACGCCCACCACAGCGGCAGCGCGAAGCCCGTGTCTCTTGGTCTGCTGCACGAGGACGAGGTCCGGGCGCTGATGGCGCCGTATCTGGATGTGGACACGGTGATCTCCAATGGGGAGATGTACCAGGTCTGCGGAAGAAAAAGAGCATAAAAAAACAGTCCCGGCGGCGGCCGGGGCTGTTTTTTTATGCCTGCGGGATGTCGGCGAAGCGGCGTGGCTGCTCCTGCCCATTGAGGACACGGCTTGCGCCGGCGGCCAGAGCCTCCAACTCAAACTCGCCTGCCATGACCTCCACCGGGGCGATGAAGGAGAGCTTTTGCGTCAAGTAGCCGGTCACATAGCGGGAGTGGGCCAGTCCGCCGGTGAGGATGATGCGGTCCACGCGGCCATCCGCCGCGGCGGCAAGACCGCCGATGGCCCGGGCGCAGCTGTACAGCATACCGTCATAGACCAGCTTGGCGTGCGCGTCGCCGTTCTGGATGCGGTGCTCCACCTCGCGGCAGTCGGTGGTGCCGAGGTGGGCAGGCAGGCCGCCCCGGCTCTTCACCAGCTTCATCATGCTCTTGTCGGACTGACCCTCCTCGAAGCTGCGGTGGATCACGTCGTACATGGGCAGACCGCCGGCACGCTCGGGAGAGAACGGGCCCTCCTCGTCGTTGACGCAGTCCTCGATCCTGCCGTTGTGGTGCAGGTTCACGGTGATGCCGCCGCCCAGATGGGCCACGATGACGGTGATATCCTTGTAGGCCTTGCCCTGCTCCCGGGCGTAGCGCATGGCGGCGGCGCGGGTGTTCAGGTTGTGGCCGATGCCCTTGCGGTGCATCTCCGGCAGGCCGGTGATGCGGTTGATAAAGTTGCTTTTGGGAGGAGAATTCATGGCCGC
>OIYT01002248.1_pt1 | contig 12059 bp, 14 predicted proteins | sample 1588201 | NCBI WGS metagenome assembly OIYT01 (sample SAMN03283260) | human gut metagenome | biome: human-associated habitat; material: feces | host: Homo sapiens | place: USA | collected 2013
GAGGAGGTGATTCTCATGTTTTCAGAAGCGTTAAAAATTGCAGATAGAAATACAGCGAAGTACATGATTGAGGAGCTGCAGGATCGGGTAACTCAGGCGGAAGAGAACCAGAAATTGGCGGAAGAAGGTCAACAGAAGGAAGCAAAATTGCGCAAGCAGGCAGAAGACGGTCAGCAGAAGGAAGTTCAAAGACGCAAGCGGGCAGAAGAAAACCAGAAACTAACGAGCGCAGAATTAGACGCAGCGAGGGAAAAAATTGCGGAACTTGAGGCTTTACAAGCCAAAAAACAATAACCCTTGGTAACACCGTTGCAAAACGGTGCCATTTTTAAGATAAAAAATCACTGGCAAATCGTCAGTGATTTTTGTCCAATTAATTCCAATTAATATCATTTTCAGAAACAAAATCGCCATTACTAATTTCTTCAATTGAATTTTTTAATTCTTTTTCTTCTGAGGGAGTCAGTTTCGTAAAGTCCGGATCCCACGCTCTGACGAGTTTCTTTGCTATATTATACAATAGTTCTTGATCCTCGACAGGCAACATGTTCATTATTTCGATAGTTTTAGTGGTTAATGTGCTCATAAAATGCATCTCCTTCATGTACCATAGATTTCTGAAAACACATCATCTGCTGAAACATTTACAGAATCATGCATGACATCTTCGGGTGCCTGTTGAAGAGCCTCGAACAAATAACTCTCTTTAACAGCCTTTCTTGCTTCTAATTCTGACAAATTGTATCTTTGGATTAAGCTGATAATAACACAATTCATATATGACAATGCTTTTGTATTCATTATATTGCTTGTTCCTTCCTTACATGGATTTATGTAATATTTTACAATCTTATCTTTCAAAACCTGCCATTACACACGAGTAGCTAATATGTATTATTATATACTTATATAATCCCCCTGTCATTCAACCTCTGGTTTATCACACAACTTCCTAAGAGCCACCATATCTTCATTAAGAATCGCCATAACGTCTCGTTGTCTGGGTATTGAAACATCATATTCTTCCTGCCCATCTACAATAATGTCATTTAGTCTGCTTTTTTTCACAACTTTGCCATTTACCTTATAAAAGAAATTACAGGATTGCACCCTTCCTTCAAAAGAACAGTAAATATAAATCTTCTCCTAAACATATTTTATTTTCATAATGCCTCTATCTCTATTGGTAATTCTGACTCTTGACTATCCTCTAAAGCATGTTTAAACACTGTTAAAAAATCTTCGCCATCACTTGTCACAAAATAATTTGACAAGTCGGTTATATCCTTACTAATATTATTACCCCATGGCGGCTGCTTCTTAATATCATCTATGTCCCAAACTACCTTATCTGGCGATATTTTTCCTAACTCTTCTTCAATTGTGTCCAGCTCTATTAACGCTTTACCCACATTTTCACTATCAAGACTTCCTTGATATAATTTGTTCATTATCAGTGGAAATCTACTTCCCCAACTACCATTCTCTAAATTTACAGCAACTGTTGAAAAAAAACAGTGTAAAAAATCGCCACTACCTATTTGATACCAAAAAAATCCAACTTTAAATCCAACTGCCATATCATGTGTCATTTGTGTTCTCCTTGTTTCATTTCTTTCAGCTTTTCCTCGAATTCTTCTTCCTCAACCGATGCTTTGGGATTATCCTTAGATATATGCAGATCAAACATAACTTCCCCGGTTGGCTGATAGATAAATTTTATTGTTAGTTCACGTTCATCATACGGAATCCCGGCATATGCCTGAATTGCCTTACATGCTCCAACCAACACCACATGTGTATAAGCAAAATCCATAAGCTCTGTTGAATCATCCGCATAATAGGTGATTTCATTACAATCATAATTCACTTCAACAGGCTTATCTGCTTGCTTTATCGCAGTTTTTATATCACCAACCGTTTTGTCATATTCCGCTTTCAATTGCTCCCGGTTAAACTTCAGTACACAACGTCCTTCCTCATTGACCCACGCATCTACACAACGTTTTTGATCTTTCATCATCTGCCCTGCTTCCTCTGCTGTCTGCCCAGCATGCGCTCCCAAAGAAAATTCTATATTGACCGTCTTTCCTCTTTTTAACTTTAAGCATGACATGTACTCCCCTTTTTCTTCTGTGAAGGAACAGCCGGCAAGTAACATGATGCATAATATGCATAATATTGTTCTATACAAACGGTTCATTTCGTTTTATCCTCCGTATTCGCAGCTTTACCGATAAGAGATTATCTGCTGCATCTCCTTGGTATTCCGGTTCCAGATCACGCCCCTCTACGCCTGATGCTCATTTTCATACCGATTCTTAAAATACTCCAGCAATTCCTTGTAGTTGTCCATTGAATGATAGAACCGGACCGAATCCGTATATTCGCCGCCATTCCATCTATATGCGTATGTAACCGAGAACCAGCCACCGGGATTATTCACCTTCAATACCTTCTCCACCGGCAATGCAAATGTCGCGAATTTGCCATTCTGCATTGTCTCCTGAAATAACGGGGTCTCACGGATGCGCTTCAACAGGAAATCCTTGCGCTGGATCATCTTTACAGCTTTCAGTTCCATGTCACGACTATCCATCGCCCGCCCAATATTCGTCATATTTGGTCCCTGTGATGCCACCTGCTGCACCTTGTATCCGGATAATCCGGTTGCCTCTAAGAAGGCATCCTCGTTCAGATGTACAACATATGCATGATTCGCCTTGTCTATCAGCACAGCATGCAGCACATCCGTATACGTGCGAAGTCTCCGCTTATAATCCGTCTTAAAAAGCAGACAGCCGAACATCAGCACGAAACATACAAGTCCCAGCCAGGTGTTCAGTTTACCATTCTCATAATCACCGGTTATTCCCATCCACGCCGAGTACGCCAGTCCAGCGATTGATCCGATCAACAGCACAATCCATACCAGAGATCCCGGAACCGACATATTCCGTATCGTTCTTGGTTCATAACTGTACAGCTTCATATCCTGTGCTCCTACAGGAGTCTCCCATTGACTCTGCACCCCATTCACATCAAATAGTTTTTCTTCACTCATTTTGTTACCTCTTTCTAATGTGATTTTTTTCATTCTACCATCTGCATAACAGCTTTCGATTCATTTTCCGCGAATCGAAGATTTTTTCCGTTAACCGTAAGTTTTGCATAATTCTTTGTTTATTACAATCGGTCGGTCTGTTTTTGCATGATCAGATGCAGCTTTTGCATCGCCATAACAAAAAAAGAGGTGCTCTGCACCTCTCTCATGTTTTTCTGTTTACTTATACTTCCTTCTGCAGATTCCGGATCACGATCTGCTCCTGATTATAAATATGTTCCTTCATGATCTTCTGCGCGGTCTCTACATCGCCCGCTAAGATCGCCTCCGTAATCTGGTCATGCTCCCGGATCAGATTCTCGTGATACGAGAAATCCTTCACATATTCAAAGCGATATCGGTACACCTGCTCCCGCAGATTCATCGCGATCGTGATCAGCTTCTGATTCTTCGACGCACGGTAGATCGTATTGTGGAATCGCTCATCGCCTTCTACGATTGCCTTCACATCCTTTGATTTCACAGCTTCCCGGAACGCCACGCACGCCTGTCGGATCTCGACCTTCTCCTCTTCATCGATCCGCTCACACGCAAGCTTGACCGATAGCGAATCGATCGTCATACGCACCTCCAAAGCATCCTTCAGATCCTTCACTGTGATCTTCGCGACCTCCGCACCTTTTCGTGGCACCATGACTACCAGACCTTCCAGCTCCAGCATCCGGATCGCCTCACGCACCGGTGTCCGGCTGACGCCCAGCTTATTCGCGAGCGTAACCTCCATCAATCGTTCGCCCGGCTGTAACTCACCCTGTATGATTGCCTTGCGCAATGTATGAAATACAACCTCCCGAAGTGGAAGATACTCATCGATATTCATATCTAATTTCATATCCGCTACCTCCTTGCCATCCTGACAAAACTTATCCATTCAGATTTCCATTACCTTCTTCGTTCCCCATATACATCGCAAATAATCTCATCGTGTATACAATATACATTACTATGCATAACCAAATATTTCAAGCAGATTTTTCATTTCTATCAGAGTATTTTTCTCAAGAAGCGGCTATCTCTGCTGTAATTCACAGATTCTTCTAACACGGCTGTGTCACATATACCTCAGAAAGTCCATACTGCTGCCGGATCTTCTCTGCCGCCTGCTCTGCAGTCGCTTTCTCTGTATATAAACCAAACACCGTCGGTCCACTGCCGCTCATGATTGCATTCTCCGCGCCAGCCTCCTTCATCGTCTGCTTGATCTCTTCAATCTGCGGATACAGCTTCGTTGTCACTGTCTCCAGCACATTTTCCATGCGGTCGGCCACACCTGCCAGATCCCCCAGCTTCAAAGCATCTACCATGCCTGCGACATCCGGGTGATGTTCCAGCTCGTTCGCATGCAGGTTCTCATATACCATCTTTGTGCTGACCGATACCTTCGGTTTCGCCACAACAACGTAACAGTCCGGAAGCGGCGCAACCTCTGTCAGCACTTCGCCGATGCCCTCGGAAAGCGCGGTCTTCGCCAGGATACAATACGGCACATCCGCGCCAAGTGTAACGCCAAGCTTCATCAGCTCTGCAGTTGTCACATCCAGTCCATACAGCTCCCGCATCGCATGAAATGCAGCGGCGCAGTCCGTACTGCCACCCGCCATACCGGCTTCCACCGGTATCCGCTTTGTGAGATCCACATGAATCTTGCCGGTCAGATGATACGTCTTGCCCATCAGCGCAACCGCCTTATAGACGAGATTTTTCTCATCACATGGAACAAACTCTTTGTCACACGACAGCGTGATTGCAAGCGTATCCGCCTCCTTCATCGTAAATGTCAATGTATCATACAAGCTAAGGTTCTGCATGATCATGCAGACATCGTGATACCCATCTTCGCGTCTGCGCAGAACATCCAGCGCCAGATTCACCTTTGCATATGCATTTCTCGTTAATATCTTCACCCTCGACAGCCTCTCTTTCCTGCTTCTCCTACCGTTTCCGTAAGTTATATCTATTATACTTATTTGACTGCTACCGGCGTTCAAATCACAATTATTCATTTCCGTAAGCTGTGTTTATTATACCAATACAGACAGCGCTTCTCAATCTATTTGTTACACTTATCATCGGATATAACAATATATGATTATCGGACATATGCTGACATTTCCCCACCAGCGAGTTCCCTGTACGAACAAAATCCATGCCGCATAAGCAGCATGGATTTCTATGGTTTCAGATTCTATTTTGCATGGCTCTCTATGCGCTAGGATTTCACGATCAGTAGCCGGTCTCCGGCAGAAATCTGCTCCGATTCCAGTTCATTTAACTGCTTGATCGAGTCGATCGACGCATAGTATTTCTTTGCGATCGTCCAGATCGTATCGCCCGGCTGCACCACATATCCGACGATTCCCGGCTGTGCCGCCTTCTTTGCCTCGTCGATCGGCTGGACGGTAAGCTCGGTTATCACCTGGCTTTCTCCCTTCGCAAAGACCGTGATATTCAGGTTTACCTGCGCCTTGATCTCCATCTCTTCGCTATTAAGCAGCGATGCATTTAACTGGTCTAAGCACGGATGGATCCGGATGGAATCCTCTGCGGAGAGCGGCACGGTGTCCGCCGTATATGTAAATGGAATCTCCACATCCACACAGCTCATCGGATCATCTCCGGTTGCGATATACAGGACATTGCATTTCACAACGCCGGAGATATTCGTTCCGGTCTCATCCACCGTCACATCGTCGATATCAACATCCCCATACACATGACAGATCTGCAGAAGCTTCGTCTTGTCGCCACCGACCTGCTTCCTTGCACTGACTTTTGCTTTCGCGGCGTTCTTGAGCAGCAGCGTCTCGTAATCGAGCACCTCATATTTCGGCACCAGATCCGCACTCGGCGAATACACATCGGTCAGCATACGGCAGGAACAATCCTCATACAGCTTGATACACAGGTCAACATTATAGTCACAGCCAAATACCCGGTCTTCCCCATCCGCATCCTGACGCACAGTGATGTCACCTTTTCCAAGCATATAGTCGACATCAATCACCATGCCTTCTTTCGCACCGGCACAAGGAATCTCGCGGTACAGCGACCGTACCGAGAAGATCGACTGCACCGGCAGACGCTCCTCGCCACCCTTATACAGGATAAATATCTCGATCTCCCCGCGGATGATAAGTGTCTCATCCCCCGCCTTCGACTCCATATTCCGAAGCGCCACACACTGCCACAAAACCTCCTGGATATTCGGTTTGTTCTGCGGAATCTCCAGTTCTTCCCGGATCTTTAAAACATCTCTTTTCGACTGCACGACCTGGCTGAAATTCAGCTCCCCGTACTGGCAGTCGACACCCTCGCCCTGCGCGATCCCAGTCGCCGCCTCCATATACATATCTTCATAGACATTCACCTGATTCCCGATCAATCCCCGCACCTCAAGCTTGCGCGGGTTGATCATCGTCACGGTCAGATCCTCCAGCTGACTATGGCAGTCCACCTGGCTTGCAGAGGTCACTCCGTCACACGTTACAACGTCCTCGAACGGAATCTCACTCTGGAATTCGCACAATCGCGGAATCTCTCCGCCGGTCCGATACAGCACACGCACGCACACAAATCCTTCGATGCGCACCTTCCCATCCTCCGGCACCATAGACTCCAGAATAATATGTCCTTCTTTTGCAACCAGCTTCTCCATATCTCCCTTACCATCCGGGATTGTGAAATCATCATCCACGGTGATCTGTGAATATTTTGACTGTGTCAACACGCTTGTATGTATTTCTTTCTTTGAAAATTCCATAGCCCCTCCACACCAATATACATTCATAGCCTCTGTTTATATGTATTCCACCGCATCTGTTTTTATGAAAATTATTTGCATTTTCTATGACAATTCATATCCGCGGCATGAACATGATTTATTATCCCGTATTACCTGGCGGCTCCATTGTGTATGTCCGCAATAGGATGGTTATTACGACACATTCAGCACCGGCAGATCCATCCGCGGCAGCCGGATGACAATATAAGGATACATGGATGGTTCTGCGTCGATCCGGGATGCCTCGTCGGACTGCCCGTCTCCCTGATCCTGTTCCATCGATTCTATCGTCTTCAGGTCCGTCTTCACATAGATTGCCCGGTCTGTCTTGTACAGCTCTTCCACCACCACGCACAGATTCGTCCGGTCATGCTCACCATATCCCACAACGATATACAGATGCTCCTTCGTCGTGTAACTTAGTTGAAAAGCATGAAGCTTCTTCTCCTCTATAAGCCCGCGCAGGTCGTCCGGCAGCTCCGTCTGCGCACACACGGTAAAATCAAGCTCCTGCCGCTCCCGCGCCGCCTCCTTCCGGCATCCGGACGACACACACGCAAGCGCAACCAAAACCAATATCATGATCTGCCTCCTGCTTTTCCACTTATTCAATGTTTTCTCACTACAATCCTCCATAATCCCCCATTTCTTCATCCGCTTTCTATCACATAGTCTTGCAGATGATAAAACGTTTCATCTACGCAGGTTGCGCAAATGAAACTATTTTGCTAAAATATATGTGGTTTTTTCTGCCCTATGCGTAAAACCACAAATATGAATATAAGAGGCGTAATCATGTCAAAGAAAATTAACCGTAACGATCCCTGCTGGTGTGGCAGCGGCAGAAAATACAAAGTCTGCCATGAAGCTTTTGATGATAAGATTGCTAAGATCGCACATCAGGGACACATCGTTCCAACCCATAATCTGATAAAAAATGCAGAGCAGATCGAGAAGATCAAGGAGAGTGCGAAGATCAACATTGCCGTACTCGACGAAATCCAGAAGACGATTCATGAAGGTATGCCTACCTCCGAAATTGATAAGCTTGTCTATGATATGACAACCGATATGGGTGATATTCCGGCACCTTTAAACTACGAGGGATTTCCATACAGTGTATGTACCTCCGTCAACGATCAGGTATGCCACGGATTCCCATCGCCGGATGTTATCTTGAAATCCGGTGATATCATCAACGTGGACTGCTCTACGATCCTGAACGGCTATTTCTCGGATTCATCCCGTATGTTCTGTATCGGAGATGTCAGCCCGGAGAAGAAGAAGCTCGTGGATGTAACGAAGGAAGCAATGATGAAAGGTCTCGAGCAGGTAAAGCCGTGGGGCTTCCTCGGTGACATGGGTCAGGCCGTACACGACCACGTCTACGCAAACGGATATTCCGTTGTCCGTGAGATCGGCGGTCACGGTGTCGGCATCGAGTTCCACGAAGAGCCTTGGGTCAGCTACAACTCCAAAGCCGGTACCGAGATGCTTATGGTTCCGGGCTTCATGTTCACGATCGAGCCGATGGTCAACATGGGCAAGCCGGACATCTTCGTCGACGAAGAAAACGACTGGGAGGTTTATACAGAAGACGGCCTTCCATCTGCACAGTGGGAGATTCAGGTACTTGTTACCGAGAACGGATACGAGATTATTTCCTACTAATTATTGGTCAAAAAATTAATTTCAACGCGAATATATAAGGCACGCAATACTGACGAATAATACAGGTGTATCATATTTACAATTCTTGAACTGACCATCGTGTAGAATTATAAATACGATACATCTTTTTTTCTGCAAACAGCGCGTCGTATATTTAGAATGATTTATCGATAAATGGCAGTCCCCGGTGAATATACGTGATATCTTCCGCTTCATCATAAGAAAATGCAATGTTCACATTCACCTTCTGATCGTTCTGATAGACATATTCCGGAACGTTATCGCTATATCCGTAGATACACAGCGTGTCCTGCAGCTCGATCACATCACGCTTCTTCGCATGCATCGTCTCTAAGAATTCTGTCGTAACCGCCTGCATCTCATCCTCCGTCATGCGCCCTTTCTGCTGGCTGCACAGATACAGATTGCTGCTCGCATCCATGCCGAGATCTGAATAGATCTTCTCTAAGAGCGATTTGCATTGATAGATTTCTTCCTGCGAGCGGTTCTTCAACACAATCTCTGTCATCAAATAGTTCTCGCACACAGACGAGCCATCTGCCATCGTCTGCTCCATGGAGATCAGGCGTATCGTTGTATCGCCATTTTCTCCCTTCTTGATGTATAAGGCGGACGTATTTTCCTCCTCTGCATGCTGGCTTATCTCATACCCGGAATTGATCCCAAGCTTCTCTCCAAGCCGGATCAGCAGCCGTTCCTTCGCTTGATCCGTCAGGTTCGCATCCGCATAATGTGCATAGAGTTTTACCTCCGCACTTGTCACATTTTCCACGCCATCACTCATGACCTGCGCAACGAGCTCACCCTCCCGGTCGATATGCTTCGTTATGAAGATCTGCAGGGCAACTGCGGCCCAGATAAGTATCAGAATATATAATTTCTTTTTCGTTGTCATAATCATTCCCCTTCTGCTATTCTGTATTTATATACAGGATTCCTGCCACTGGCTTTTTTCAGTGGTATCAGTATTGTTTCCAATTTCTCCCAAGGGTATACATATTTTTCATGCTGCCTGCGGCATGCATATTTTCTCATACGACCTGTGGAAAACTCATTTTCTAAACTTGACATATCACGTATAATGTCTATAATAAATGGCAGAGTGTTTGTCATATATGGCTGCGCGAAGGGGCACACCACCACGGGTGTGGTTTTTCGCGTGGCTTTTTTGATATTACTGATATCTGCATTATTGTTTTATCTAACTAATGCAGGTACAACCAATACTACATTTTATAAATCGGAGGTCTTTATTATGGAGAATAACAGCGATGTTTTCATGCTTGGCGGACATGAGTTTCATTCCCGCTTTATCTTGGGTTCCGGAAAATACAATTCCCACCTGATCCGCGCGGCAGTCGAATATGCCGACGCTGAAATCGTCACACTTGCCCTGCGCCGTGCCAATACCAGACCGGAAGAGAACATTCTGGATTTTATCCCGAAGAACGTGACACTGCTGCCGAACACATCCGGCGCAAGAAATGCAGAGGAAGCAATCCGTATCGCATGTCTGGCACGGAAAATGGCCGGCACCGATTTCGTCAAGGTCGAAATCATGCGTGATTCCAAATACCTGCTTCCTGACAATCAGGAGACAGTCAAAGCAACCGAAGTGCTCGCGAGCGAAGGCTTCGTCGTTATGCCTTACATGTACCCGGACTTAAATGTTGCCCGTGATCTGGAAAATGCAGGCGCCGCCTGTATCATGCCGCTCGCATCGCCGATCGGTTCCAACAAGGGACTTGCAACGAAGGATTTCATCCAGATTCTGATTGATGAGATTGATCTTCCGATCATCGTCGATGCCGGCATCGGCCGCCCTTCACAGGCTTGTGAAGCAATGGAAATGGGTGCAGCTGCAGTGATGGCAAATACGGCAATCGCAACAGCAGGAGATGTACCGGCGATGGCGGAAGCATTTAAGAAAGCAATCGAAGCGGGCAGAAGTGCGTACCTTTCCGGACTTGGAAGAACGATTGAGCGTGGTGCAAGTGCATCTTCACCGCTGACCGGCTATATTCAGGATGGCAGTTTCAAAACGAAATAAAGATAGTTGGAGGACGACATGGATAAAGTAAATGAGAGTATATTGAGTGAGACAATTCTGGAAGATATGAAGGAAAACCGAATTGACCACATGACATATTTAGAGGGAATGGAAGTTTTGGATTCCGATGTTGATAAAACGGTTGTGGAGGCAATGAATGCTTACGATTATGATTCTTATACGGCTGCGGATGTCCGCCGCGCGATTTATAAAGACAATCGTACACCCGAAGATTTTGCAGCACTTTTGTCACCGGCTGCCCTTCCTTTTTTGGAAGAAATTGCACAGATGGCACAGAAGGAGACAAGGAAACATTTTGGTAATTCCATTATGATGTTTACACCGCTTTATATTGCAAATTACTGTGAGAATTATTGTATTTACTGTGGTTTTAACTGCCATAATAAGATCCGTCGTGCGAAACTTGATGCCGAGGGAATTGAACGTGAAATGGTTGAAATTGCAAAATCCGGTTTGCAGGAAATTTTGATTTTGACCGGTGAGAGCGAGAAAATGTCGGATGTAAAATACATTGGTGAGGCTTGTAAGATTGCAAGAAAATATTTCAAGGTGATTGGCTTGGAGGTATATCCGACAAATTCTGAGAACTATGCGTACTGGCATGAATGTGGTGCCGATTATGTTACCGTATTTCAGGAGACCTATAATTCGGACAAATATGAAACGCTTCATCTGGCAGGTAAAAAACGTATTTTTCCATATCGATTAAATGCACAGGAACGTGCATTAAAGGGTGGTATGCGAGGGGTTGGTTTTGCTGCTTTGTTAGGCCTTGATGATTTTAGAAAAGATGCATTTGCAACAGGAATTCATGCCTATTTATTGCAGCGGAAATATCCACAGGCAGAAATTGCATTTTCCTGTCCAAGACTTCGCCCGATTATTAATAATGATAGAATTAATCCGATGGATGTGCATGAAGCGCAGTTGTTACAGGTTGTGTGTGCTTACCGTCTGCTTTTGCCGTTTGCATCCATTACGGTTTCAACTCGTGAATGTAAGCGTGTCCGTGATAATCTGATTCAAATTTGTGCAACGAAGATATCTGCCGGTGTGGATGTCGGAATCGGTGGCAGAAGCGGAGAAGAGCAGGGCGACGAACAGTTTGAAATTGATGACACCAGAAATGTGCAGGAAGTTTATGATGCGATTTTGGAGCATGGACTTCAACCGGTTATGAGTGATTATATATATGTATAGAATAGCAGTAACAAACCGTCATCTGTGTGAGGGGGATTTCCTGGAAAGAATCCGGCAGATTGCACAAGGCGATGAATATAATGCCATCCTTTTGCGGGAAAAAGATTTATCCCATGAGGAATATGAAGAACTTGCTAAGAAAGTTTTGAAAATCACAAATTTGGCAGGAAAAAAATGTATTTTGCATAGGG
>OIYT01002252.1_pt1 | contig 12041 bp, 11 predicted proteins | sample 1588201 | NCBI WGS metagenome assembly OIYT01 (sample SAMN03283260) | human gut metagenome | biome: human-associated habitat; material: feces | host: Homo sapiens | place: USA | collected 2013
TGGCCTTTAAAAAGTATAATTACCGGGGCGGAATCTGGGGAAGTCCGTGGAATGGGCTTGAAAACTTTCGCTTTTTCTTTTTATCTGGTCAGGCGGGAATTGTTATTCGAAATACTGTATTGTATAATCTGATGTTTATCCTTGTTGGAACCGTTGTCCAGATCGCAGTTGCTGTTTTCCTGACAGAAATTCATAATAAGCATTTCAGAAAAATCAGCCAGTCAATGATGTTTTTGCCATATTTTATTTCGTGGGTTATTGTAGGTGTTATGGCGTTTAATATTTTCAGTTCAGATTATGGTTTCCTGAATCGAATTATTGAATTTTTCACCGGAGAGAAAATTGCATTTTATTCGAATGGAAAATACTGGCCATGGATTTTGCTGTTTTTCAATATATGGAAGGGCATGGGATATGGCTCCGTTATGTATCTTGCAGCAATTATGGGCATAGATACCTCGATCTATGAGGCGGCCGAAATTGATGGCGCAAATGTATGGCAAAGAATTTTTAAAATTACAATTCCTTGTATTATGCAGACCGTCCTGATTTTATTCCTGATTAATATTGGCGGAATCTTTAAAGGCAATTTTGATATGTTTTACAATTTGGTAGGTACGAATGGCTTGCTCTATAATTACACCGATGTAATTGATACACTTGCATTTCGAGCATTAATTTCAAGTAATGATTTTGGAATGTCAGCAGCAATCGGATTGTTCCAGTCGGTACTTTGTTTTATAACAGTTATTCTTGCCAATAAAGCAGTTAGTATGTATGACAAAGATTATACGTTGTTTTAAGGAGCTGGCAGATGCAGGTGCATGGCCAAAGGATGTTTTGGGAAGCAAGACAGATGCACAGGATACCTTATTAAATGGAACGGGAGCATCTATGTTCTGGAATATTGGTACCTGCCAGATTTATGCAAATCAGGCAAATGCAGAGCATCCAGACTGGAATGTAACACTTGTAAACATTCTGCCAGAAGAGTATGGATACGGTGCAACAAAGTACATTAATGGTGGTATTGGAATCAATGCAGCAAGTGAGAACCCAGAGCGTGCCGCAATGTTAATTGATTATATGGCGACCAGTCAAGAGGTCATAGATTTGACATATCTTGGTATCGAAGGACAGGATTGGGAAGCTGTTGATGAGAATACCTATAAGGCGCTTAATGGTGGATGGACATCTTCGAACTGGTGGGGATGGAGAAACATGAACTACATGCGTGACGAGTTAGAAGAAAATCCTACCGATGTCGATAAGCTGGAAAATGAAATGACTGAAAAGTTCATGGCAAATATCCGACCAGATGTTACACTGGATGGATTTACATTTGATTCAACCAAGGTTTCAACACAGTTTGCAGCAGTGGAAGCAGCGATGGGAACTTATTGGTATCCGTTGTTAAATGGTATGGTTGATGATGTAGATGCAACGATTGATCAGTTTAAGTCCGCACTGAATGCAGCAGGTATGCAGGATATTCTGGATGAAATGAGTAAGCAGATTGAGGCGTATACTACAAAGTAAAAAATAATAGTGTTACCAGGGTCTGTCATTTGTGGTAGGCTATTTTTGTAAAATCGGAAACAATGTAACTATAATTAGTGGGAAACGCTGCAAATAATAAAGAGAGGATTGGAATCTGAGATGAAGGATATACTACAAATTAAGGTTTTCCTGGAAGAAATGATGGAAGTAGATGGAATATCAGGGGGCGTGCGTATGATTGCATTTACTGGAGAAGCAGATGGCCCTTATTTTAAAGGAAAGATTCTTCCATATGGCGTTGATACACAGAAAGCAATAAAAGGAGCGCCTATGCAGCTTTCGGCGAGATATATGCTGGAAGGAACGGATTATACTGGGAAAAATTGCAGACTGTTTATTGAAAATAATGGAGTGGAAAATGGGACAGTGACAAAACCAAAAATTTGTACTGATAGCATTGCTTTGGCATGGTTGGAGAAAGCGGTGCTGGTTGGAAGCATAGAAGGATGCGGAGAAAATCAGATTATGATCCATATTGGGCAGGCAAATCCTTTGCAGGATGGCTGCAGTGCATATCAGATGCAAGTCTGCGGTATTCCTGTGAGAAATGACAGAGTCATTGCAAATCTTTATCTGCCAGAAGGGCAGGGACCATTTCCTGCAATTATATTGAGCCATGGATATAATGGAAAGGGGCGGGATTTTCAAAAGGAGGCCACATTTTTTGCTGAACATGGACTGGTCGTATGTACCTTTGATTTTTGCGGTGGTTCTGTACATTCGGACAGCAGTGGGGATACAAAAAAGATGTCTGTTTTGACAGAAAAAGAAGATTTGAAGGCGGTCATTTATTTTATAAAGGCACGCAGAGAAGTGGCAAAGGATCAGTTGTTTCTACTTGGTGCAAGTCAGGGAGGGCTTGTGACGACACTTGCAGCAAAGGAGCTGTCAGAAGACATTCGTGGGCTGATTCTATATTATCCAGCATTTTGTATACCAGACGATTGGAGAAAAGAATACCCGGATCCGACTTTAATCCCTGAAAGCAGAGACGTCTGGGGAATGAATTTGGGATCGTGCTATTTTAAAGCGGCGGTTTCGCTGGATGCCTATGAGGTGTTAGAAAAGCTAGAACAGAATATTTTGTTATTGCATGGAGAAAAGGATCTGGTGGTTCCTTTGAGTTATGCAAAAAAAGCAGCGGAGATTGGAAAAAATGTAATACTGCGGGTGCTGCCAGAGGAAGGACATGGATTTTCGATGGAGGCTGCTGAAAAGGCGATGAAATGTACTCTGGCATTCATACAGGAACAGATAAAATAGTGTGCAAAAAGAATTGTCTTGATTTTCATGCTGTGGTCTGGTAAACTGAGCATAAATACAAAATTAAATGCGCTTAAGCGCGGAATGGAGACGAAGATGAATAACATTGATACAATGTCAGTAAACGCGATCCGTGTATTATCCGCAGATGCGATTCAGAAGGCAAAGTCAGGACATCCTGGCCTGCCGCTCGGCTGTGCATCTGTAGCCTATGAGTTATGGGCAAAGCATTTAAAGCACAATCCAAAGGATCCGGATTGGAAGGATCGTGACCGCTTTATTCTTTCTGGAGGACATGGCTCTATGCTTCTGTACTCCCTGCTTCACCTGTTTGGTTATGGTGATTTAAAAAAGGAAGATCTGATGCAGTTTCGTCAGTGGGGTTCTTTGACACCTGGTCATCCAGAGTATCGCCACACAGTTGGTGTTGAGGCAACGACAGGACCTCTTGGCGCTGGTATGGGTATGGCAGTTGGTATGGCAATTGCAGAGCGTCATATGGCATCTGTATTTAACAAGGAAGGCTATCCAGTTGTAGATCATTACACCTACGCACTTGGTGGCGATGGATGTATGATGGAAGGTATTTCATCTGAGGCATTTTCTCTTGCAGGTACTTTAAAGCTGTCTAAGCTGATCATTTTCTATGATTCCAACCGCATCTCTATTGAGGGATCAACAGATATTGCATTTACAGAGAATGTTCAGAAGCGTATGGAAGCATTTGGTTTCCAGACCATTACTGTTGAGGATGGAAATAACTTAGAGGAAATCGGTAAGGCAATTGAGGCTGCTAAGGCAGATACTGAGAGACCATCTTTTATCACTGTAAAGACTCAGATTGGTTTTGGATGTCCGGCAAAGCAGGGCAAGGCAAGTGCACATGGAGAGCCGCTTGGTGATGACAATATTAAGGCAATGAAGGAAAACTTAGGCTGGCCGTCAGAAGAACCATTCTTCGTACCAGAGGAAGTTTATGATCATTATAAGGAAATCGTAGAAGGCTTACAGCCGGCAGAGGATGCTTGGAATAAGATGTTTGCAGAATATTGCGAGAAGTATCCAGAAATGAAAGAGCTGTGGGATACTTACTATGATGAGAATTTAGCAGAGAAGGTTTGTGACGATGCTGATTTCTGGGCTTATGATGATAAGGCAGATGCAACAAGAAATCTGTCCGGCAAGATGATCAATCGTATCAAAGACAGAATGCCAAATGTAATCGGTGGCGCAGCTGACCTTTCACCGTCCACAAAGACCTATATGAAGGATGAGGGTGATTTCTCAGCAGAAAACTATGCAGGACGCAACATGCACTTTGGTGTTCGTGAGCTTGCCATGACAGCAATCGGAAATGGTATAATGCTTCACGGCGGACTGAGAGCATTTGTTTCTACCTTCTTCGTATTCTCTGATTATACAAAGCCGATGGCACGTCTGTCTTCAATCATGGGCGTACCGTTAACCTTCGTATTTACACACGACAGTATTGGTGTAGGCGAGGATGGACCGACTCATGAGCCGATCGAGCAGCTTGCAATGTGGCGTGCAATGCCGAACTTCCATATGTTCCGTCCGGCAGACGCAACTGAGACAGCAGCTGCATGGTACAGCGCAATTACATCTAAGAGAACACCAACTGCACTGGCACTGACCAGACAGAATCTGCCGCAGATCGAGGGAACCTCAAGAGAGGCATTAAAGGGTGGTTATATTGTACAGGATTCCAAGAAAGCAGTTCCGGATGCAATCATCATTGCTTCTGGTTCAGAGCTGTCCCTTGCTGTAGAGGCAAAGAAGGTTTTAGCAGAGGATGGAATCGATGTTCGTGTTGTATCCATGCCATGTATGGATATTTTCGAGGAGCAGTCTGAGGAGTATAAGGCAAAGGTTCTTCCAAAGAATGTAAGAAAGAGAGTTGCAGTAGAGGCACTTTCTGGATTTGGATGGGATCGTTATGTAGGTCTTGACGGCGATCTGATCGGAATGAATCGCTTCGGTGCATCCGCTCCGTACAGCAAGCTGTTCCCATACTTTGGATTTACCGTAGAGAACGTAGTAGCAAGAGTAAAGGCACTGTAAAAATATAAATAAAAAACGCAGCCACTGGGGACGGGAAAATGCGGCACTGTAGTGCCGCATTCCCGTCCCTGTTGGCTATTGTTAGTTATTTTGTTTGTTTAGTACAATCTGGAATTCATCTACGGTCATCTTTGCGCACTGTGCAGCAGTTTCGATAGACAGAAGATTTTGTTTAACAAGGTCAATTAACTGATTGATGCGTCCCTGCTCAAGTCCCTGCTCAAGTCCTTGTTGAAGTCCCTGCTGAAGCCCCTGTTGAATTGCCTGTTCGCGATTCTTCTTAAGTTCTTCTTCAATTTCTTCCTTCATAAGTTCTCTCAATGCCTCACACATATCCGATGTCCTCCTTACTTCATCATATTTTTTTCTGTTTGCCGCGACGCTAACTTGCAATACGGCGTCAGCTTTTTCCTTGTCACCGGGTTCGGTAAAAGCGCTTGCAAGTTCTGTGAATCTTTGAATGTCATCAGTCTGGGCATTTTTTGATAACACTTTAAGACTTTCATGATTTTGGGAGTTTAGCTGATTTGTTACAACAATCTGTGTTGGAACAAGAAGTCCATTTACATAGTATATGCCAGGAACCTGTTTTTCAATTATGTATCCCTCTCTAGAAAGCTGACTTAGCAGCTCTTTTGGAACAGATGCTCGAAAAAGAGAGACGGTCAATTCACTTAGCGGAATTTGGTTCACTTTTTCGCCTAAGCCTTTGTACAGGAAGGCATATCCTAGCGTCTTGAAAAAGTCATCAATTGTCATGCCATCATCAGGTGATTTGTATTCAATGATATTGTGACCTCGAAAGATTTTTCCGATTTCATTTTGAATCTGTACACCTTTTCGCTTTTCGATTATCAAAAGATCCATTTGCAGTGGTTTCTTGCTTAGATTGTATTCACGTTTAAATTCGAGATCGCCCTTATTGGAGCGCAGCTCAAGTTCAGCTGCGGCACAGAAAGCAGGATGCCATTGTATTTTTGCACTGGGCTGCTTTTCTCTTGGTGTTCCCATAAAATTCCTCCATTTCGAAAATATTTCCAAATTTTGGATTTTATCGGGTGTACGTTAATCACTTGAAATCAAACCACTTGAATTTAAACGAGTTTGAAGCCAAGCTACCTTATCTTTTGCACGTTAAAAATTTTCCTTTCAAAAATATTGTAACATCAGAACGGACGTTTTGCAATATGAAATTTATTATAATGGGATCGCAGTACATAATCTCAGTGTCATAATATGTTGATTTGTAAGCCAGTGGGACAGTAAAATAGCCATTGTACCTGTCCCGCTGGCATTCTGTGAATTTGTAAATTTCTGTAAAGACAATAATATAACACAAAGTATGAGCAAGGCTGGCTGTCCTTATGATAATGCTCCGATGGAAAGATTTTATAATACTTTCAAAAGCAATTTTTATAACGTAACTTCATTTTCAAATGTAGAGGTGATGGATGAACTAACTACTAAATACATAAATTGGTACAACTATGTTCGCCCTCATTCACACAATAATTATTTAACACCAATGGAGGCTCGTTACAAATAGGTATTTATCGAACAAAGTGTTACAAAAAAGATTGACCAGTACAAGAAGCTGTGATAAATTACTAGTGAAAAATAACTCAAGGAAACATTTTGTAGTGTTTTGTGCCTTGATCGAAGCGAAAGGAACGGATATAAAAATGATAAAAGAGGAATTGTTGATAACACATCATGGACGCACATTACATGGCTATTTTTTTAAACCAGAAGAAAAAGGGTGTTTTCCATTGGTAATAATGAGCCATGGATATAATGGCTGTAAAGATGACTTTGAAAAAACAGCGAAATACCTTGCTGATGCAAAAATCGCATCGGTTGCATGTACATTTTGTGGGGGAAGTACAAGGGACGAGTCTGGTTTTCCAACAACGCAGATGACTTTATTTACGGAAAAGGAAGATTTGATGGCAATATTGGAAAGCATGGAGCAAAGACCTAATATTAATAAAAAGCAAATTTTTCTGTTTGGTGCATCACAAGGTGGATTGATCAGTGCAATGGTAGCAGAAGAATGTAAGGAAAAAGTGGCAGGGATGATTTTACTGTTCCCTGCATTGTGTATTGCAGATGACTGGAGAGTGCGTTTTAAGTCAGAGTCAGAAATTCCAAAAGAATTTGAATTTTGGGGAATGAAGCTAGGAGAAGAATTCTTTAAAAGTATGAGAAATTTTAAAACTTTTGATGTAATTGGTCATTTTGAGCGACCAGTATTAATACTTCATGGTGCTGAGGATGAAATTGTTCCGATTGGGTATAGTGTTAAAGCAGTAAAGAAATATCCAAATGCCAGATTAGAAGAATTTGCTCATGAGCCACATGGTTTTTCAGAGGATGGAAATCGAAGAATGGAGGCAATGCTGTTGTATTTTGTTCATGAATGCATGAAAGCAGGAGAAGAATGGGAGGGAAGGATATGAAAGTTTCCAATGAAATTATAGCAGGAAAATTGATTATGCAAATCCAAATCTTTATAGACAATTCTCGAATTTCTAGCTTGGAAGGGAGATACGGAAAAGTCACAATGATTCCATTTACTGGGCATGTAAAGTCAGAAATATTTACTGGCGAAATTGTGCCTGGAGGGGTCGATGTACAAATTGAAAATGCAGCAGGAAATCGAAACATGTGTGCAAAGTACATGTTTCGTGGCACAGATAAAGAAGGAAAAGAATGTTCTTTGTTTGTGGAAAATAATGGATATGTTTCTAGGACAGAACTCCAAAAAGAATATGTGGATGCATTTCCTCGTTTTATTACAGACAGTAAGATACTAGGAGAATATCTAAGTCAGCCACGTTTTAGATCAGAGGTTTGGGGAACACAAAAAGGAGTAGAAGTTCGTGTATATGATGTTGTTCAAGCGATTGATTAGTAAGGGTTTGAATGGAGAGGTAGTGAGCTATCAAATTAAGAAGAGTACTATGTTGATAAGAGTTATCCAGTTCTCCGCAGAAAACCTCGTCTGACATAGTCGGGCGGGGATGAATGCGGCATAAAAAATAAATCAATATCAAGTGCAATGGTATTTTCACATTTTCTTTGCTTGTCTTTTGGTATATTTTCGTTTTGGTTTTTCAATCCCTTGGTCTTGGATATATCTTTCTAGTGTTTCAATGTTTGCGCCTCCGGTAGTGGTAATGAAATAACTGTCTGACCAGAAGCTATCCTTCCAGAGCTTATCTTTGATCTCATCCCAAAATTTTGCTCGAACTTCTTTTGAAAGTTGGGTCTTAAGACTGCACACAACAACGGATGGAGCTGCTGTTGCAGGAAGTTCAAACAGGATATGGATGTGATCGGGTTCTCCATTTAATTCGAGAAGCTTTCCCTGATAACACTGTTCAATCAGATGAGTAGCATACTGTCTCATGTGTGTAATGATGGGTTCTGTCATTACCCTTCTGCGATATTTAATGACAAACACTGCATGATAAGTGAGTTTGTAAACGGCATGTCGTTTTCTGTTTAAATCGTCCATAAAAAACCTCCATTCATATTACAACAGTTAACCTATTTTTCAACCGAGGTAATTTGCATGGAACTATCAAGGACAATCAATTCGGATAAGCGTTACTATTTAGATAAGAAAACCATTGAAAATGCCGCATCGCTTCTAGAGACGATGCGTGTATTTAATGATGCCAAAATGGATCTGTACAATGCACTCTATGATCAGAAATATTTAAATGCAGGGCCGTTACTTGACCATGCCTATCCTGTCTTTTTGAAAGAAAAATATAAAACCAATGATTATTATAATGCAGCAATCTATACAGCAGCTTCTGGACAGATTTCTTCACAAAAGGAACTAAAAAAGTATTATAAAACGACAATCGCTGCAGATTTAAAGAATCGTGATGAAAAGATTCAGTCTGTGAAAGAACAGTTGGATAAAAAGAGAGCAATTAAAAACTCCATTCGTTTCTATATAAAAACAAAAAAATGGATTAAACCATATCCGAAATGCCAGTCGAAGGTTAGAGGATTTAAGATCATTTTGTTTAATAAGATGATGGTGAATCTGGATGAGTATGAGCGTAAGGTTGAAGCTGATATTCGTAAGTTAAAGACGCGTTTGGCTTTGGTAACAGAAGCAAGAAAACGCAAAGCGAAGAAACTGGAGAACCTTGAAAAACTTCCACCAGAGCGGATTGTGTTTGGTGGAAAGAAGTTGTATTCTGAGAAAGATGTAGTTGAAGTTACAAAATCCGATGATTCATCAAATGATAAGGACCAGAAAACTTCGAAAAAGGCATCTAATAAATGGAGCCAAGAGTTTTTTGAAAAGCGCCACCAGAGTATGTCACTTCCGGGCAGACATACGTCAAAGTATGGAAACTTCCTGTGTAAATATGATGGGAAAGATCTGTCTGTTACCTGCATAGATGGTTCTGTTACGATCTTTCATGATTTTAAGCTTCCAAGAAACGAAGAAAGTTTTCAGAAAAACTTTACCTGCAAGCCAGAAGATCGACAGTCACTTTGCTACAATTTCATTTTGAAGCGTGATAAGGAAAATAAGCAGTATCTGATCGTCTCCGTTACTATGAAGCTAAAAGCATATAAAAACAGTTATTACGGAAATGGTGCAATTTCTATGGATATTAATTATGATCATTTTGCATTGGCAGAACTGGATGAAACCGGAAAACTGCTTGACCAGAAGTTAATCCGATTTGACCTTATGAACAAATCTACTGGTCAGGTTACAAATATTTTGGGAGCAGCAGTGAAGGATATATTTGATTGGTGTGCAGAAAAGGATAAACGTCTCATTGTGGAAGACATTGATTTAACAATCAAACTGGCATCCAGAAAATACGGAAACCGAAAAGGAAATCATCATATGACCTTGTTTGCTTATCAGAGGATTGCATCAAGCATTGAAAATCAGAGCTTAAAACGAGAAATTGCCTTTTACAAGATTGATCCGGCTTATACCAGTCAAATGGGGAAGTTTCTATTCATGAGAAAGTATGGAATTTCCATTCATCAGGCTGCGGCATATACGATTGGTCTGGTAGGTCTCGGTTTGTATGAGAAACTGGTACCAGACTCGCGAATGTTAAATTTGTTGAAAACAAAAGAAGGTACTGTACCAGAGTTTTCACAAGAAACCTACAAGAATATCTGGGCAAGGATCACAAATACATTTTCAGGTATTCGAAAACATTTCTTCTACCGAAGCATTCCGTATGAGGTGCTAGAAGAAAGAAAGCGACCAAGTTTAAGAACTTTAGCCGCTGAAATGAAAATACGGTATATGCCAGTATTTGAGTAATCTATAAACTTTTTAATCAAGGTAACCCGAAAACAATATAGATTTGTAACTGTAAATCTTGCCCATTTGTCACCACTTTCTGGATGTGTATCAATCGTATGATACAATGTGGGGGTGGACGGACGGCACTAGGGCAATCCTGTTCCTGACTTACAAAGCACCGCAAGATGTCGGCGAAGTTAGGAAAAGCGTAACTCTGGACTAAATCGCGGTTCCAATGCATCCCAATGTGAGAAATCCTGACGGCTGCAACGGAATCCTCGTCCGACCCGTCGGGCGGGGTTGTTCAAGCAAGAGAGAAGATATAACTTTCTTTTTACATACTAAGATTGAAATTGCCCGAAAAATAGGATGTCAAAACATTCATCTGTCTATTCCTGTGCTAAAAGGATTATCAGAGACAGAAAAGAAAGCTTTAACAGAAGATTTTTGTGAAATCAGTATTTCCTGCCACAGCATGGAAGATGTGGAAATTGCAATGGCAGGAGGTGCTACACAGATTATTCTGGGAACTATTTTTGAGACAGAGTGTAAAAAAGGTGTTCTAGGCAAGGGTGTGGAGTTTGTAAGAGAAATATGTCAAAAGTGTCCGCTTCCGGTATACGCTATAGGCGGAATGAATCTGCAAAGACTGCCTCTTGTCATAGACGCGGGAGCTGCAGGTTGCTGCATGATGTCTGGATTTATGCAAACAACGAAAACATTGCAATAAAGTGCTTTCATAACATGACATGTCAACTGCAGTAAAATATCACAAAAAACAAACTCAGATTTTGTTACGGGTTACGTGTTTAACCTTTGAAAAAATTTCTGATGAAACAATAAAACGTGTTCAGCAAGAACTTGAAAGATCGGGATACATACCGAATATGGCAGGTATTTTGCTTGCAAGAAATAATTCAAGAATTATCGGAGTAGTGGTCAATGATCATGAAAAGTATGAGGGCAGAGTTTTAGAAGATGGTTTTGTGATGTCATCATTAAATGCTCTTTCACGTGAGGTAAATGAAAAAGGATATTTCTTGATGATAAAAACGACAGCTGATATCAGTGAAATTCCAGTGTTTGCTTCCATGTGGAATATGGATGGACTGATTTTAATGGGATTTTGCGAAGCCGATTATGAGAAACTTCGAAATCAGATGAGAATATCATTTGTAGTGTATGATGGCTACTTTGAGAAATGTTCTAAGGTAGTTAACCTGGTCATAAATCATTATGATGGTGGTTATCAAGCTGGAAAATATTTCAAGGAACTTGGTCATAAAAAAGCATTATGTATAGCAGATAACTTTATTTGTATGGATAAGGAACGCAAGGAATACAAATCCCAAAGGATATCCAGATTATAGGATTTGATGATAACACAGCAAGCAGGGAAAGCAATCCTCTGCTTACGACGATTCATCAGGATGCATCTTTAAGGGCAAAAACTGCAATTAATTGTCTTGAAGCTATGCGAGATGGATTAAATTGTGAGACTGAAATTGTGCTTCCGGTTGAACTTGTAAAAAGAGAAAGTACGGGGGGGCTATAATGTCAAAGTTCATGAAATCATTATGTAAAATAGCGATTCCTGTTACATTGCAAAGTATGCTGCAGTTTAGCCGGTGCAATAGCCGTATCGTCATTGCTTATTATTTTTTCAGGAGTCTATACCGGTTTTTATCGTGTAGATTATAATGATTCAGCGCAGAAAACCCCGGCCGTTCGCAAGAACGTCCGAGGGATGAATGCGCCGATTACAAACAACGCAACCATCATTCCAACAGGGTTTTCTTCTGGAATTGTTGGTTTTTCTTGGCCTGATGTT
>OIYT01002253.1_pt1 | contig 12035 bp, 9 predicted proteins | sample 1588201 | NCBI WGS metagenome assembly OIYT01 (sample SAMN03283260) | human gut metagenome | biome: human-associated habitat; material: feces | host: Homo sapiens | place: USA | collected 2013
TATCCTTCTGCTGGACGGCATTGAGGATCCGCAGAACCTCGGCGCGGTCATCCGTTCCGCGGCCGCATTCGGCGCGAACGGCGTGATCCTACCGGAACGTCGCTCCGCTTCAGTCACCGCAGCCGCATGGAAGGTGTCCGCAGGAGCTGCCGCACACATGCCGGTCGCCCGCGTGGTGAACCTCACCAAAGCCATTGAAAGCCTGAAGGAACGCGGATACTACAGCGTCGGCCTCGACGGCGGCGGTGACGCCCTCGTTGGCGAAACCGGCTTCGAAACCGATCCGCTGGTTGTGGTGCTTGGTTCCGAAGGCAACGGCCTGAGCCGTCTTGTACGCGAGACATGCGATTCCATCGCCGGCATCCCAATGTCAAACATGGTCGAATCGCTGAACGCTTCCGTCGCAGCAGGCATCACACTGTATTCCGTCGCACGCGCCCGTCGTGAGGCCGGTGCCGCCGCCAGCGCGAAGTAATAACTCGCAAAGTAACAGCAAGCACAGCGAAACTGCGGAAGCAACCACGGCAAAGCAGCACGTCTGGAATGATTATGAGCGGATAGTCCATACGGATTATCCGCTCATTTGTTATGCAAGTCTGTACTTGGATTGATCCTGGGCTTACCGCAGACCCAGCATTGCCTTCGACTCGACTATCGTCTTGTCTCAGGGCGCACTAGCTGAGACTCCACTGGAGCCTCAGCTTTTCAGTGCGCCCATACGGCTGCGTCGGGATCGTCGTCGGGGTTGTAGCCGTCGTCAGGATCGTCATAGGTGTATTCGTCATCGATCACACCGGAATCAGCTTCAGCGTTCAGGGCGTCCACATCCTTCGTGGTAAGCTTGTACTGCGGAAGCACCTTGTCCACATAGCTTTTCACAGCCTCGGCCATCGGCACATCATGACCAGCACTCTCAGCCAAGAACCAACGGTGGTCAAGCACCTCATGGAAGAACTGCGCCGGTTCGATCTGCGAACGATATTCGCGCGGAATCATGCGTACGGTCGGTTCGAACACTTCACGCATCCAATCGGTAGCAACAATCTCAAGATCCTCACCATCACGCCATGTGGAAGCACGGTAGGCATCCAAATCGTTGAGAAGTCGACGAGCCTGATTCTCCTGCACATCAAGACCAGTCAAACGCAGCAGCTTGCGATTCGCATAACCGGCATCGACCACACGCGGACGCACCAGCACGCGCTTGCCATCCTCAGCGGTCTTCATTTCCAACTCATCCACATCAAAACCAAGCTCATTCAGCTTGTTGACGCGCTTCTCAATCTTCCACATCTCATCCGGACCGAACTTGTCGGTATCAGTCAGCGCACTCCACAGCGAATGATAACGATCCACCAAACGGTTGCCGATCTCAATCTCATCAACATCGCTCGGCAGCAGCGAACCGGATGAAAGATCCATCAATTCGCCAATAATGTTCGTACGAGCCAAATCAACATCATATTCACGCTGGCCTTCCGTCAGATTAATCTGCAGATCACCGGTTTCCGCATCAACCAAAAATGCGGAGAACGCGTAGGCATCACGCAGGAACAACACGTTCGACAGCGACACATCACCCCAATAGAAGCCGGCCAAATGCAAGCGCACTATCAGCACAGCCAGTGCGTCGATCAGTCGTTCCGCGGTATCAGGGCGCAGATTACGCGCGAACAGCGCACGATACGGCAGCGAGAACTTCAAATGCCTGGTAACAAGAATCGCTTCCAGCGGCTCGCCTTCACGGCTATGGCGGCCCGTGACCACGGCGATCGGCTGCACAGTCGGCAGTTCCAGCTTCTGCAGGCGACGCAGCAGCTCGTATTCTCGTTCCGCCACATTGCGCGTAATTTCCTTCATGGCGTACACTTCGTCGCCCACGCGCACGAAACGCACCACGTGCCTGGAAATACCACGCGGAAGATTGGCCAGCAGGTCCTCCGGCCAAGTAGCCAGCGGCTTTTCCCACGGCAGGGTGAACATCTTCGGATTCGAGCTTGCGGCGGTGATTTTCAACGCCTGCGGCTCCGGAGATGGTGCGGCCGGATCTTCGGCCTTCACGGAAGTTGCTTTCAGCACACGGGGATCCATCTGTGGCAATTCAAGAGATTCCATAAAACAACAATCTACCTGTTGACCTACCCGAAGAAGCAAGTATGGACGAATCCGTTTCACCTGCCGATATTTCATCCATCGATATGCGATGATCACCATTGAAATTCCAATATCGCATTTCATTTGAGATCTCACCATTGCAATCTCAATAATGAAATCTCACTACAGGAAAACAAATCTCACTATGGCAGATACAACAAAAGAAGCCCCGCACCAACGCGGGGCTTCTCCAACGAGACGGTAAGAGAGGAAGAGTACGTCTCGTTTAATGGTTGACGGAAGCTCGCACTTCCGCCAAGTTTTTATTCAGCCACCCGCCAGCCGCTTCTCGAAAGCAGCAATCGACGGTTGGTTACTCGGTATCAGCTCAGTTCAGACGCAGCTCGGTCGACGGAGCGAACAGGTGCATCTTGGACGGGTCGATCTTGATCTTGACGGTATCGCCGACCTTCGGGAGAGCACGCGGGTTCACGCGGATCGTGGTGAGCTTGTTCTGGTCGGACATCATGGTGGATGCCTCAGCAGCGGAGCCATCGGTGATGATGTTGCCGTAGATATAGCCGTCAGAGCCCAGATCCTCAACGTTCATAACCTTGAGGGAGAAGGCATTGGTGTCATCCGGGGCAGCCAGAGAAGCGTCTTCCGGACGGAAGCCGACAACGATCTGGTTGTTGTCTTCAGCGGTGAGCTTGTTGACAGCCTCAGCCGGCAGATCCACAGTGTCTTCGCCGATCTTTGCCTTGCCGTTGACCACCGGGTGGGTGTTGATGTTCATCGACGGAGAGCCGATGAAGCCAGCGACGAAGACGTTGGCCGGACGATCGTACAGCTCGGTCGGAGCGCCGACCTGCTGCAGGACGCCGAGCTTGATGACGGCGATGCGGTCGCCCATGGTCAGAGCTTCGGTCTGATCGTGGGTCACGTACAGGGTGGTGACGCCCAGCTGGCGCTGCAGAGCAGCAATCTGGGTACGAGTCTGCACGCGGAGCTTGGCATCGAGGTTGGACAGAGGCTCATCCATGAGGAAGACCTTCGGCTCACGGACGATTGCACGGCCCATAGCCACGCGCTGACGCTGGCCACCGGACAGAGCCTTCGGCTTACGATCAAGGTACTCGGTCAGGTCGAGGATCTCAGCGGCCTTCTCGACGCGCTTGCGGATCTCTTCCTTCGGAGTGCCGGCGATCTTCAGGGCGAAGCCCATGTTGTCGGCCACGGTCATGTGCGGGTACAGAGCGTAGTTCTGGAACACCATTGCGATGTCGCGGTCCTTCGGCTGCATCGTGGTGACATCCTTGCCACCGATGAGGATGCGGCCCTTGTTGACCTCTTCAAGGCCAGCGAGCATACGCAGAGTAGTGGACTTGCCGCAGCCAGACGGGCCAACCAGCACCAGGAACTCGCCGTCCTTGATGTCCATATTCAAATCATCCACCGACGGCTTATCGTTGCCCGGGTAGATACGAGTAACATGGTCGAATACGACTTCTGCCATGATTTGTCATCCTTTCAGAGGCAGGTACGTGCCTCACGATCCGTTGTAAAGGGATTTCTTTCGGTGCCTCGCCTTGCGGCTTACAACTTCGACAAAGCCACAATTCAAAGCGTTAATTTATTTCTTTGGTTTAGCGAAGGTTCTCTTCGTCGAGCCACGTTCCATGATACATACAACGCTAAAACTGTCAATGCGTGTCGCGAGTCGCGCTGTTTGCCTCCGCTGGCAAAAGAGGATTAACGGCGTAGTAAATACACGCATTTATCGCCATCATGCAAGACAATGGTGCGGAGCGAAAGACAGAACGGGGAGGTTGCAATGCGCAATATTCGAATCGGCGTGGTCGAGGACGATCCCGCAAGCTGCCAACTGGTACTTGACTATCTCAACCGATATCAACAGGAAAATGGCGAGCAATTTACCGTTTCCGTATTCGACGACGGCGCACGAATCGTAGAAAAATATACCCCCGTTTACGATATCTTACTGCTCGACATCGAGATGAGCGAAATGGACGGCATGGCCGCCGCGAGACGCATCCGCGAGCGCGACGACAAAGTCGTGATCGTGTTCATCACCGCTGCCCCGCAATATGCAATCAGCGGGTATGAGGTGCGTGCGTTGTCGTACTTGCTTAAACCTCTACCGTGGTTCGCGTTTTCGCAGGAGCTCAAGAAATCGATCGACATGGTGCGACGCAATGGCGACGATTCCATGCTCATCGAAACCGGCAACGGACAGATGCGCCTGAATCTTGCCGACATTCTGTATCTTGAATCGATTCGGCACACCATCGTCATCCACACGCTGGAAGGCAAACTGTCGATCAACGGAACGCTCAAAGACATGGAAGCCAAGCTTGCCGACCATCATTTCTTCCGCTCGAATTCCTGCTATCTGGTGAATCTCAAGCATGTGACGGGCGTTGCCGACCAGGATTGCATAATGTCGAACGGTGAACAACTGCGCGTGAGCCGCCCACGCAAGAAGGCGTTCATGGCCGCACTTACCGATTATATGGGAGGTGGCAGGTGATCGGCGCAGCATTGCCGAATATGCTGGCCGGATTGACTGCAGGATTGGCGAACATACTCCCTACAACACCTTCGGCCACGATAACCGTGCTTTCGGTGCCGTCGATGACGCCGATCACCAACGCCCTGCCCGACATTCCTCGCTCATATACAGCGATCTGCGAATGGGCTGCCTGCATGGTGTATATCGCAGTGCTGTATCGGCGCGTTCCACTCCAGCGGTCGATCATCGTCAGCGCGGCCGGACTGCTGCTGCTGACTGCAGTGCAGTATTTTGACGGCAGTATGCCGATCTGGTTCTGGATTATCGGCATGCTGCTCGCATTCGCCTGCATGTATGCGACGATTCTGCTTGACGTTATTCTGACCGCGAAAGAACGCGCCTGCGCCGATCGCGGAATCACGTTCACCGCGGTCGCGGACGGATCGCTGTTAAGCGGCATGTCGTCGATGGATATCGCGTCGCTGTTCGGCAACGCGCTCGACAATGCGATCGAAGCGACGTCGAAACTGCCGAAACACGAACAGCGACTAATCAAACTTGCGTTATACGAGCAAAATCACTTTATTGTCATCCGTGTGGAAAATTATTACGATTCCCGGCTGAAGAAAGATGCGGAAGGCAATTTGCGCACCACCAAGCGCGACGACCAGCACCGGCACGGTTTCGGCGTGAAGTCAATTCGTCATATCGCGCAACAGTATGGCGGCGAAGTGACGATTCGCACCGAAGACCACTGGTTCGTACTGACCGCGCTCATTCCGAAGAAAACCGGTCTTATGGCCATATGAAAAACCGCGCCTGAGTCATCTTCATTATCGGGCGCTCAACACCGGCCACCCGTACACCAACCCCCTAGCCTATCGTCTAATGCACCCTTACATGCGCATTCTTCTTAATTAGCCTCTTTTTTCGCACTTTTCGATAGATGAACAGCAGCAAGCGGTCCGCCCAAACGGCTTGCGACGAACGCACTGACCGCAACCGCGAAGCCAATGGGCACAAACAGATTAATCGGAGCATCCGCAAGTTCCATCACCAAACAAATCGCCATAAGCGGAGCCTGCTGGGACGCAGCCAACAACGCGCACGCACCCAGCAGAGCATACATGCCAATCGAATTCGTGTGGAACACCTGCATCCACAGAACACCAAGCAACGCACCCCCCGAAGCGCCGAGCGCAATACCCGGCTGCAACACACCTCCGGAAGCGCCGGAACGGATCGTCAACAGCGTGACAATCGCCTTCGCAAGGAATGAAACCAACAAAATCGGCAGCACAGCCAAATCAACGTCGGACGAGAAACTCAACTGCGCGGTGGCGCGACCATTGCCCATAACCTGCGGCACCCAAATCGCCACCACACCGGTCAGCAAGCCCGCGAGCGGCAGCATCCACAGAATGCCAACGCCCGACGGCTTGGATTTCTCAGCCCACTGCGAGCCGCGACGGAACAGCGCGCCGGCAGCGCCGAAAATCATGCCGGCAACCAGTGCGAACGCCATGTAATCGGGGGTAAACAAACCGTCGGTTTCACCGATCAAATAGAACGTATGCGTGCCCTTGACCAGCGACGCCACCCACGAAGCCAGCGCGGAACAGGCGAATGCGAGCGTCACCGTTTCGAGAGTTATATCGGCGAGCAGAATCTCGACCGCGAAAAACGTGCCCGCAAGCGGCGCGTTATACACACCCGCAAGGCCAGCCGCAGCCGTGATTGCCACCAGCATACGGGTGTCTTTCGCATCAAGATGCACCCAACGCGCGAACCGTTGGCCAAACATCGCACCCAACTCGCGCGGCGCCACTTCTCGACCGATCGACATGCCCGTACCGACAATGAAAATCTGCAGCAGCACATGCACGACGGTCTGCCAAATCGGCATAATATCGCCATTTACCGCCTTTTTAACGGACGGTACTTTCGTACTGCGCGTACGCAACAGCCACCAAATCACGGCCGCGATGGCCGCACCCGCGGTCACGGAAATCAATCGACGAATCACAGGAACGTTGAACGGGCCGGATTCCTGCGAATTCTCAACATAGCCGAGCGTAAGATGCTCGACGCCGTACAGCATCAACGTCAGAAGACCGGCGGCCGCACCAATGGCCACTCCCACAATCACCACCGCCGCAATCAGCGCCGGAATTCTGCCGATCTTTGGCTGCGTTCCTTGAGAATTCTGCAACTCCTGTGATTCCCGTGTTTTTTGCGATTCCCGCGATTCCCGCACTCCTTGCACACCGTCTCCTTCGTTCAATCCACCCCCAATTGTCCCACCTGCCGCAGCGTTCATTTGTTACGCCCCGAGCGTGGCGATCGGCAGCACCAGAATGCCGTCATCACGACGGTATGCAATATCACCACGCCCGACAATAAACGTCATGAATTCAGGCTCACGAACTTGAGATAGAGGATTTCCGCACACTTTTTCTTTGAAAGCATGTAGTTTGTCCACATTTTTCTCCGTGACTTTCAAGTCGCTCAGCTTAATCTCCACCGCAGCCCAGCGACCATCCACCAATTCAAGAATCACATCAACTTCAAGACCTTTTTCATCCCGATAATATGCGATTCGATTCGCACCACCCATCGATTCGAGATATACGCGCAAATCACGAATCACCAATGTTTCAAACAAATCTCATACTGAATCAAAGACAATAATGATGACGCTCTCAGCTCATCCAGCACAACTCATTGCACATCATTTGATAGGGATTGCTGCGAGAGCTGCATCTTTAGGTCATCGACTTTTAATCCCAAACGTCTGATATAAAGCGCCTGTCGACGGATAATCAAATCACGCATATCATTTCCACCGGTTCCAGGGTTACCTTCATTCGTGCGACTGGAAGTAACCTCAGAATCGGGGAGATTCACCATTTTCAGCACTCGAAACGCATTCACGCTTGAACCACTCTGCATATCGGATACGTGAACCAGTAATACTTGACTGCAGACAGCGAAGCCAGATATTGTGCTTGTTCCGGAGAGAATCGTTCGTCGCTCATGCTTACTTTTTTCACTTCATCGTGCAATCATCTGTATGGGATTTGCCGGCCGAATTGACGTCCCGTATGCGGTGCCTCATGCGCAATCTGAACAAAATGAACGCAACAAGTAACATGAGCCCCGCTGCCGCAGCAATGCTGCCTACGGCGGCACCCGTATGACTGATAAGGCCAGGCTTTACCGGCTGCCGGATACTTGGGTGTTCTGGCACTTCACCAGGATTGCCCGGCTCCTCGCTCGGGTTATTTTCGGGAGGGACAACAGGAGTTCCAGTGCTAAATTTCGGCTCTACTGTGATGTTGAGATCAGCGGATGTGTCTCCACTGCCAGGAATCGAGATAAGGAACGGATCACAGTCGTATGCCTTGTTGGCTTTCGCCGAATCCGTGCGGGAGACCAGATATAGGCCAAGCGGTAGGTTCTGGAAAGTAAGTTGGCCAGCTGCATTGGTGGTGCCGGAATGCTGGTATAGCTTGTTTTTCGCCGCGTGTGCAGCCAGCTTCTTGGCGGCATCGTGATATTCGCTCGATGTCAGGCGTTCCCAATCGGCAGTGAGACCGGAAAAATCACTGACGGTTTTATATGAGGAAACGCTACCATCATTGTTCGTTGTGACAGTGGCGACGCGCACGATGGCATAAGTATCGCCGGCAAGTGATTTGGGCGAAGCCGTGTCTCGGCCCCATACGGCATTGATGGTGAGAGTGCCGAAGGAATCAGCTTGCGCGTATGGCACCATGAAGCCGAAAGACACAAGACCAGTGAGGATGATAGTAATGGTGGCGGCAATCATGGCAGCAATGCGCGCCGCACCATACTCGCTTCCGCTATGCGGGTCTAACATGTCTGCCCGGTCCTTTCCGCCGTGATGAATGTGATTGGTTATTTGTATTGGCTGGCTGAGGAGGCAAGTCACCGTCCGGCTCGATGGCTGTGGAGCTAGAATCACCGGATGCGACCTTGGCGCTCCCACTCTGCCGGCGTCGCCGCTCATGCCGCTGCCACAAATGCCATGCAATAAGCAAGGCAATCAGCGCGAGAGACGGCAACAAATACTGCAGCGGAATGTCCACGTGGAATGTGGATTTGGCGTCATTCTGCTGCTGTGGTGTGTATGGAATACGATGACCGCGCACCAGCAGCCGATGCGTGTTGACCGCATACGGTGTGCAGGTAATGAGCGTGACCAAATCCTTGCCGGGCTCAATCGCCAGTTGTTTGGCATCAGTCGGCAGAACGGTAGTGATCTTATCGACCTGATACGCATACGTGTCTTTAAGTATTGTGATATAGAACTTGTCGCCTTTTTTCATAAGGTTCAAGTCCGTGAACAGTTTTGCCGTGGGCAACCCTCGGTGGCCAGACAGCGCCGCATGAGTGGACGCGCCACCAACTGGTAGTGAGGTCTGTTCCAAGTGACCGATGCCGGATTGCAGTACTTTCTCGGAAGTGCCGTGATAAATAGGCAGGGTCTCCTTGAGCTTAGGCACAGTGATGTATCCCATCATGCCGTCGCCGGCGAGGTTGAGGAGCTTCATGTACTCGGCGTCGGTGGCTTCGGTGTTCACCGCTCCGGTGAGGGCGCTGGTGGTGCCGGAGCTTTCCTCGGCGAGTCTGGTGTTGTAGGCGTGCGCGGCGTCGATCATGCTGCGGTATTCCTCGTCGGAGAGTGCCTCGACGGCCGCGTCGTAGTTGCTGACGACGCGCGAGGCGTTCTTCATGACGAGAAAGTTGCTGATCGTCGGGTAGAACAGGACGAGCAGTCCGATCACGATGACCAGCAACGGCGCGAGGCCGCGCAGCTTCTTAACCATAGGGCTCCTTCATGGGCCTTCCCGCTGGGGAAGGCGGATCGCGAGGCGATGGTTCGGGGAGGGCGCCGGGCTGGTGGCGCTTGTGCGCCCGGCCACGGCGGGCCTCTCCCCTATCGCCTCGTGCCCGGCCCTCTCGGCTCTCCTTGTCGAAGAGGCGCCGGAGAGGGCCAGTGTGACGTGGGCTCAGGCCGCGTGGCGGGACTTGCGGTTGGACTTCACGTACCAGCCGGCGCCCAGGGCCACGATGAGCACGCCGAACACGGTGAACAGCACAGTGCCCATGCCACCGGTATCCGGCAGGAGCGCACCCTTCTTGTTCTCGATCTTGACGACCGGGACAGTCACATCGGCGGTCGGAGCGGAACCGTTGACCGTCCAGGATTCCAGCGCACCGGTGGTCTTGTTGATGGTGGCATTGATGGTGACCTTGACCGGATCGGAGAGCTTGTTGTACCCCTTCGGGGCGAAGGTCTCCTTCAGGTAGTAGGTGCCGGCCTTGAGACCGGTGAACTCGATGATGCCGGTGGCCGGGGTTTCCACTTCAGTGACCTTGTCCGTATCGCTGGTCTTGGCCGGACGATACACGTTGTCGCTCTTCTTGACGAGAGAGATGACGGTCTTGTCGGAGTCGAGCAGCTGGAACTTCGCGCCGGCGAGGGCGTTTTCGGTGTCGCCTTCCTTGTAAATCTTCTTCAGGTTGAAGTTGAAGGTGTAGCTGTGGGTTTCGGACGGGGTGGATTCGCCGATGTTCTCCTCGCTGGGGCCGTTGCTGTACTGGACCTTGGCGGAGTTGAGGTTGCCGGGGTTGTTCTGGTCCGGGGTGCCGACGAACGCGTTCTCGTTCAGAGTCGCGGAGTAGGTGACGAGAATCCCCTTGCCAGCCTTGGACGCATTGTCGGTCTTCACGTAGTTGGACAGGTCGATGGTGACGGTCTTCCCCTTCGTGGTCACGCTGTAATCAGTAGTAGCGGTCAGCGTAGCATCACCGACCTTGACGGTGACGTCGTTGTTGAAGTCAAGCCCCGCGGAAAGGGTATCGACGATCTTGAAGACGTAGTTCGTGTATTCGGAGGTGTCCGGGACCTTGGACTTGAGCTGGAAGTTCACCTTGCTGCCGATCTGGGCGCTGTCACCCTTCTTGTCGGCATCGATGGTCTTGTCGACGGTCGGGTATTCGGACTTCAGATTGATGTTCTTGGTCGTGGCGGTGACGTTGACAAGCATCGCATCCGTGTGGCGCTTGTTGGAAGTGGAACCGGCTTCCGGGCTCACCACGTAGTAGCCAAGCGGGAGGTTCGCAAAAGTAGCGACGTATTGGCTACCGGAGGCCTTCGCCGTCGCTGCAGGATTCACCGCAGAGACATTGTTGCCAGCCTTCTTGGCCCAGTTGGAAGCCTTGGTGGCGAACTCGGCCAGTTTCATGTCCTGCTGATTCAGGCTGTATACGTAGTCGTAGGCCTTTTCGGAGACGTTGGCATCGGTCACACCCGTGATACCAAGCTCGTCCGCATTAGCCTTGAAGAAATTGTCCCAGGGGGAGGCCAGCGTGTAGGTGGCGTTCTGGCCTGCGGCATCCGGGGAAGCGGAGAACATCTGGTAGGCGTTCACCTTCTTGCCGTTGAACGCGGCATCCGAGCTGGTGACGGTCAGCGTGCCGGTAGCATCTTCCGCGGAGGCGGTGGTGGCGCCGAGGCCGGCGATGCCGAGCATCGTGGCGGCTGCGAGGACGCCCGCAGCTACTTTCCTGATTAGTGACTTCATCACTGTTCCTTTCTCTGTACTGCACCGGTCCCGGTCGGGGCCGGTTCGAGTTGGTTACATTGGTTGCCCCGCCGCCGTGCGACGGCGGGAAGCCTGGTTATCGGGTGTGCCGACCGCGTTTGCGGCCGACCGGCAATGCGGTTCCCGCGCCCGCTCCCCCGGCCGCGGCCGGTTCCATGCGGTTGGCGCGCAGGTACCATGCGGTGCCGAGGGCGAGCATGAACACGCCGAGCATGACGAACAGGAGCGTGCCGTTGCCGCCGGTCTCGGGCAGGGGCGAGAAGTTCGTGACGGTGGCCACATACTTGCCGTCCTTGTCCGTTCCGTACTTGACGGACACCGAGTAACCGGCCTCGGCTGGGGTCTTCGTCTCAGCGTTGCCATCCGTGTCGCCGGAGGCGTAGGTCATGTTGAGCTCCTTGACGGTGTACGTGTAGTAGCGCGTCACGTCCTCGCCGTTCGGGCCGGAACCCTTGTCGACGAAGGCGACCGGCAGGCCGGTGAGCTTCGTGCGCCACGTGTCGCTCCACGCGGAGCCGTTCTCCTTGGCGGTCATGGTCACCGTGAACGGGTTGGCCCGCTCCTCGGTGGCGCAGTCGTCCTTGAAGCATTCGAGCTTCCCGGCCTTGACCTGTTCGCCCGCCGCATTCGTGTACGTGGCGGTCACCTCGAGGGCGATGGCGTCGGGGCGTTCCAGCTGGCCGTTGCGCCACACTTTCTGCAGGGTGAGGTCCACGGTCTTGCAACCGTCCTTGCCGCACGGGTCCTGGCCGTCGTCCGGTTCGGGGGTGAGT
>OIYT01002254.1_pt1 | contig 12032 bp, 10 predicted proteins | sample 1588201 | NCBI WGS metagenome assembly OIYT01 (sample SAMN03283260) | human gut metagenome | biome: human-associated habitat; material: feces | host: Homo sapiens | place: USA | collected 2013
TCCTGACTTTGACAATGCGTCACCCTACCCGAGAATGTCATGTTCAAGAGCCTCCAACAATGGCTTGATGGCTTCCTGCTGAGGTGTTGTATATAGAGTTTCAGTATGGACCATTCCGTTTGGCAGCCTTATCCTGAGCGTCGTTATTGTCTTGGCGATTTCAAGAACCTTGTCAACGCTCATCTTCATGTCAAGTCCTCTGATGACCCGTTCAAGCTCCTTGTACACCTTGTAGGCGACAAAGCAGATGCAGATATGGGCCTCGATGCGTTTCTCCGTGAAGTGGAACATCGGACGCATCTCAAGCGTGCCCTTGCCGATGCGGAAAGCCCTCTCAACCACCCAAAGACCGTGATATTGTGATATGACCTCATCCCCAGGCAGGTCCGTATTCGTAATATAGCCCTTCAGGCCATCCCAAAGACCGTCCTCCGCAATCCTCTCCTCGTTGATGTTTACGGTTATGTCCCTGCTGATATCGAGAAACTTGTTGTAGCCGCGCCTGTTGACGTTCTCCTTGGTCAGAGTACCTTTTGCATAAGCTTTGCGGAGTCTCTCGACTCCCTTGTCGCGGTTCCGTGAGTTTTTCTTAGCCCTCGCTTCCGAGTAGCCCACAATCAGCCTCCTGCCGTCATTCCTGAGGCATTCAACAATGTTTCCGTCCGTCTTGTCAACAGCAAGGATCCGGTCTTTAATATCCGCTGACTCGTTCCGTATTCTCGCCCCGAGAATGTACCGGTAGCCGGCGGATTCCAGCAGTTCCACATTCTTCGTGCTCATGAGTCCCGAATCGGCTACGATGATGAAGTCTGTCAGCCTGAACCGCTGGACAAAGTCATCGATTATGGGTATCATCGTGCGCCCTTCGTACTGGCTGCCGTTGAAGATGGAGTAGGACATTGGATAGCCGTCCTCACTCACCAGCAGCCCGAGGACTATCTGCGACTCGGCTGTCTTGCCGTCCTTTGAGAAGCCGCTCTGACGGAGCCCGTCGTCAGGCTGAGGCGCGGACTCGAAGTAGAGTGTGGTCACATCATAGAAGACGATCCCGATCCGGCCTCCGAGAATACGCATAGTGTGCCCCACGCTTATCTGCTGGACTTTCTCCCGTTGCGTGTTGTACAGCTTGTCCATATAGCGGTAGATGCCGTGCAGCCGCACGTCCTCGTCGAAATAGGACTTCAGATACTCCACCGTCGCAACCTTGCTCTGCGGTTGGCACACCCTCGCGATGACCAGATGGCGCAGGATGCTGTCCCCGATTACTCCGAAGCCGATGCTGTCATATATGCGGCCGAGGATAACCTGGGGAGTGTTCTGGAGCGTCCTCTCGATGCGCGCGATGGTATTACGCGCTTCCTGGAGCGCCTTCGCGCTCTCGTCAAAGTCAAGCCTCTGCTGACCGGTATAATCGTCTATCCACTGACGGGCCTTGACTTCAAGCCTGGCAATCTCGTCCGCATCTGACGACACCCCGACCGTCTTCAGCTCCCTGAACTTGCCGCCGCTCTTGTCTGTGACTACCACGCTCACTGTGCCGCTGCGGTTCTTCTTTTTGCGTACAAACATGCCCTAAAGATACACATTTCAGCCTTGCGTCACCCGAGTCACCACGACAATTTTTCAAAACTACTGATTTTGACATAGTTACAACTGATGAAATTTTAGACTGTCAAAGTCAGGAAAAGAAAGTTTATGGCATTTAGTGCAACAAAAAGAGAACTGGGTGAGCTCTACACCTTCTTTCGCCTGCTGGCGGATGGAGCCGTGTCATTGGGCACACCGAAAGCTGAAAAAGACGAAACCCTGCGCTGGCCCGTTGCCTTGATACAGAGGGAAGAGCATGACGGTACGCGCCGTTACTATATCGAAGCGCAGGAAGTGCGCATTGTCAGCGGAACTGCCGGGAAGGACGGTTCGTTTGTTCCGGGCGAGAAGGAGGAACTGCGTTTCCCCCGCGAAGACTTTGGTGATGCGGCAGAGTTGGTTCTGCATCTGCTGAAGAACGTTTCGGGCGAGGAAGTGGAAGTGTCCGAAGGTTTGGAAGCCTTTTTGGATGCTGTCAACATCTTCGACCTGGAAGCAAAGACGGAGGACCGTACCGACTTCTCCGTTGCCTTCTGGCATCCCGAAGCACCTCTAACGGGCTTCAATGTCCGTTGTCGTCTTACCCCGATGAATCCGTTGCTGGACGGAGGGCGCACGGCGAATCTGAAGCTGGAGCAAAGCGGTGTCAAGTTTGCCGTGCCCACGGTGAACAAGGTGAATGCCCTGCCGGAATCTCCTACGGAAGTGGCAGAACGCATGATGATGATTGAGCGACTGGGCGGCGTGCTGAAGTATGCCGACGTTGCCGACCGCGTGTTCCGCTGCAACTTGCTGATGATAGACCTCCACTTCCCCCGCATGCTTGCCGAGATGGTACGCTTGATGCACTTGGACGGCATCACCCGCATCAGCGAATTGACGGAGCGCATCAAGGAGATGAATCCGTTGAAGATAAAGGACGAGTTGATAAACAAGCACCGCTTCTACGAGTTCAAGATGAAGCAGTTCCTGCTGGCACTTGCCCTCGGCATGCGCCCTGCCAAAATTTATAACGGTACGGACTCTGCCGTCGAAGGCATCTTCCTGACGGACGGCAGCGGGCAGGTACTTTGCTACCACAAATCCCGTCCGCAGGTCTTTGCAGACTTCCTCTATCAGAATACGCGTTTGGAGAAAGGTGCCGTAGAGAAAGATAAATACGGCTTCTTGGAGCGCGAGAACGGCGTCTGGTACTTCAAGCTGAATGTAAAGATTGGGCTGGTGAAACGGTGAAACAGCCCCACTGAACACGTACTGATGTGCATTATCAACTATCAATTCTCAAATAAATAAATAAATGAACGAGACATTACAAACCATCAAGGCACGCCGCAGCGTCCGTGCCTATACGGAACAGCAAGTTTCCGCAGAAGATTTGAACCTTATCCTTGAGGCGGCTACCTATGCTCCCAGTGGTATGCATTTGGAGACGTGGCACTTTACCGCCATCCAGAATAAGGAGGTGCTGGAAGAGCTGAACGATAAAATCAAAGGTGCCTTTGCCAAGAGTGACGACCTCCATACACGGGAGCGTGGACACAGCCAGACTTATTGTTGCTACTATCATGCCCCCACGTTGGTCATTGTCTCCAATGAGCCGGACAAGTGGTGGGCCGGTATGGATTGTGCCTGCGCCTTGGAGAACATTTTTCTTGCAGCCAAGTCCCTCGGCATCGGTTCCTGCTGGATTAACCAGTTGGGGCAGACCTGCGACGACCCCGATGTCCGCGCTTTCTTGACAAAGCTGGGTGTACCCGAGAGCCATAAGGTATATGGCTGCGCAGCCCTGGGATATGCTCCCGCCGATGCTCCGGTGAAGGAGAAAAAGGTGAAGGAAGGTACGGTGACCATCATCCGCTAAACAGAGATACCCGCAGGAGAGGTGGCGGTCAGGTAATTAATCATACATGAAGCAAAATAACGTATAATTCCGCCACTCTCCGTTGGGCTTCCTCTTCACAGAGGAAATGGGTTATCGCTGCATATTGATGATGCCGCTGTCCGTATCACTGTTGTTCAGCCCCTTGTTGCCTGCCTTGTGCTTGCGTCCGAACTCGAATGTATAGCCCATGCGCAGTACGACCATCTGTCCCGTCTCCCTGACGAATGTTTCGGAACGGAAAGGAGCCACTTCACTGATTCTTTCTTTTCCCACCTTATAGTTATTGGTGAAAGGAAACATAATGCCGATTCCCGCCTGAAGGTTCCGCCGGGTGTACATTGCCATGAATGCCGTCTGGTTTTCGTTCTTCTTGATGGTTTCGCCGAAGAAATTGTTCTGCACTTTCCGGAACTGCCCGAGCAGCGAGAAGTCTTTATATTGCACTTGCGCCATCACGCTGTAATAGAATTCATCGTACATATGGCTATAGTTCAAACCTTCCGACCAACTGCGCGTATATCCTCCCGAAGCATAAAGCGTCAGGAAATCCTTCAGCCCGAACAGCGTAGCGCCGTTAATGCCGACCATCAGTTCCGCATTCAGGCTTTGGAACGACCGCTGGTTTTCATCTTTCAGTATCAGTTTGCCGTCCTCCACGAAGATGCTTTCCATGATGGGATTGTCATAATACTGGTGGCGCACGCTCAGATTGGCGTTGAACTGCTTCTTCGAATAGCTGTAAGACAAGGAGTTCGTGAACTGTTGATACGTTTTCAGCAACGGGTTTCCGCGGACTATCTGTATCGTGTCCATCGCCTGCTCCACATCAGTCAGCGAGCCGAGCGACGGTATGGCAGGACTGATGTTGAACCGGTAGCGCAGGAATCCCGCCTTCTTCAGATTATAGCTCAACCGCATGGTGGGCGTGAAGGTATAGTAAGCATGGTCTTCCTCACTTTCCTTGAACCAGGCACGTGTCATTCCTACACTGCCCGCATAGCTGAAGTCCTTTACCTTGCCCTGCACCTCGAAGAAAGCGGATGTCTGCGACTGGTCCATCTTCGAAGTGGTAGGGTTGGAACCTTTATACTCATTCTCTGTCCGCATCTGATAGTGGCGGGCACCGCCGCTCAGCTTCACCTCCTTGAAGTTCTTTTCATAGATGGCTTCGCCAATGACGGAGCGCTTGTCACCGTCCACCAATGTCTGGATGTCTGCCAGCGGTGCGTTCTCGTCTTTGTACTCCTTGTATTTCCGGTTGTTCTTGGTATGGATGAGCGTTCCCGTTACATTCACCTGGATGCTCTGCTGATGGGGCAGGGTATGCTGGAAGTAAAGGTCGAGCACCGGAGAGTAGCTGGATGTGTGGTTGTTGACGTATGAATAGATGGACTCCGTGCTGCCCGCTGCCCACATCTTGTTCAGCTCATTCTGGTAGGGGGTATTGCTGAGGTTGTTACGGAAGATGGCATTGAATACATATTTGTCCGCTTTCGTCAGATTGTACGTCAGATTCAGGTTGTTGATGAAGCTCAGGGAGGGAGACTCGTCTTCGATGCCTTCCTTGATGCGGTCGATGGTGCGGTCGCCCAGATAGAAGGTTTCATGGGATTCGAGGCGGCTGTGATACTTGCCGTTCTTGTTGAAGTAGTCGATGCCCCATTCGGAGTTCTTGTAATTGAACTTCGCGCTCAGGAAATTCTCTCCCCATAGGGTGTGGGGCGAATCGGAGAGTTGGAAGTTCACAACACCGCCCGTTTCGCGGCGGCGCAGGATAATGTTGACTACGGCGCCCAGTTCATCGTCTCCGTACTGCTTGCCGGGGTCTTCGATGAACTCCACACGCAGTACGTCTTTGGCTCTGACGGCCGCTATCTCCTTGTCTGTCACTTTAATGCCGTTGATACGGGTTTGTACGGCCCCACCACCGCTGACGCTCATGCTGTTGCTCAGATTGTCCACTTGCAGACGGGCAATGCCGAGATTGTTCAGCAAGTCGTAGGCACCGAACGAGCGTTTCAGCTGGCTTTCGGAAGGCAGGATGATTTGCCGGTCTACCCGTTGCAGCACATTGCTGGCAGATACCGTCACTTCACCGAGGCTCACGGCATCTTCCTGCAACTGTACATCGCCCAGGTCGAGGCTTTTATTCAGTTTCAGCAGTATGTTTTCACTTTGGAGGCCGATAAAGGAGATGGAAAGGCGGTAATCGCCTGCCTTGATTTTAGGGAGGGCGAACTTGCCTTGTGCATCCGAGGTTACTCCGGTCACCAAAGTAGAGTCTATAGTCCATAATGACACATTGGCGGCTACAACTGCCTCTTGCGAGGCGTCCGTGACGCGTCCTTTGATGGAGAGGCTCTGTGCCTGCGTACGGAGTACGGAGAGGGCAAGCAATAGTAAAAAAAGTTGGGTTTTCATAATCGTTTGTATTAGTCTGTTACTGTTGGATAGGGATGCAAAAGTCACTCTTCCCGCTAAGGGAAGATGCTGAAGCTTGTATATCAGTTGTTTATACTTTCCTCGTCTGTCCGATGAAAGTTAGGAATGCATGAAGGAATAAATCTCGTACATCAGTGTCGAAACTTTGACAATCGTAAGTCCGAAGAGGAGTCCGAAGGTAATCCATAATGCAGTCTTTGCGTATCTCTTCATGAACCGTCTTTTTTAAGTTTGTTATATCGTTCTGTTATTTCTTCTATACTGATGCCGAGCAGCTCCATGCTGTGGAACATGTCGGCAAGCTGGTTTTCAAAAAACTCTTTCTTCTGTATTCGCATCACTTTCTTCACCGCATCTTTGGAGAGGTAGAATCCCATTCCCCGTTCCGGGTAGATGATGCCCTCTGCCTGGAGGTATTCATAGGCCTTCAACACGGTACGCGAGTTCACTGCCAGTTGTGTGGAGAGCTCCCTCACGGATACCACCCGCTCTTCTGCCTGCCATTCGCGGGTGAGAATCTTGCTGAAACAGAAATCTACAATCTGCTGGTATATCGGTTTGTTGGTCTTGAAGTCCATAGGCTACAGTTGTTTTTCTTTGAGCAGGAAGTAGCTCGATACCCATGAACCGAGCAGCACACTGATGGGAGCCGCATAATTGCAGAAAGTCACGATGGCTTGTGTACCGGCCGACAACGGATAGTTGGTGTTGGGCCATGTGGCAATGTTGTCTATCCAGTATCCGTCCGCTCTGGCTTCGGGCATGAGGGAGGCCACAAAAGTTACAATTCCTATGCAGACGGCAATGGAGCCAACAAAGATGGTGAAACTTTTCAGCAGGACTTGCCGACTGAAGGCGAAGTAGCCGATGAAGGCGGAAGCATGCAGGATTACATTGGTCAGTATCTGGGTGTTGTGTATCCGGAACATCGTGATGTGCGTTGCGAAATACTGCAGGAACTCGCTGCCGCTTAAGGACAGCAGACCTTTGAGGCAGGCTATCAGTAGACCGCAGAATAGGGGAAGCAGCAGCAGGTATTTTATCCAGATATGCAGGAACTTCTCGAATGCCGATGCCGGCAGCAGTATATCGAGAGTAGAGCTGCGTTTGCTGAAATTTGTTTCCAGCAGGCAGGGGGCAATGAGGATAAACCATAGTACGTAGCGGGAGAATTCGGTGGCAGAGGTATGTTTGCCGTAATAACTTCCACCGCGGTTTATGTCGTAGAGAATGCACAGGATGCAGATGAACGATACGACGGCTGCCGACCAAAGCAGGTGCCTGCCGGTCTCATTCCTTTTATATTGTTCCAGTAGCAGGAAGCGTTTCAGATTAAAAGTTGCGTTCATAGTTCTGTTTGTATGATGGATTTTCATTGAAACATGCTCTTTATCTTTTCCGGTTGTTGCAGCACCGCTTTATACAGCAGTTCGATGTCCGGTGTGTTCTCTTCTCCGTCCTCGTTGGGGAGAATGGAGAAATGGCCCGACAAGTCTTGTTCGCTGTAGATGCTTTCTGCCGGCAGGATGTCCGTACGGGCAAAGAGAAGCCGGTTACTGATTTCGTCCAGCGAACGGTTCAGTAATATTTCGCCTTTGCCAAGGATGACGAGATGGTCCAGCAGATTCTCGAAGTCGTGCGCCTGATGGGTGGAGATGAGCAGCGTGCTTTCATCGTCCATGCTGCGGCTGATGATACGTTTCAAGGCTTGGCGGGAGGTGATGTCCAGCCCGTTTGTCGGTTCGTCGAGCAGGATGTATGGAGTATGCAGGGCAAAGGCGTATGCCAGCATTGCCTTCTTCTGTTGTCCGTAGGAGACGGAAGAGAGTTTTTGTTTCCGGTTGATTTTCAGCTCTTCCAGGTTCAGCTCGAATTCTTCCTGATTGAAATGTGGATAGAATACGGAATGGCGTGCAGCGAAGCTGACGATACTCTCGGTTGGCATCTGCATCTCTTCGGGCAGGAAGAAGTAACGGTTCAACCCTTCGGGCTGTCTCTCCGCCGTGTTTCTTCCGTCTATGCTGCACTTTCCGTTTTTGGGGAAGAGTAGTCCGCAGATGAGATGCATCAGCGTCGTTTTGCCTACGCCGTTTTCTCCCAGAAGTCCATATATGCCGTTTCCTATTTCCAAAGATATGTTGTTGAAAATAAGTGGATTGGACTTGTAACCGTAGCTCGTATTCTCTATCGTTATCATAATTTTATTAGTGTTGCACTGATGTACAACACTGCAAACGTAGGGTAAGTTATGGAGAAAAGCAAGGGGGAGAGATACTTATTAACTTCTTTTAGCTGTTGTGCGCTTGCCGTTTGCTTACAGCATCTTCACCAGTATGTCCCATACAGCCACCATGTGGCAGGCTGAACCGCCCAATACAAAGAAATGGAAAACCGAATGCATGTACCGTGCCTTGCGCAAGGAGTAGAAAGCAGCTCCCGTGATGTAGCATACTCCTTCGGCAATAATCCAGTAGCAGGCTGTAGGGGAGAGGGCGAAAAGCTGCTTGAATACTACCAGTACGGACAGTCCCATCAGGATGTAACACACTGTTTCCACGTAACTGTGCTCCTCCATCTTGCGGAAGCTGACAACAGTGCCGATGATGGCGCATAGCCAGACGAAGCCGAAAAGTTCCCATCCCCAACCGCCGTCCTCTCTCAATGCAATGAGCGTGATGGGGGAGTAACTGCCTGCAATGTGCCAATAGATGGCCGCATGGTCCCAATGCCGCAAGCGCCGTTTCCACGGATTATGATGTTTCAGGGAGTGGTAGAGTGTGGAGGCAAGATAGGAGCCGCCCATGCCGAACAGATAGAGCCATACGCCGCATGCTGCCCAAAGGTTCTGTGCCTGGTAGCATTTTATCAGGAATAGTGCACTTACAATTACTCCCATGGCAATGCCGATGCCATGGGAGATGGAATTGATGGTTTCTTCTTTTTTACTATAAAATAGTCCGTTACGCTTTCTTTTCATCAGTCGAAGCATCCATAGCATGTGGGCAACAGTTTACGGTCTCCCAACGTGTTGTCTACGCGTGCCACGTTCACCCAGAACTTGTTTTCGCGCACGCTTTCTATCGGGTAGGCTGCCTTTTGGCGGGTATAACTGTGCTCCCATGTGTCGGCTACCACTTCGTATTCGGGATGCGGGGCATTCACCAGCACGTTGTCCGTCTTGTCGACTTCGCCGTTCTTCACCTCTTGAATCTCGTCCCAGATGGTCAGCATCACGTGGACAAAGTTGTCGAGTTCGGCAAGGCTTTCGCTCTCCGTCGGTTCAATCATCAGTGTGCCGTGTACCGGGAAGGAGAGGGTAGGGGCATGATATCCATAATCCATCAGGCGCTTGGCGATGTCGTTTTCGCTGATGCCCGTCTCTTCGTGCACCTTACGGCATTCCAATATCATTTCGTGTCCTACGAAGCCGGTAGCACCGCGGTAAACGATGCCGTATGTATCCTTGAGGCAGGCTGCCAGGTAGTTGGCGCTGAGGATGGCTATCTTTGTGGCCCGTGTCAGCCCTTCTGTTCCCATCATGCGGATATAGCCGTAAGTAATGGGGAGGATACCTGCACTGCCGAAAGGAGCTCCGGACACCTGGTTGGCGGCATTGCCGAACAATTTGTGTCCCGGAAGGAACGGAACCAGATGCTCTGCCACGCAGATGGGACCTACGCCCGGTCCGCCGCCACCGTGAGGAGAGGCGAACGTTTTGTGCAGATTCAAATGGCAGACATCCGCACCGATAAAGCCGGGATTCGTCAAGCCTACTTGGGCATTCATATTGGCGCCGTCCATATATACCTGCGCACCGCAGGCGTGTATGATGTGGCAGATTTCCACAATTTCCGTTTCAAAGATACCGTGTGTGGAAGGGTAGGTGATCATTAGGGCGGCGAGGTCCGCCTTGTTTTCTTCCGCTTTGGCGCGCAGGTCGGCCATATCCACATTGCCTTGTGCGTCGCAGGCGCAGGTCACGGTGGTAAAGCCTGCCTGGATGGCAGATGCCGGGTTGGTGCCGTGTGCGGATGCAGGTATCAGTATTTTATTGCGGTGCCCTTGTCCTATACTTTCCAGATAGGCGCGGATGACGCGGAGTCCTGCATATTCGCCTGCCGCACCGGAGTTGGGTTGCAGGCTGACACCGGCAAAGCCGGTAATTATCTTCAGCTCTTCACTGAGGTTGCTTATCAGTTCGCGGTAACCTTCGGCCTGGTCCTCGGGCACCAGGGGATGCATGTTCATGAATTCCGGACGGCTGAGCGGCAGCATCTCTGCGGCAGCGTTCAGCTTCATGGTGCACGAGCCGAGGGAAATCATGGAGTGTGCCAGTGAGATGTCCTTGCGGTCGAGACGCTTGATGTAGCGCATCATCTCCGTTTCCGTATGGTATTTGTTGAATACTTCATGTGTCAGATAGGTGCTTTGGCGTTTCATCTCCGCGCTGATGCTGCTTGCCATGGGTACGTCGCTTGCCTTTTCCCAATCCCTTCCGGCGGCAATGGCAAAGATGGAGAGCAGTACGTTGACGGCAGTGATGTCCGTAGTCTCATCGATGCTCATACCTACGTCCCCATTCTTGAAATAACGCAGGTTCACTTCCTTGCTCAAGGCGATGGTACGTATCTGCTGTGCCGAAATGGTGTCGGGCAGTGCAAAGCGGAGCGTGTCGAAATATTGTGCATTGACCTGCTTGTACCCCAGTCTGTTGATACTTTCTTCCAGAAATACGGCAATGCTGTGGATGCGTTCTGCAATGGTGCGGATGCCTTCCGGACCATGATATACGGCATAGAAGCCAGCCATCGTGGCCAGCAGTGCCTGCGCGGTACAGATGTTGGAAGTCGCCTTTTCACGCTTGATATGTTGCTCGCGGGTTTGCAGCGCCATGCGGTAGCACAGCTTGCCGTATTTGTCTTTCGACCAGCCGATGATGCGTCCCGGCATATTGCGCTTGTACTCGTCGCGGGTGGCAAAGTAGGCTGCCGACGGCCCGCCGTAGAACATCGGTGTACCGAGCCGTTGTGTGGTTCCGAAGACGATGTCAGCTCCCCATTCTCCCGGAGGGGTGAGCAGGGCGAGGCTCAGAATGTCGGCGGCAACGGCCACTTTGCAGTTGGCCGCATGGGCTTTTTCCACGAAGGCGCGATAATCTTCCACGTTGCCGGCGGCGTTGGGATATTGCAGTACGCAGGCGAAGATGTCCGGCGTGAATTCCATTTCATGGTATTTTCCTATACGCAGCTCGATACCTTGCGGAATGGCGCGGGTAGTCATTACCGCCAGTGTCTGCGGGAAGACGGCTTCGTCTACAAATACCACGTTGGCACCCGATTTCTGCATGTCGCGCGGACGCAGGGCGTACATCATCGTCACGGCTTCGGCTGCGGCAGTCGCTTCGTCCAGCAGGGAGCAGTTGGCAAGGGGCATGCCGGTGAGGTCGCATACGGCAGTCTGGAAGTTCATCAGGGCTTCCAGGCGTCCTTGTGAGACTTCGGTCTGATAGGGGGTATAGGAAGTGTACCAAACGGGGTTCTCGAATACATTCCGTTGGATAACGGCAGGAGTGATGGTATTGTACCATCCCATACCGATATAGGTTGTGTAAAGTTTGTTTTTGGCAGCCAGTCCTGCAATGTGCTGTCCGAATTCATACTCCGTCATTGTCTTGGGCAGAGCCAGCGGTTCTTTCAGGCGGATGTTGGCAGGAATGGTTTTATCAATCAGCTCGTCCAGGCTTTTCACTCCTATTTTTTGGAGCATCTTCTCCTCGTCTTTTTCGCTGATGCCGATGTGGCGGTAGGCCAATAGGTCGTTTTTCATGGCTGTAATGATTTAAAAGTTTGCTGTATATTTACCGGAAGAACGGATTCTCCGCTTTTTCTATTCCTATGGTAGTCGGTGCTCCGTGTCCGGGATAGACAATCGTGTCGTTGGGCAGGATGAACAGACGGCTGCAAATATGCTCTATAAGTTCGTCGAAGTTGCCGCCGGCAAGGTCGGCACGGCCGATGCTGCCTTGAAACAGCACATCCCCCGAGAACATGCAGTGGTCTGCCGCGCAATAGTACACCAGGCTGCCTGGCGAGTGTCCCGGCACATGGATGGCTTCCAGTTC
>OIYT01002261.1_pt1 | contig 11998 bp, 7 predicted proteins | sample 1588201 | NCBI WGS metagenome assembly OIYT01 (sample SAMN03283260) | human gut metagenome | biome: human-associated habitat; material: feces | host: Homo sapiens | place: USA | collected 2013
ACGCCGGAGATCATGGAGGCCGAGCTTCCCGCCACGCCCGAAGAAACGCCGGAGCCCCCTCCGGCAGAGCAAGGGCCGGACACACAGGAACCGGCTCCCGCACCGCCTGAAACGACGGAAACGCCGCAGCCGGAGGCGGAATACGCGCTGGATGCGGATATTCCGGCAGGCTGGCACAACGCACCGGTGACGGTCACGGTCCGTATCAGGGACAAAAACAACGCGGGCTGGCAGAAGGTAGAGGCGGCGCTTCGGGAAACCGCCGAAAGGACAGACCTGACGGAGCAGCTTGCCCACGACGGCCTCGCCCGCTACACGGTGCCGGACAACGGTATCGTGTTTTTCTTTGTCACCGACCCCTACGGCACGGAGCATACGCTGACGCTGGAGCTGCGCTGCATAGACCTTGAAGCGCCGGTCCTTCGCGCAGGCGTCAGCGGTACGCTGCTGCGCGTGGAGGCCGCCGACACCCTCTCTGGCATAGCCGGGGTCTATGTGAACGATGAGCTTTATACCACCCTGCAAAACGGCGAGTTCAGCGTCCGCATTGACAAAAACACGCGGGATTCCCACTTTTACATCATGGGCGTGGACAACGCGGGCAACCGCACGGGCTATCTGGTGATCGCCAACCCCTTCTATGAAAAGGAAACGCCTGCGCCCAGCCCCACACCGGAGCAGCACAGCACCCATTGTCCCGCAGACTGCGATTGCAGGAAGCAGCCCTCCGGCAACACCGGCAGCAGCGGCAATACCGGCAGCAACGGCAGCAATACCGGTGCAGGAAAGCCCTCCAACGCCTCCGGCAGCACGGGAAAGCCCGCTGCGGAACAGACGCCCGCCGCCGCCGAGCCGGCGAAAGCACAGGAGCCCGCCGATACCGCCGCGCCTGTCGCCATTGAGAAAGGGACGGGCTTTTCCCAAAACGGCAGCGCCGTCACCCGCGACCTGCTCTACGACAAGCACACCAACAAGCAGTTCATCGCGGTAGAAACCCGCAACGGCCATACCCTCTATCTGGTGATCGACTACGATAAGCCGCTGGACGAGGACGGAGATCAGTATGAAACCTACTTTTTGAACCTTGTGGACGAAAGCGATTTGCTGGCGCTTATTGACAGGGAGGATTCTGCCCCCGTCTGCTCCTGCAAGGACAAGTGCGAGGCAGGTGCGGTCAACACCGCCTGCGCAGTCTGCAAGAACAACATGACGGAGTGCATGGGCAAGGAAAAGGTCACGGAAAAGACGCCGGAACCTGACCCGATGCCGGACACGACCGACAGCCCCGACAAGGACGGCGGCGAAAAGAAGTCCGGCAGCGGTCTTGTTGTGATTGTGCTGCTGCTCCTGATGGCGGGCGGCGGCGCGCTGTATTGGTTCAAGCTCCGTAAGAAGAAGCCCGACACAAAGGGACCTGTGGACTTGGACGATTACGACTACGGCGATGAGGATGAAGATGAGGAATACGAAAACGAGGACGATGCGGACGAGTCGGAGGAAACGGAGGACGCAGATGCATGACCCTTTTCACCAAAAACCCGCTGGAGCGGCTGATGATGCAGCGCCCCTATCCGGGAAAGGAGGAAACGCCGCGCACCCCTGCCCCGGAGGGACATTTCTGCTGCGGCTGTTCCCGCTACGGCACCGTCTGCCTCCGTCCCTGCTACCGTGACACCGACCTGCGGGAGAAACTGCGGGGGAAAGCGCCGGAACGTTAGGACCCCGACACTTGCCGCCTTCTCCCGCCGATGCACAATGTACCCATGAGAGACCAGATGCAGCGAAAAAGGATGTGATACGGAAGCGGTGCCTTGAACGGCCCTGACTCATATACGATTAGAAAAACAGACACGAAAAGCAGTCCTTCGGGGCTGCTTTTTGCTATGCAGAAAAGGAGAAAAATGAATATGACACACCATAAATTAGTGATCGCGGAAAAGCCCTCCGTCGCCCAGTCCATCGCCGCCGTGCTGGGCGCGACCAAACGCAACGACGGCTATCTTTCGGGAAACGGCTACCTTGTAAGCTGGTGCTTCGGGCATCTGGCGGAGCTGGCGGGCGCGGACGTGTACGATGAAAAGTACGCAAAATGGCGCTATGACGATCTGCCCATCCTGCCCGCAAGCTGGCGCTTCACGCTGAAAGCGGACAAAGCCAAACAGTTCGAGCTGCTGCGGGATCTCATGCGCCGGGAGGACGTGACCGAGGTCATCAACGCCTGCGACGCAGGGCGCGAGGGGGAGCTTATCTTCCGCACCGTCTACTACATGGCGGGCTGCACGAAAACCATGAAGCGGCTGTGGATCTCCTCCATGGAGGACGAGGCCATCCGAAAGGGCTTTGCGGACCTTCGTCCGGGACGGGAATACGACGGGCTGCACCAGTCCGCCCTCTGCCGCGCCCGCGCGGACTGGCTGGTGGGCATCAACGCCACGCGCCTGTTTTCCGTCCTTTACCACCGCACCTTGAATGTTGGGCGCGTCATGACGCCCACGCTGGCGCTCATCGTCCAGCGGGAGGCGGAGATCGGGGCGTTCCGCCCGGAAGCCTTTTACACGGTAAATCTTCGCTGCGGCGATTTTGCCGCCGTGTCCGAAAAGTTCAAAGAGAAAGCGGAGGCGGACGCCCTCGCCGCCACCTGCGCCGGTCAGCCGGTCACGGTCAGGACGGTGCAGCGCACGGAAAAAACGGAGAACGCGCCCCGGCTCTACGACCTGACCGCCCTCCAGCGGGAGGCCAACCGCAGCCTCGGCTATACCGCACAGCAGACGCTTGACTATCTGCAAGCCCTCTACGAGAAAAAGCTCTGCACCTATCCCCGCACGGACAGCCGCTTCCTCACAGATGATCTGGAACCCTCTGTGCCGGAGCTTGTGTCCGTTGCTGCCGCCATCTGTGAAACCACCGCGCCGGGGCGTGTGAACGCAAGGCAGGTCTGCGACAGCCGCAAGGTCAGCGACCACCATGCCATTCTCCCCACCGCCAGCGCGGGCAAGGCGGATACCTCCGTCCTGCCGCTGGGCGAGCGCGAGCTTTTGCGCCTTGTGGCGGGGCAGCTTCTTCGGGCGGTCAGCGATGCCTACCGCTATGCAGAAACCGCCGTTACGCTGGAGTGCGGCGGCGCTGTATTCACCGTCAAGGGCAAAACCGTCCTTGATACCGGCTGGAAGCAGTATCTCGCGCAGGAAAAGCAGGACGCCGCCTTGCCGGAGCTGTCGGAGGGGCAGGTATTGGAGTGCGCCGAAGCCGCCGTAAAGGAGGGCAAGACCACGCCGCCCAGGCACTTCACCGAGGACACGCTGCTCTCCGCCATGGAGACTGCCGGAAAGGAAGATATGCCGGAAGAAGCGGAACGGAAGGGGCTGGGAACGCCCGCCACCCGCGCCGCCATCATCGAAAAGCTGGTAGCCACGGGCTTTGTGGAGCGCAAGCGGGCAAAGAAGGCCGTCAGCCTTGTGCCTGCCCATACCGGCGTTTCCCTCATCACCGTGCTGCCGGAGCAGTTACAGTCTCCGCTTCTCACCGCCGAATGGGAATACCGCTTGCAGCAGGTGGAGCGCGGCGAGCTTTCCCCGGATGAGTTCATGACCGGCATTGCGGATATGCTCACGGATCTGGTGAAAACCTATCAGGTCATCTCCGGCGCGGAGGTGCTGTTCCCCTCCGGCCGGGAGGTCATCGGCAAATGCCCCCGCTGCGGCAGCGACGTGACCGAGAGCAAAAAGGGCTTCTTCTGCGAGAAAAACGACTGCCGCTTCGGGCTGTGGCGGGACAACAAGTTCTTTGCCGCCAAGCGCGCCGCCCTGACAAAAAAGGTCGCCGCCGCGCTGCTTGCAGACGGGAGGGTGAAGCTCACCGGCCTCTATTCCGAAAAAACCGGCGGCACCTACGACGCCACCGCCGTGCTGGAGGATACCGGCGAGAGCGTCCGCTTCCGTTTGGAATTTGACAAGGGGGCGAGGACATGAAGCTCTCCAAGCTGGAGCAGGAAAGTATCATCCTCTACAACGAGGAAGAATCCACCGCCAGCATCTACACCCACGACCCGAAGCTGATACGCAAGCTCAAACGCCTTGCGGAGAAATACCCGGACAAGGTGTACCCGGATAAAGCCGTCCATGCCGGAGCGGTCAGCTACATCGTGCCGAAAAGCTGCGTCAGCGTCCGGGAGCCGTTCAGCGACGAGCGGCGCAGGGCCGCCAGCGAACGCGCCAAAAACGCCGGATATACGCCGCCCGCAAGGAGTATATACTCCGAAAACGAATGAGAACCGAGCGCCCGCACAGGAAAGCCTACCCCTGCGCGGGCGCTGCCATTTTAGGGGTAAACAGCCCATGAAATGAAAGGAAGTGCCTATGACACGAAAATCTCCGTATCCGACAAGAGCGGATTATCCGGCATTGATTGAAAATGCCAAGCCTGCGCTGCGCGAGCTGTTGGGCGCGGCCTCGTATGAACGGAGGATCGCCGTTCTCAACGAATGTTCTCTCGATGTGGTCAATACCGTCTGCACGATCATGGTGCTGGGGCGGCAGAACCTCTATCTTCGCCGCAAAAAGCCCTTCAACGCGCCGGACGCGGTATTTGTCCGGTGGGCGGCAGACCTGTGGACGCTGCGTGAGCAGGACAAGGCAGGCGACATCCGCTATCTCTGCGGAAAAACGGATTTACGGGAATATCTTTCGCGGGGGCTTCAGCTCCTGCGTATCGACCTGATGAAAGGAGGAACCTATGCCAGAGAAACCCGGTAAAAACAGAGAACAGCTCAAGGAGATCACCGACCGCATCGAGGCGGGCATCCGTGACATCTTTGAATCCGGCGATATGGAAAAGTACCGCAATTACCTGCGCACCATGAGCCGGTTCCACAACTATTCCCTCAACAATCAGGCGCTCATCCACTTACAGCGCCCGGACGCCACACTTGTGGCGGGCTACAACCGCTGGCGGGACAAGTTCTCCCGCCATGTGCTGCGGGGCGAGAAGGGCATCACCATCATCGCGCCCACGCCGTATAAGAAGAAAATCGAGCAGGAAAAGCTCGACCCGGACACCAAGCTGCCCATTCTGGACGCGGACGGCAAAGTTGTCACCGAGGAAAAGGAGATCGAAATCCCCATGTTCCGCCCGGTGAAGGTGTTCGACTACGCCCAGACGGACGGAAAGCCCCTGCCGGAGCGTGTTGCCAGCCCCGTCGCCAACCTGACCGGCAGCGTGGAGAATTATGAGGCGTTCATGGAGGCGCTGCGCCGGTCCTCGCCCGTGCCGGTGGAGGTAAAGCCGCTGTCTGCGGATATGGACGGCTATTTCAGCCCCAAATCCCAGAGCATCACGCTGCGGGAGGGCATGAGCGAGGTGCAGACGGTATCCGCCGCCGTCCATGAGATCGCCCACGCCAAGCTCCACAATTACGCCTTGCAGCAGCCAGAGGAGCGCAGGCATAAGAGCCGCAATACCGAGGAGGTGGAGGCCGAAAGCATCTCCTTTATGGTCTGCGCCTACTTTGGCATTGAAACCGGCGCAAACAGCTTCGGCTATGTGGCAACGTGGTCAAAAAACGCCGAGCTGCCGGAGTTCCGTGCCAGTCTGGATACCATCGGCAAGACCGCAAACGGCATCATCACCGACGTGGAAAAGCATTTCGCGGAGGTTTGCAAGGAGCGCGGCATCGAGCTTCCCAAGGACACGGAATACGAGCTTGTCACCATCCCGCCCTCCCGCGCCGACGCGCTGGCCTTCGCCGCCGACTACGCGGCGTTCCTGCGCCGGGGTCTGAACGTTCCCGACAGCACAGAAGGACCCACAGCGGCTTCGGTTGCGGACAGGCTGCTTGCCGGAGAGGGCGCAGAGCTGCGGAAGGAGCTGGAGGATTTCGTCAAGCTGGCAGACGAGATCGGCATCGACGACGGCTCTCATGGGCTGCTGGAACGCTTCAACGGCCTGTTCCGTCAGGAATGGCGGGCAAAGGAGAAACCGCAGCCGGAGATTGAAACAGAAACGCCGAATGTTGTGGATGAGCTGCCGCCCATGCCGGAGCTGGAGCAGGGCTATCCCATGCCGGATACCGGCATCGGCTTTTTGGAAATGTATCAGTACGGCTACACAGACGGCAACGCCATGCTGCCGCTGACCAAGGAGCGCGCCATGGAGCTGTTCATGCAGGACGTTCCCGTGTTCCTGCTCTATGCCGACAGCACCGAGGCCATGGCGCTGGACGCAGAGGATATTTCCTCCCACACCGGCGTGTTCGGCGTGGAGCGCGAGGAATGGGACGCGGTGCGCGGCGTTGTGACGCTGAGCGAACAGGCGGACACGGAGAAGCTGTTTCTGGAAAACCCGCAGGACGCTTTCCTCATCTATCAGATTCGGCGCGGCGGTGAATTGGACGCTTACCGCTTCATGAACTATGACTACTTGCAGAGCAAGGGCGTCACGCCGGAGCGCGGCGGCTACGACGCGATCTACACCGGCGGGCTTGCCGACTATGGGGACAACAAAACCAATCTGGATATGATTTATCAGCGGTTCAACGTGGATCACCCTGCGGATTTCAAAGGACACAGCCTGTCGGTCAGCGACATCGTTGCCTTGAAGCAAAACGGCGTAGTATCCTGTCATTACGTTGACAGCATCGGCTTCCGGGAGCTTCCCAATTTCCTCAAGCCGGAGAATTACCTCAAAAACGTGGAGATGCTGTTGGAGGACGACTACGGCATGATCGACGGCATCATCAACAACGGCCCCAAGCAGCCCACCGTGGCCGATCTGGAGGCGCAGGTCAAGGCGGGCTTTTCCATCTCCCTGACGGAGCTGGCTGCGGCCTCCCACCGCGAACAGAAGAAGCCCTCCGTGCTGGAAAAGCTCAGGGAAAGGACGCCGGAGCAGTCGAAAAACAAAACAGCGCCCAAACGGAGCGCGGAAAGAGAGCTTTGATATGAACGACAAGCATTTCACCCACGATGAAGTCAGCCTTATGAGCATCTACAACGCGGCAGGCACCCGCGAGGGCCTGATCGCAGCCCTCACAGAAATGCGGGGGTATCTGGACGCGGAGGAGGCCGAGCTGCGGGAGCTGACGGACAGCGCCCTCGCAAAGCTGCGCGACATTACCGACGCGGAGTACGCCGCCCTTGACCTGACGCCGGATTTTGACCTCTGAGCAAAGCTGACTGTTTTACGGTCAAGAGCCGGAAAAATCGCAGATTCGCCGCAGGGAGCGCGCCGGATGAGGAATGTATCATCCGGCGCGTTTCAGTTTGAAAATCGCCGTTTTTCCCAAGTCATGAGCCGGAGAAAATACCCCAAAATCGCGCCTGCTTCGCGCAGGAGGCGCAGAAAGGCCATTTATGAGAACAGGACTGACAAAAGCGCAGAAAATCACGGAAATCACCTTTGACGAAAAAGAACCCCTTATCCATATCCGCACCCACAATACTGACCTTAGAAACCGCCTTGCCGCCTACGCCGCGCAGCACCCCGCAGAGTGCCGCCAACTGGACGCAGACCCCGACACGGGCTGTATGGAGTTCACCATCCGCAAGGGGCGCTTGTCCTTCCGCCTGACCGCACCGTACAGTGAGAAACGGAAGCAGGCGGCGAGCGAGGCGGCGAAAAGAAACGGCTTCACCAGAAACCCATGAGAGGAGGATTTTGCTTATGCCCAACAAACTGCAAGCCTACGCGGAGCAGGCGGAGCGCACCGCGCGGCAGATCACCGGCAGCCATCTGGCGTGGACGGCGTTCCTGACCACCGCCGCAAGGCTGTATAAATACCCCTACAACGAGCAGCTCATGATCTATATGCAGCGCCCGGAGGCCACCGCCTGCGCGGAGTACGACTTCTGGAACGAGAAAATGGGGCGCTATGTCCGGCGCGGCAGCACGGGCATCGCCCTCATCGACGCTACCGGCTACAAGCCGCGGCTCAAATACGTCTTTGACGTTTCCGACACCGGCGGCAAGGAAAACGCCCGCCGCGTCAATCTTTGGGAGCTGAAAGACGCGCATACCGACGGCGTGAGCGCCATGCTGGAGCGTAATTACGGCGTTTCCGGCAAAAACGGCCTTGCGGAGCAGTTCGAGGCCGTCGCTTCCCAGCTTGCTGCGGAATACTGGCGCGACCATTCCCGCGACATTCTCGGCATCGTTGCGGATTCCTATCTGGAGGAGTATGATGATTACAACATCGAGGTGGCGTTCAAAAACGCCGCGGCGGTCAGTATCACCTACTCCCTCATGTCCCGCTGCGGGATGCAGCCGGAGGATCACTTTGAACACGAGGATTTTTTCAGCATCTTTGATTTCAACACCCCGCGCACGGTGGCAGCCCTCGGCACGGCGGTCAGCGAGATCAATGAACAGGTTTTGCGGCAGATCGAAGTCACCATACGAAATTATGAGCGCGAACACAGCGCGGAAAGGACGGCAGAGCATGGAGAACAACCTGACTTACACGAAGAACGGAGATTACCTGATTCCCGACCTGAAGATCGAGGTGCCGGAGCAGCCCCTCGGCAAGTACGGACGGATGCGCCAGAAGTACCTGAAGGAGCATCGCCCCATCCTCTGGAACCAGATGATCTTGGAGGAAACCCTGTTCCCGCACCTGCTGGAGATCGAGCAGGCGGCGCAGAGCCGCTTAGAGCAGATGATGCCGAAGCTGGCGGCGGAGGCAGGAGCGACGGAGAGCCTGAAAGCCCGCGACCCAATGAAATGGGTGGGCCTGATGAACACCTGCAAGGCGCAGGCGGAGGAAGTGATTCTCGCGGAGCTGATCTACGCATAACAGAACACCCCGCACGGGGCGGTCAGCTATCCTTTTTCCCCACCGAAGCGGAACAGATTACAGCCATAGAAGAAGCGGAGAGCGCACAGACGCCCTTCGCTTTTTCCGTTTCTCAGGCGCAGCTTGACCATGTGCTGCGGCTGGGCGGCAACGAGGACGATACCCGCATGGTCATTGCCGCCGCGTTCCAGAAGCAGAAGTCTGCGGAGGACATTGCCGCGCTGCTGCAAAACACCTTCCACGGCGGCAACGGCTTTAAGACGCCGGAGGGCGAGCTTTCCGCGTGGTACGCCGTAGACGGCATCCACATCGCCCCCGGCAGGAGCGCGGAGTATGTGCGCAGCGCGCAGGTAATCGCATGGCAGGACGCCGCCGCGCGCATATCCCAGCTTATGGACAGCGGCGCGTATGCCTCCAATGTGGAGCTTGCCGAGGCAGGGCAGCATGAGCGGATGCAGCTTGCCCAAGCCCTCTGGTATCTGAAACACGATCTCAGCGACGAGGCACGGGAACAGGGCTATCTCTCCTGTATGGATACGCTGCGGGGCGGCAGCTTCCCTGATGAAACGGCGCGGCTGGCAGAGCAACTGACAAACACAGATTTCGGCGATACGCTATCCGGCGAGTTCGCGCAGTTTTACGCCGCCCATGAACAGAACAGAAGCCTGCTGCGCTTCCATTACCACAAGCTGGAGAACATCTGGCAGAGCCTGCGGGATATGTCCTTGCCACGCAGAGAATATTCCTCCGAAATGGCCGCAGTGCCGGAGCTGGGACGCTTCATCACGGAGGACGAGATCGACCACGCGCTGGATCGCGGCAGCGGTGTCGAGGGCGGCAAGGGCAGGATCTACGAATACTTCACCGCCGACCACACCGGCAAGAAAAAGGCAGCTTTCCTCAAAGATGAGTATGGCACAGGAGGTCATACCCATGCTGTATCCGGAGCAAGCGGCAGCTATGAAGATCATAGTGCAAAAGGCATTACGCTGAAAAAGGCAGGCTGTGCCAATGTGGAGCTGAGCTGGACGAAGGTGGCAGCAAGGATTGACAGCCTCATTCAGAAGGACCGCTTCCTCTCCCCACGGGAAAAGGAGCGGTACGCGCAGCTTCAACAGGAAAAGGAAACAGAACGCACGGCGCAAAACGAATACAATTCCATCAAAGAAGCCCACCCGGACGACATCGTGCTGTTTCAGGTGGGCGATTTCTTCGAGATGTACGGCGAGGACGCAAAACAGGCGGCGGAGCTGCTTGACCTCAACCTTACCACAAGAGCGATACCCGGCGCTGGCCGTGTTGCTATGTGCGGCGTTCCGGCGCACAATCTGGAGAACTATGTGGAGGAACTGCGGGGCAAATACGATGTAACCATTGCCGCAGCGCCGGACTTTAGAGGTGAGCGCCGCGTCTATACCCTGCGCTCCGTTGACCATGAGGCGGAAGCCGCCATTGACGCATACGAAGCCGAGTTTGGCGCAGACGGTACGAGGGTATTCCGCGATCCTGCCGCAGAGCAGCCACAGCCCACGGTGGCAGAGCTGTTTGAGGGGTATAAGCTGACCGTAGGCAACGCGCTTGTCGCGGACGACGCTTTCCTCAACGCCTGCCGCAATTCCGACCGTCAAAACGCCTATCTGGAGGGCGCTGCCGCCATCCGGCGCATTGTCATGGAATCCGGCGATTTGCAGCTCACACGGCTCTATTTCGATATGCCTGCGTTCCACAACCGGCTGCATCAGGAGCTTTTGGACGAGCTTTACCCCACGCTGGCAACGACGGTTACGACCTCGCCCTACAAGGTCACGCAGGCGGACATTGACGCGGCCTTGCAGCAGTGGAACGGCAGGATTGAAAGCAAGCACGCAGTTGTCCGCTATATGAAGGCTCACGCCCGCGACCGGGACACCGCCGCATGGCTGGCACGGGAGTACGGCTTGAAGGATACCTCTAAACCGCTGCAAATCTCCGTGGGCAGCTCCGAGCCGGTCACGCTGTCATGGGCAAAGGTGCAGCGGCGCATTGCGCAGCTCATTCAATCCGATAACTTCTACACCGAGCAGGAACAGGACAACTTTGACAATATTGACCCCATCGCCATCCGGGAAGCGCTTGCTGAACGCGGTATTGTAAATGGGCAGGTTGTGGATGCGGAGGCTAATCGCAACAGCCCCTTCGTCCGGCAGGTCATGGCGGATGTGGAGCGGTTTGCGGCGCATGAAGCGCAGGAAAGAATGGCACAGCAGGAAGAACCTGCCCTTGACCCCGCAGACCGTTTCCATGTGGTAAGCCTTGACCGGGGCTTCCGTACCCTGTATGCCGTGTGGGACGACGAGACCCACGGCTACTATGTGGACGCGGACGGCGTGACCGAGGAATTTACAAGCGAATGGCAGGCAGAGGCGTACCGTCTGGAGCTGCAAGGACAGGCGGAACAGGCGCTTTTAGAGCGTGCAAAAGGACTGATTTCTAACTTCTGCCGGAACGAATACGGCTCCGAGGCAGATTTCAGCAATCCGGCAAAAATCGGCGTCGCTTACACTACTATCACCGACGATGAGATTCCCGTTCAGGTGAATATCGACCTTGTGAATTACCGGCTGGAACGCTATCTGGACGATGAGCATCTGGAAACCCGCCAGTACGGCTCTTTGCAGGAGCTTATTTCCAACGAGCTGGAAAACCTCGATTTCAGCGACCTCATTCATGTTTCGGATGAGGATGTGGAGCAATACCGCTGGCATGAACCGGAGGAAGCAGTTGCGGAAGCTCCCGAAACGGCTCCTGCCCCGCAGAGAGAACCATTCCCGTATTCCGTAGGGGATACGGTGTATCTGGAAAACGGCAAGCCCTATATCATCGAGAGCGTCGGCGTCTTTGATATTACCCTCAGCGACCCGACGCTTTTCTATCCCATCTCCCGTGCGGAGAGCAGGGAGAGCTTCGCGCGGCTCATGGAGCGGTATCCGCAGCCGGAAAAGGAACCTGCTTATACCGAGGAAACCGTGGCGGTGTATCCCGGTGACAAAAACAACCTCCCCTATGATGTGGAGATTCGCACCCTGCGCTTTGACGAGCCGGAGCATGACCCGCCCGCACCGCTGCCGCCTGCGGAGAATTTCCGCATTTTGGACGACAATCTCGGCACAGGCGGCGCAAAGGCCAAGTTCCGGGCGAATATGGCGGCAATCAATCTTCTGAAGGAGTTGGAAT
>OIYT01002268.1_pt1 | contig 11960 bp, 10 predicted proteins | sample 1588201 | NCBI WGS metagenome assembly OIYT01 (sample SAMN03283260) | human gut metagenome | biome: human-associated habitat; material: feces | host: Homo sapiens | place: USA | collected 2013
GGTAAATTCCCTTTGGAAACCCATTATTGATTGTTCTTATTACCCCTTTGGGGCAATAAGAACAATCAGAGTGAATATCCATATAGAAAATTCTCTCTTGACATGAGCGCAAGATACAGGGTCACTTAAAGTTATTGACATTATTTCCTGAATGAAAGGAATTACATATTATGAAGAACTACAGCACACAAATGGAAGCTGCAAAAAAGGGTATAATCACCCCTGAAATGAAAATAGTTGCAGAAAAGGAATACATCTCCGAAGAAGAGCTTTGCAGCCTTGTGGCAAAAGGAGAAGTCTGCATACCCTGCAATATCAATCATAAATCTATTTCTCCGGAGGGAATAGGCAGCCGCATGAAAACTAAAATCAACGTAAATCTCGGAATTTCCGGCGACTGCAATAATTACGACGTTGAAATGCAGAAAGTTGACATGGCCATTAAATTCGGTGCAGAAGCTATTATGGATCTCAGCAATTACGGAAAAACAAACACATTCCGCAAAAAGCTGGTCGAGCAGTCCCCGGCAATGATAGGAACTGTTCCAATGTACGATGCTATTGGCTATCTGGAAAAAGATCTTCTTGAAATTACTGCCGAAGATTTTCTGAAAGTCGTGAGAGCTCATGCGGAAGAAGGCGTTGACTTCATGACTATCCATGCCGGAATAAACAGGCGTGCGGTCGAAGCTTTCATGCGTGACAAGCGGAAAATGAATATCGTTTCAAGAGGCGGTTCGCTCCTCTTTGCATGGATGATGATGACCGGAAACGAAAATCCTTTCTATGAACATTACGACGAGGTACTTGAGATCCTCCGTGAATATGATGTAACAATCAGTCTCGGAGATGCTCTCCGTCCCGGATGCATCGACGATTCCACCGATGCAGGACAGATATCCGAACTTATCGAACTTGGTGCTCTTACCGAAAGAGCATGGGCAAAGGATGTTCAGGTCATGGTCGAGGGTCCCGGTCATATGGCAATGAATGAAATTGCAGCCAATATGAAACTTCAGAAACGCATCTGTCACAACGCTCCTTTCTATGTTCTCGGCCCTCTCGTTACTGATATTGCTCCGGGCTACGATCATATCACATCGGCTATCGGCGGAGCTATCGCTGCTGCAAGCGGTGCGGATTTCCTATGCTATGTAACGCCTGCCGAACACCTCAGACTTCCTGATCTTGACGACGTAAAGGAGGGTATCATTGCAAGCAGGATAGCTGCTCATGCCGCTGATATCGCCAAGGGAATGCCCCATGCCACAGATGCAGACAACGCTATGGCAGAAGCCCGTCATGCGGTGGACTGGGAGAAAATGTTCGATATCGCTATCGACGGTGAAAAGGCAAGAAGATACTTTGAAAGCACACCTCCGTCCGACAGACATACCTGCTCGATGTGCGGAAAAATGTGTGCAGTAAGAACTACAAACATGATACTCAACGGGGAAAAAGTTGAATTCTGTACGGAAAAATAATCTCTCAAAGGAAGAATTACAAATGGAAAATAAATACTTTGTTGATTCGGACAAGCTTTCCGAAGCTGCTTTGAAAAAAAAGCACGAGCTTGAAAACAATCCGGAATCACGCACAAATCATATGGAATACATGAGCGGAATGGAACAAATAAATTCCGATATCTGCGGCAAGGTCATTTCGGAAATAAAAAGCTACGACTACAACAGCTATACTGCGGCAGATGTCCGTGCAGCTCTTTCTCATGAAAACTGCACTGTGGAGGATCTGAAAGCACTGCTTTCACCTGCCGCCGAACCTTTTCTGGAAAAAATGGCTGAACGTGCAAGGCTTGAGACGCAAAAGCATTTCGGAAATACGGTTTATCTGTTCACGCCGCTGTATATTGCGAATCATTGTGAAAATTACTGCGTATACTGCGGTTTCAACTGCTATAACGATATCAGGAGAATGAAGCTTGATACGGCTCAGATCGAACATGAAATGAAAATAATCGCCGACAGCGGCATGGAAGAAATTCTCATCCTGACCGGTGAAAGCAGGACGCAGAGCAGCGTTGAATATATCGGTGAGGCATGCCGTCTTGCGAGAAAGTACTTCAAAATGGTCGGAGTTGAGATCTATCCTGTCAATACTGACGAATACCGCTATCTTCACGAATGCGGCGTGGACTATGTTACCGTCTTTCAGGAGACCTATGACAGCGACCGTTACGAACAGCTTCATCTCATGGGACATAAAAGAGTCTGGCCGTACCGCTTTGACGCTCAGGAAAGAGCGTTAATAGCTGGAATGAGGGGCGTTGCAGGTTCGGCTCTCCTTGGACTTTCAGATTTCAGAAAGGACGCTCTTGCAAGTGCACTGCATATGTACTATCTCCAGAGAAAATATCCGCACGCAGAAATTTCACTCTCCTGCCCGAGACTTCGTCCCATAGTAAACAATGACGCAATAAATCCTCTTGACGTTCATGAAAAACAGCTTTGCCAGATCCTCTGCGCATACAGGATATTCATGCCGTTCTGCGGCATCACGGTATCTTCGAGAGAAAGTGAGACGTTCCGCAACGGAATAGTTAAAATTGCTGCAACAAAAGTATCCGCAGGAGTTTCAACCGGTATCGGCGACCACGAAAGCAAGTACACCGGAAAAGAAAACATCAGCGAGGGCGGCGACGAACAGTTCGAGATAAACGACAACAGAAGCTTCAAAAAAATGTACAGCGATATGTCCGGCGAAGGACTTCAGCCCGTACTGAACGATTATCTTTATGTTTGATATCATCTGCGTCACCGACAGAAAAAGCTGCCGGGAGGATTTTTTCACAAGGCTTGATAAGATCGCGGCGGCAATTCCGGACAGAATTATTCTCCGTGACAAAGAATCGGACATTGACGATTACACCGTATTTGCGGAAAAATCATTGAAGATCTGCCGTGAGTACGGTATACCGTGCAGTATCCATACGCACATATCCACGGCTGAAAAACTCGGTATCGGAGAAATACATCTGCCTTTATCGGTTCTGAGAAGTTTTTCCGGAAATATAAAAGACAGATTCAGGACAGTCGGCGTATCTGTACACTCTGCGGAAGAAGCCGCAGAAGCCGAAAATTTCGGCGCAGATTACATCACAGCAGGTCATATCTTCACTACCAACTGTAAAAAAGGACTTCCGCCCCGTGGAATTGATTTCCTTAAAAAAGTCTGCAAAAGCGTTGATATCCCGGTCTACGCCATCGGTGGGATAAATCCGGAAAATATATCCCGGATCAGAAACGCCGGAGCATCCGGTGCCTGCATAATGAGCAGTTTCATGAACTGCAATGAACCTGAACTTTTTATACGGCAGTTAAAAAAGGGGTTATAAAAATAAAAGGACGAACCATAATTCCGGTTCGTCCTTTGCGCTTTATAAATTCTCGTTTTTCAGAGCATCAATGGGATTATCCTTTTTGATTTTGCTCATTGAGTACATCATGGTTGCAAAAACAACAAGCAGTACGCTTGAAACTGCTATCAGTATTGCCTTCCACGGAAGCCGGAAGTCGGTTTCAAATCCTTCTGAAACAGAACGATATATAAAATATGTAATGGCTATCGAAACAGGAAGCCCATACATCAGCGACTTTATACCGTAAAGTATGCATTCATAATTCATCATGCGGTTAAATCCACTGCCGGTCATTCCGATAGATTTCAGCATAGCAAATTCACGCCGTCTGAGGCTTATATTCGTTGATATGGTATTGAAAACGTTGGCAGCAGCAATAAGCGAAATAAGAACTATAAATCCATAGGCAAATACCTGAACTATAGTCACGAAATTTCTGTCAGATTCAGCTATTTCTGCATAATCTGTAATATCTCCTGCCGGAAGAAGCTGATTATCAATAAGTTCTTTCAAAGCCGTATAGCTTTCGGCGTGGTCTTCCGACTTTAACTTGAAAGATGTATAGAAATAATCGTCCGATTCTTCTGGGATAACTCTGTTCATTATACTATAAGGATAAATTATCATTCCGCTGGCGGAATACTCTAAGAAAAACGGTGCTTCATCGATTTTTCCGCCAATATCTATATTCGTCCTGATTTTTGATTCGTCTGATTTTATTTTTAACGAATCTTCCGGATCGTCATTGTTTCTGTAAACAACATATTCTATATCCTCTAAACCGGTTTCTTCGTCATATTCATATGTTTCAAAATAATATCCGTCAAATTTTTTCCTGAAATCAATTTCCAGACTGCATCTGTCCTCGTTGAGGATATTGATATTGACATATTTTTCCTTATCGCTGTCAAAATATTTGATATCATCATATATCAGAGCCATAGGTTTATCGGGATTTATATATTTATCTTTATTTTTTATATTATTTTCGTCAAGCAATCTTATAAACTCATCATCGTTTACAAAATAAAGATAAACAGGAATTTCACTGTCCGAATCGTTTGTATAAATATTTTTAATTTCATCTGTCAGATCTTCTGATTTAAAATCCCCTGTCATCAGATATTTTCGGCAATAGGCTGCCCGTTCGGTATTCTCTTCATTCCGGATCGTTCTGAGAACTTCATCTTCGCTGAATCCGGACATATCTTCATAATCAGGTATATAGGACAGATCATATCCGTAGGTATCAAAAGTCGTATCAGCCATTTCTACAAGATAATCCGTAAATGCGGCGGACGGTATAAACAGCACAATGCTCATAAAAAGACTGACTACGGTAGCCCTATACTTCTTTTTGCTTCTCTTATAATATTTGTGAGCAAGAATGCCGGGAAGTCCAAAAATCTTTCCGATAATCTTCGGTGTTTTAATGTGCTTTTTCTGGAATTTTATATCGTTTGTCTGCCTGATAGCTTCAACGGCAGATATCTTCGTCGCTCTTTTTGACGGTATCCAGGCTGAAATGAGAACCGTTACAAGAGCCACTGCACAGGCTATTACCACAGCCGGAAATGAAACGCAGAGTTTCATTTTAACTTCACCTGACGCACTGCCGCCGAACGAATTAAATTTGTCGCCTATAAAAACAAATGTTGTGCCGATTCCCGCAATTCCGACGAGTATTCCGAGGGGAATGCCTATCAGACTTACGACTCCTGCTTCAAAGAAAACGCTGCGGCGAAGCTGCTTGCGTGTCGCACCAATGGACGAAAGCAGCCCGAACTGTTTTGTTCTTTCCGATACGGAGATAGAAAAAGCATTATAAATAAGCGAAATTGAACCGAACATTATGAGCACAATAATGATTGCTGCAATGCTGTAAAGAACATCTGTAAATCCGTTATACTTTGCTGCTCCGTAGCATATAAGAAGTTCATCATTTGTAGAAGCCTCAAGTTCGTTTTTTTCAATGAATTCAAAAATATCCTTCGGCTTTTTCATGCTGAAATAAACATCGTATCTGGATGTATTTGCATCGTCGGCAGACGGAACAGTTATCGCAGTAAATCCGGGAGCACTCCAACTCTCAAACCCCGGACGGCTGAATAGCCCGACAACAGTAAAAGTTCTTGTTTCATTTACTGTAAACTGCTCATTATCTTCTATTGGATTTCCCTCATCATCGTAAGCATAATACGGATTTCTCTGTCCGAGAATATATCCGTCTCTTGTTCGCTGACCGATGTCCAGTTCAACAGTATCGCCGACAGACCATGAAAGTCCGGCGTTATTCGCAAGATGATCCGGAAGAATTATCTCGTTTTCATTTTCCGGAAATCTGCCTGCCTTCATGTGTACAGACATGGTATCTGCAAATTTTTTATCTGCTCCAAGAATATACAGAAACGGTTTATCTTTGCCTTCGCTGTCTATTTCAGCATATCCCACCTGCTGAGCACAAACCGTTTCTGACACTTCATCAGAATTTTTGATAACACTGTAGGAATCATAATCGGCATCCGTAACGCTTCCCTGCCAATTACCGTTTTCATATATGATAGATCTCTTCATATAATCAAGGAAACTTGAAACCGAAGTTGAAACAGCACATATCAGCGCAGTTGAAAGCACTATTCCGATTATCGTGACCACAGTCCTTGTTCTGTTTCTTTTAAGCGACTGCAAGGTGACTTTATGAAAAATATTCATTTGCGTATCACCTCATCGTTTTTGATTTTTCCGTCCTCAACGGTAAGTATTCTGTCCGCCTGAAGAGCGATATTCTCATCATGGGTGATAATAATAAGCGTCTGATTATATCTTTCATTGGAATATTTCAGAAGTTCCATTATCTCCTGACTGTTTCTGCTGTCAAGATTTCCGGTAGGTTCGTCGGCAAGAACCACGGCAGGTGAGTTCATAAGAGCTCTGCCGATAGAAACACGCTGCTGCTGTCCGCCTGAAAGCTGATTCGGAAGATGATTTTCACGTCCGTTCAGTTTAAGCGTTGAAATAAGTTCGTTCAGTCTCTCCGTATTCACCTTCTGACTGTCCATAAGAACCGGAAGCGTAATGTTTTCCGTAACGTTCAGAACCGGTATCAGATTGTAGAACTGATAAATAAGCCCTACCTGACGGCGTCTGAATACCGCAAGCTGATCTTCGTTCTGGGAGTATACATCGCAGCCATCCATAAAGACCTTTCCGCTGGTCGGCTTGTCAACACCGCCGAGAATGTGCAGCAGTGTTGACTTTCCCGAACCTGACGGCCCAATTATAGCAACAAATTCTCCTTTGCTGACCGAAAATGAAACATTATCGAGAGCATGAACGATATTTTCACCTTTTCCGTAGGTTTTGCACAGGTTTTCAACTTTCAAAATTTCCATAACTGTTCTCCTTTTCAGATTATGTTTCAATTATATCATGCCCGGGTGACATTGAAGTGACTTGAATATTACAAAAATGTAACCTTGGAGAACAGGAATATCACGAATCAGATTATTTCCTTATAAAATTTTATAATAAATTCAGCACCTCCGGACTTTATGTTCTCTGCTTTTACCGTACCGTTCTGATTGGTTACTATCATTCTTGCAAGATTGAGACCAATCCCGAAACTTTTTTCATCGGAATTTTCTCCTTTATAAAAACGTTCAAAAATGTGCGGAAGATCGTCTTCCGGAATACCGCTGCCGTTATCGCAGATGCATATTTCTGAGAAAAGCGGATTTTCCTCGGCAGTTATTGTGATAGTTCCTCCGGCGGGAGTATGTTCCGTGCAGTTTTTGACAATATTACCGATTGCTTCACAGTTCCATGCCGTATCGCCGATAATGTTTCCGGAAGCTTTTATATCCAGCGTCTGTTCACGCAGATCTATCGAAACAAGCAGCGGAGCACAGGATCTTTCAATTAATTCATTGAGACTAATCTCCTCCCGTTTGAATGTGACCGTTCCGGCATCAAGCTTTGATATTTTCAAAAGTGTAGTGATAAGCCAGTCTATACGTGAAAGAAGCTGCCGGAGTTCAAAATAAAGACGACTGCGGCGTTCATCATTGATTCCCGGCTTTGAAAGAAGCTGGACAATAATATTTATTGAAGTCAGCGGCGTTCGTATCTGATGTGAGATATCTGCTATAGAATCGGCAAGATAGATCTTGTCATTCATCAGTTTCTGCCGCTGTTCACGCAGACAGACAATCATTTTGTATATTTCGCTCTCAAGAACGGCAAGCTCGCCTTCTTCGTAGGAACTGCGCATAAAATGATCGTTTCCGTGCAGGATACTGTCTATATCATAAGCAAGACTTCTTATCCTGCGGTATCTTCTCCATGTTATAAAAATATGAACCAAAATAAAAATCAGGCAGAGCACGGATACAAAGACTACCGGACGGATATCCGCATAAAGAGAATATATCACGGCAGCAACTGAAATGACCGTAAAAAGCAGGACTCCTCGTAAAACTTCGGCATTGCGCAGTAATTTCATCATAGATCCACCTTATACCCCATTCCACGGACTGTTTTTATAATAAGCGGATTCTGCGGATCAGTTTCTATTTTATCTCTCAGCCTCTTTATATAAACAGTCAGTGTGTTGTCGTTTACGAATTCTCCGGCGATATCCCATATAGACTCAAGCAGCTGATTCCTTGAAAGAACTGCTCCACGATTGTTGATAAATGTCAGCAGAAGCTTATATTCAAGAGCCGAAAGATAAAGATCCCTGCCGTTTCTTGATGCTGTGCCTTTTATTGTATCGACGGTTATATCGCCAAGCTGTATTACTGCTCCGATGCTGCCTGTAAGTCTCAGTATGTTTTTTATCCTTGAAATAAGCTCTCGTGGACGGAACGGCTTTGGTATATAGTCGTCAGCTCCAAGATCAAATCCCGTAACGGTACTGTATTCATCACCGGATGCAGTAAGAAAAATCACCGGAATATTATATCTGCTTTTTATAGCCGAACATACGGCAAAACCGTTCCCGTCCGCCAGAGAAATATCAAGCAATACAAGATCAGGCTGATCTTCTTCAACGGATGCTATAGCGTCACGCTGTCCGACAGCCGTTCTCACGCTGAATCCCTCGGACACGAGTAATTCGCTCAGATTTGAAACAATGCTCTTATCATCTTCTGCCAAAAGAATTTTAGTCATACTGATCGTTCCTTTCATTGAATACTTGTTTTCAATGAATATTATAGCCTTTATTTCCTTAAATGTCAATGGACAGCAAAAAGCTCTGTGATATCGGATAAAATATCACAGAGCTTAGAACTTGTTCTTATATTTCCTTTATCTTTCAGTAATTTCACTGAGATCAAGTATACCGCTTTCAAAGTCGTACGACTCATCATCAGTAGTGTAACCCTGGTCACGTAAACTGAGGAAAAGACCGTTGTCGATTTCATCTTCACGAAGCAGGAACGCCAGACGTACTTCTGCGCTTTCTCCCGGTTCAAGTGATACAGAGTTCTTGGTTCCCTTAGTGCCGTTTACAGAAAGTGAAAATGCACTGCTGCGCTCTCCTCTCATGTTTCTCAGATTGTAGTAATATGAATATTCACTGTTTCTTTCCATTCTTTCAGCTTCATCTATATCCAAAAGCTTACCGTCAATATTAGTCATCAGGGTCGGGTGAATATTGTATTCATCACGCATCTCAGAATTGTTTGTATATGTTACATCCACAACAAGTATCTTTGAACCGGTGGTCTCACTGTCAATAACTTCTTTTTTATAATTTCCGTCAGGCTGTATTACATTTTTATACCACTCTGTATAGCAGTCAATTACATTTCCGTTTTCGTCGGTATATTTACTGTAATCTGCATCCAGACCGATTTCATTTGTAGCAATACCGTCCAGACTTCTTGTGATATATGCATCAGTCACCGTAACGTCCATTACTGTGGTATGATCTTCCCAGAAGTCAAAAGTATCATTAAATGTTTCGCCTAATGCGATAAAATTCACATCATCATATGGGATTCCCTCGGGGATTTCAACAGGTACAGTTCCATTGTTATTTGCCGGCTGTTCATTTTGAACAGGCTCTTCATATATCTGTGAATGATCCTCGTCTGTCGGAGCAAGCGAAATATTCTCAATGACCTTTTTAAGTTCCTCATCATCAAAGCCGTCTGAAACAAAGAGAAAAACAGCATACTGACTGTCCTCAAATGTGATCCAAACATTGCGTCCGAAATTGTTCTCTTCGATAGTTCTGAAATCGCATGAATAGAAGATCTTCACACTTTTATCTTCAACGGTGTATTCATCGGTGGAAGCGGTCGGGAAATTATGCCTCGGAAGAAGATTCTGATCCGGTGTATATCTGTAAATTTCCGGTGTGATGCATGACGTACGATCGGAGTTATGGAGTTTCCAGCCATCAGATGTCATATCTTCAGGCAGCCAGTTAAACACATAAGTTTTGGGTTCTTCGTTGAATTCCGTAACAGTGTCAGCATCTGCTGCAGGTTCGGTGATTTCTTCAGAAGCTTTTGTTGCTTCAACGACAACTGCATTTTCGTCTGTTCCGGCAACTGTATCGTCAGAACTAAGTTTATTTTTCAGAACAACTCCCGTAGGAACGGCAACAACAGCCAGTACAGCGGCGGCAGCAGTTCCGACCAGAACACGTTCCAATTTATTATTTGTTTTTTTCATAATGATACCTCTCTGTATTTCATCTTTCTTCTGCTTATATTGTGGTGAGAAGCTGTGGCAGTCATTTGCGGAAAAAGCCTCTTCCACTATCTTGTCAAATTCTTTTTTTCCTGGTAATTCAGATCTTCCCATCAGATGCTTCTCCTCTCATTGTAATTAGTCGTTTTCTTATTCTTTCAAAACGTTTTCGTGCGGCAGTCTCAGTAAGAGACAGATTATTTGCAACTTCTTTCCACGATAATCCTTCACGGCATCTCAACAATACAATGCTGCGGTCGTCAGCGCTTATACTGTTCAGCATTTCATTAAGTTCACGGTTGTTTTCTTCGTTGATAACCATTCTTTCAACACCCGGAGAACTGTCCGGAATCTGCATGGTTTCATCGTCTATAGGAACTTCCCTGACGAAAAAAGCTTTATTTTTCCGGTAGATATTAATAGATGTACTTTTTATTATCTTTATGATATAGTTTTTGGTCTTATTGCTTTCAGCATCACCTATTTTGTTCAGCCGTTCAATAATGCGTATAAAAGCATCCGAGACAGCATCTTCTGCCAGTTCGCTGTCGTGCAGAACCGCATAGGCTATCCTGTACATCGGCTGCTCGTAGATTTCGTAGAGCTGCTTTATTTTTTCTGTTTTCTTACCAATCATGTTATCACCTCTTCCTTGAGACGTCTCACTTAATATAACAGAATTTTTCAGAAAAATGTGACAAGGTATCGTTATCTTATGCAAACATTAAGGCAATCCGGAAAAATCAAATTCAGGAACATATTCCGCAGATGCCGAAGATTTTTCCTGAATAAATCCGTCAAGTCCAAGATCCTGAGCGTAACGGACAACGGAATTATATTCCATTTTTGTTATGCGCCGGCGGAGTTCAGGGCAGTTTTCCGGAATGCCGTCAAAAGGAGTGTACTGACTCATAAGACTCAGCAGAGCCGTTTCCAGAGTAATATTCTCAGCGATCCAGTCCAGTATCTTCATTGAATCATGACGATGAGACGGCAGTACAAGGTGACGGATAACCGTTCCCCTGACCAGTCCTCCCTGAGAATTATAAACAAGCTTCCCTGCCTGTTTTATCATGCGAAGTACTGCCGCCGAAGCATACTCAAAATAGTCGGGAGCATTGCTGTATTTTGCTGAAATATCTGAGGAAAAATACTTTATATCCGGCAGATAAACATCAATATATCCGTCCAGAAGCCCTATCGTTTCCGGAAGCTCATAGCCGCCGCTGTTCCAGATAACAGGAATCCCCAGACGATGCTTTACCATGTCCAGGGCAGAAATTATCTGCGGCAAAAAGTGTGTCGGCGTGACCAGTTCAATACTGTCTGCCCCTTGTTCCTGCAAGCGCAGAAACACATCGCCAAGCTGCCGGACGGTAATTGATTTTCCCTTTATTTCGTTGCTTATAACGGAATTCTGGCAGAAACAGCAATGGAGACTGCATCCTGAAAAGAACACTGTTCCTGCACCGTTCCTGTATGATATGCAGGGTTCTTCCCATTGATGCAGGCAAGCCTTTGCTCCAAGGATTTCCGTTCCCGTGCCGCAGTACCCAATGTTTTCATAGCGATTTATGCCGCATTGTCTCGGACACAAGCGACAGTTTTTCAAAAGTTTTTCCATTCTTTTCCCCCGATTATTTTCAGATTTCCTAAATGATATTATATCATGTAACACCTATAAAGTCAATTATATTACGTTTTTGATTCACAACAATAGCAGTTACTTTTTATTATGTATATAAAGAAGTCTTTGTACCTCTGAACTATTGTTAAAGGAAATATTTTTCTGTTTGACAATCACTCTGATTCTTAAAAGTCCCCCTTGTGGGGATTTTTAAGAATCAATAATGGGTTTCCAAAGGGAATGTACTTCCCT